>Ga0207421_10000325_pt1 | contig 60831 bp, 56 predicted proteins | sample SodLakKL_010_SED_4_FD_187542 | JGI IMG/M metagenome (GOLD analysis project Ga0207421, IMG submission 187542) | Alkaline sediment microbial communities from Lake Tanatar, Kulunda Steppe, Russia - 8KL_010_SED (SPAdes) (version 2) | ecosystem: Environmental > Aquatic > Non-marine Saline and...
CAGTTCCCGCATCTTTATCTGTGTCCATTTCTTTATCTTCGCCTGGCACTTCACTTTCCAGGTCATTTACACGGGACACTGCTGTATCCTGCAGACCGCGGGCCCCGGCGACACTGACCTCCTGATTCCGGCCCCTGTCCGTTGCCGGCGGTGCTTTTTCTTCACCGGATTGTGCAGGTATTCCGGTTGTTGAAGATACCGGCGGGACATCGGGCAATTCCGGTATCTGAAATCGTCCATAGGTCTGCTCTTCCTGCTTCAGAAACTCACGAACGGTGTGGAGCAGGGAGTCGCGTTCCGGTTTCGGTTCATCCCGGCCGCCATTATTCTCCATTTTCCGATCTGTTTCCCTGCTCTGTCCGCGCTGATCTTGTTCGTTGTCTTGCATCATGTACTTAAATGGTCGAAGGATGGAGATTGCTTGTCACTGGAACTGGAATGTCGGTTTTGCCAGTGGCACGACCGTTTGCTATGGTGGCCAGGACGGCGCCGGATGGTTCGCGGTCATCAAGTCGGCAGTGTATCACCTTATTTACAAGCGACGGATCGAAGGGAAGTGATACCCGGATGTAGTTGTCGGTCCAGCCGAAGATCCTGCCATCCTGAACTTCCTGTTCCATCAGGGCCGGGCGGACTGTCCCAAGGAACCGGTTGTCGAAGTCGAAGCGTTTCTGTTCGGATATTCTCCGGAGTTTGTGGGTCCGTTCCTTCCGGATTTTCTTAGGGACGTTTTTTTCCATCTGAAGCGCCGTGGTGTTGGGCCTTTCGGAATAGGTGAAAACGTGAAGGTAGCCGACAGGCAGGGATTGCAGGAAATCCATGGTCGTTTGAAAATGGGCATCGGTCTCCCCGGGGTGACCCGTGATGACATCCACACCGATGCAGGCGTCCGGCATAAGGCCGAGGATGGTGTGCACGCGCCTGAGATACAGGTCCGTGCGGTATCTGCGTTTCATGAGCTGAAGCACCTCGTCCGACCCGCTCTGGAGCGGGATATGGAAGTGCGGCTGGATCGTGTTGGATCGGGCCGCAAACGCAATGATCTCATCGGACAACAGGTTGGGTTCTATGGAGGATATCCGGATGCGATCAAGTCCGGCCATCCGATCCAGCTGCCGGATCAGGTCGAGGAACGTCTCACCGCTCTGTCGCCCGAAATCACCGACATTCACCCCGGTGAGCACAATCTCCCGGTATCCGCCAGCGACTACGCTGCGTGCATTTTCCACCACTTTGCGAACGGTCGGACTGCGGCTTTTACCCCGGGCCATCGGTATGGTGCAGAAGCTGCATCTGTAATCACACCCGTCCTGCACCTTCAGGAATGCCCGTGTGCGGTCATTTGCGGAAAACGCATGGTGGAAATCTACCACCTCATTCACATCCGTGCGATGGATGATGGTATGGTCCGGTTTTTCAAAATTCCCGGCCAGCGCCAGGATATCGAATTTGTCCCGCGCACCGACCACCAGGTCGACACCATCGATCGCGGCGATCTCATCGGGTTCGAGCTGTGCATAACAACCGGTGACCACGATAAAAGCCTGTGGATTCTGCCTCTGTGCCCGCCGCACGACTTTCCGGCAATCCCTGTTGGCATCCTGGGTGACAGAGCACGTATTGATGACGTACACATCCGCCTTTTCCCCGAAAGGCAGGATCTCGAAATCCATTCCGCTGAAATGGCGTTTCAGGGTGGATGTCTCCGCGAAATTCAACTTGCATCCAAGAGTGTGGAAAGCCACACTCCGGGACGCGCTGGCGGTATGTGTATGATTGTGCTTCGTCATTTATTTTTGATAGCGGCGGGGACTTGCCTTCAGCGACATGGCCACCCGGTCCTGATTAATGCCTTCTCCGTATTCGTTGCCGGCCGCCCCTGAGACTGCCCATGAGACCGGTCAGGAGACTGTCAATGAGACTGCCCATGAGACCGGACAGGGATCGGGACATGAGGCGGACTTGCAACTGTCTGTCCTGCCGGCTCAAACGGTAAAAAGTGGCCGGTTATTCTCCCTGCAAGATAATCGTTATACAAGAACCTTTCAGGGGAGATAGTACAGGATAATCGCGATCACCACAAAGTTCAGGATTGCCAGGGGGAGCATCCTGGTCCAGCCGAGCCGCATGAGCTGGTTATACTTGAACCGTGGCAAGGTCCACCGCACCCAGATAAATACAAATGAGAAGAACACTGTCTTCAGGATGAAGACGTGGATATCAAGGATTGCCTTCCACACGGGACTCATTTCAGGCAGCCAGTATCCGGCAAACGGCAAGTGGTATCCACCGAAGAAAAATACGGAGATCAGCATGCTTCCGATCACGACGTGCATGTACTCTGCGAGGAAGAAGGTCCCGAATTTCATGGAGCTGTACTCGGTATGAAAGCCGCCTACCAGTTCCTGTTCGGCTTCGACCAGGTCAAAGGGTGCCCGGTTGGCCTCTGCAAATACTGCGATGGTGAAAATGATGAACCCCAGTGGATTCCGGAAGATATTCCACCATAATTCCTGGGATTGGACGATCTCAAGAATGCTCAGGGAGCCGGCAAACAGGATCACCGATGCCAGTGCGACGCCCATGGGCAGTTCGTAGCTGATCATCTGGGCTGCGGCCCGGAGACCGCCCAGAAGGGAGTATTTGCTGTTGGACGCCCAGCCGGCAAGGGTCACGCCGTATACGGACAGGGACGCCACGGCAAGCAGGAACAAAACGCCTACGTTCAGGTCGGTGATGTATACGAATTCGCTGAACGGGATTATGGCGACGGTGATAATGGCTGTGCTCACCGGTATCATGGGTGCCAGGGTATAGAGGAACCTGTTGGCGTTGGTGGGAACGATATCCTCTTTCAGAAAGAGTTTGATCACATCTGAAAAGGGCTGGAAGAGTCCGAGCGGACCAACCCTGTTCGGGCCGTAGCGATTCTGGATGAATGCCGAAACACGCCGTTCCGCGTATACGGCAACGGCTGCCGATGGGAGGAGAAAAAGAAGAACCACGGCGAGCATGACCAGTATCGAAAAAAGTAGAGGATCCATTTATGCGGGTTTTACTTCCGAATCTTGTTCCAGTTTAAGTTGAATGCCGTTTTCCTCATCCATGCGGTCATAGGACACTTCACGGAAGGTACGGAAAGTGCCGGCAATCTCTTCCATGACCTGACGGGATGATTCCCATCCAATATTGTCACTGCCGGTTTCCATCCGGGTAAAAAACTCCCAGGCCGGTATGCAATCGATGCGGTTGGCATCGGTCACCCAGTTGTCGAACTTTGTTCCGTAGTGATCCAGGCGGCCCATGGACATCTCCAGGTTCAGCCGTCGGTTGGTGTACAAGGTTTCTTTTGCCGGGACGGTCCGCTGGATGCGTCCGTCGACATTGACGTAGGAGGCCGCGTGTTCGGCAGCCGTTGTCACCGGGACCACCAGGTTGGCGGCACGTGTGGTATCACTGTGGCTGGTTCCCCAGACGATGGTCCAGGAAGATGCCAGATGTTCCGCTTTCAGTGCCGTGCGTCCAAGAAGGTCGTCATCCAGAATGGCGACGATGCGCGGTTTGCTGGTTTCAATGAATTTGATAAGGGATTTTTCATCGACTTCCTCAAAACCAAGGGCTCTCACGCCATTTGTATTCGGTGCCTGATCGTCGGAAATGAGGAATCCGTCGCCGGCTCCCGGTGTAATGTGCGGGATGAAATGGAAGTTCGATACGCCGAGATTGCCGAAGAACGTTCGCATGGCGTAATTGTCTTCCACGGAAGCATGCGGACTTCCGATCACAAGGATATCATCCGGGGTGGCTTTTTCGAGTTCTTCCTGCAGGGTCAGCTGTGCGTTGTTCCAGGATGTGCGCACTTGTCCGGCATCATCCGGGCGGAGATGCGGACGGGAAATCCGGTTTTCGTTGAATTGCCGGTAAGTCAGGCGTCCGGCGTCCGGCATCCAGTGGTCATTGACCGCTTCATTGAAACGCGGGGTGACACGCATTACAAGATTGTCGCGTGTCCACAGCCAGGTGCTGCAGCCCTTTCCGTTGGAAATGTCTATGCTCGGGGTCTGGTTCATTTCCCAGACCCGCGCCTTGAAACGGAAATCGGCGGATGTCAGGGCACCGACCGGACAGATGTCAACCGTATTGAGCGAGTAGGGATCATCGAACACCTGGTCGTTGGCGGTCATCGGGTAGTTCTTGTCGCCACGGGAAATGATCGTAAGCTGATAGGTTTTGCTGATCTCATCGGTGAAACGGACGCAGCGAGTGCAGTTGATGCAGCGTTCGGCATCCAGAATCACGCGCGGCCCGAGCTGGATTGCTTTGGGCTTGTGGACTTTTTTGTGCTCAAACCGGCTGCCTTCAGGACCATACTTATAGGTGAGTATCTGCAGCGGACATTCACCGGCCTGGTCGCAGATCGGACAGTCCAGCGGGTGGTTGATAAGGATGAATTCCAGGTTGTCGGCCTGGGCCTGCTTTACGAGTTCGTCGGTGTGATGGGTGTGGACGACCAATCCGTCCACAAGATCGAGACTGCAGGCGGTCATGAGTTTCGGGAAAAAGCGGATTACCCGGTTGCCTTCATCATCAATTTCAAAGACCTTTTTCTCCCTGTCAAAAACGGGCATGCCAGCTTTGACGACACATTGCCGGCAGTTGGCCGGAATGGAAAGCGAGGGGTGATAGCAGAAAAAGGGAAGGTCCATCCCCTTATCGAGCATGAACTGAAGCACCTTTCCCGGCTTCTCGAATTCGTATCGGTTGTTATCTATAAAAATTTCAGGCATTGTCTGATCAGATGATGTTACATCAAGCAACGGCGTACACCGTTTTTTTGCATTTCTTTTCAAATTCTTCCCGGAACCGGTCGATGGAGTACCGCACAGGCCAGGCGGCGGCATCGGCAAGGGCACAGATGGTGCGGCCCTCCATCCGGTAGCAGATTGCAAGAAGCAGATCCAGATCCCGCATTTCGCCGTTTCCGTCCTTGATCTTGCGGAGTGTCTTTTCAAGCCAGCCCGTGCCTTCCCGGCAGGGTGTGCATTGGCCGCACGATTCGTGATCGTAGAAATAGGATATTCTCCAGATCAGTTCCACCATATCGGTATCCTCGTCCAGAACGACCATGCCGGCCGTACCCATCATGGATCCGGCGTCCCGCAGGGACTCGGAATCCATGGTGACGCCCTCCAGCATATCCGCCCGCAGGGGAGGGGTTGAGGACCCGCCCGGGATAAGGGCCTTGAGTTTTTTTCCGCCGCGGACGCCGCCGGCAACTTCGTTGATCAGCGTCATGATGTCCATGCCGGCCTGATATTCGTAGACGCCGGGACGGTTGACGTGTCCGGATATGCCGTAAAGCACCGGCCCCGGATGTGTTTTTGGCCCGATGCCGAGATACCAGTCTGCGCCATGCTGCATCACAAGGGGCACATTGGCGAGGGTCTCGATATTGTTGATGGTCGTAGGGCGTCCCCAAAGTCCGCGCTGTGCCGGGAATGGCGGCTTCACCCTGGGGTAACCCCGTTTGCCTTCGAGCGACTCCATCAGGGAAGATTCCTCGCCGCAGATATAGGCACCGGCCCCCATGTGCGTGTGCATTTCCACGCTGAAATCCGATCCGAGGATTTTTTCCCCCAGGTATCCTTTTTCGTAGGCCTGGTCAATGGCATCCTGAAGTTTCAGGACGAAGGGACGGTATTCCCCGCGGATATAGACGTAGATCACGTCGATCTGCATGGCATAGGCGGCAATGATCGCACCTTCGATAAACTGGTGGGGATTGAACTCGAAAATCTTGCGGTCTTTGAACGTTCCGGGCTCGGATTCATCCCCGTTGCATGCCAGGTAGCGGGGTTCACCGTCGGGTTCCGGCATGAACGACCATTTCAGTCCGGCATTGAAACCGGCACCGCCGCGACCCCGGATATTTGCGGTCTTTACTTCATTGACGACATTGGCCGGAGTCCAGGTTTTCCGGTTTTTCAGAATCTTTTTGAGTGCCTGATAGCCGTTGTTCTTTTCGTAGACGGATATTTCGTGGAGATCCCGGATTGCGGGCACCAGCAGGGGTTGATATGATTTCCAGTCTTTGCTCATGGCAGATTTCAGGACCCTTTTTCGTGTTGTGGCATGGGATTGGATTCGAAATCCGGCTGTTTGCCGGTCCGCAGATCTTCTATCAGCTTGTCCACCTTTTCACGGGTCAGGTGGTTGACAAATTTGTCATTGGTTACCTGAAGCATGGGGGCGTACCCGCAGGCGCCGAGACATTCCACAGACTGCACCGAGAACTCACCGTCCGGTGTTGTTTGACCGGCTTTGATCCCCAGTTTCTCTTCAATGTAATGGAGCATATCGTATCCACCGGATACCTGGCAGCTCAGGCAGGTGCAAACATCCAGCACGTTTTTGCCCATGGGCTTTTCGTAAAACTGGGTGTAAAAAGAGACCACTCCGCGAATATGAGCTTCAGGAACGCCAAGTGTTTTGGATACCAGCCGCTGCACTGCCGGGTCGGTGTGCCCGAACTTGTCCTGTGCATACCAGAGCACAGGCAGCACGGCCGACTGTTTGTCCGGATATTTTGCCGTGAGTTTTTCGATCTCTTTGAGATCTTTGTCGTCAAATGTATGCTTTTCAGCCATAATTACTTGTCTGAGTCTCCCATTACCGGATCCAGTCCACCGATCACGACTACCGTATCGGCGACCATTTCACCGTCAAGAATGGTTTCCAGTCCCTGCAGGTTGCTGAAGGACGGGGAATTGATTTTAAGGCGCCAGGGATGTCCTGTACCGTCACTTTGAATATAGAAACCGAGTTCCCCCTTGGGGGCTTCGATGGCATGATAGCATTCAGCGCCGGCGGGCGGACAGATTCCGGTGTCGGTCATCATGAAATCGTGGATGAGTCCTTCCATGGAGTAGTAGACTTCGTCCTTGGACGGGTAGCTCTTCTTGGCATCATCCACACGAATCGGCCCTTTTTTCGGCATTTTTTCGAAGCATTGCTCGATAATGCGCACGGATTCCGCCATTTCTTCCATCCGGCAATAGTATCTTGCCAGGTTATCACCTTCCGTCCGGGTCGGGACCATGAAATCCATCTGGTCATAAAGCATGTACGGTTCGAACGTGCGGATATCGTAAGCGATGCCGGTCGCCCTCAGCGATGGTCCGGCCAGCCCGATGGCAATGCCCTCCACGTGCCCGATGGCGCCCACGCCATTGTTCCTGTCGACAAAGATCCTGTTGCGGTCGAGGATTTTGTGCCAGCCTTTGAGTTCATCCGGAAATTCCCGAATAAATTTGCGGATTTTCTCTTCGGCAACCGGAGTAAAGTCATTATTCACGCCACCGATCCGGGAGTGCGAGACGGTGAACCGGTGTCCGGCCACCTCGTCGAAGATATCGTAGAGCTTTTCCCTTTCCCGGAAAGTCCACAGAAAAAACGAGAGCGCACCGGCATCCATGATCATGGTCCCAAGCCATAAAAGATGTGAGGAGATACGGGATAACTCACAACATATCATGCGGATATATGTAGCCCTCTCGGGGATTTCCATGTTTGCGATCTTTTCAACAGCAAGACAGAGTGCGACATTGTTGCTGTAGGGCGAGAGGTAGTCCATGCGATCGGTGTAGGGCATGAACTCCTGGTAGGTTTTATTCTCTGCCATTTTTTCGATACCGCGATGCAGGTAGCCGGTATCGAGGCGGCATTTGGTGATCACTTCGCCGTCCAGTTCCATGAGTACACGGAGCACCCCGTGGGTTGCGGGGTGCTGCGGGCCCATGTTGAGGGTCATGCGGGTAGCCAGCGGATCGCTATGGTCGACTTCCACCGTTGCGTGCTTGTCTTCAAGGCTTTTGTACAGCGCCTCCTGGTGTTCCCTGAAGTAGGTGGGTTTCTTACGCGATATATTGGAATCAGATTGAAACATATGGTGTGCCGTCAGTCGTGATCTGGGGTCGTATTGGGCATTTCGAGGGAGCCGGGTACTCCCAGTAGCGGAAATTCCTTGCGCAGTGGGTAGTATTTGAAATCCTCGGGAAGAAAGATCCTTCGCAGGTCGGGATGTCCTTCAAACCGGATGCCGAACATATCGAACACCTCCCGTTCGTTCCAGTTGGCACTTTTCCAGAAATCGGTTACTGTTGGCAGAACAGGGTATTCCTCTTCAACACGCACTTTCAGGAACAGCCTCTGTCGATTTCTGAGTGATATCAGATGGTAGATCACCTCGAACCGATCTTCCGATGTAAACCGGTCCGTACCGATGATTTCATTCAGGTATATGAAGTGCAGGGTGTTTTTCAGGAAGCGGCAAGCGTCATGCAGACGATCCCGTTTGATCCTGAGAAGGGGGTGGGTGTATTCGAGATTCATTTCCAGCAGGTCTTCACCCATGAATTCACGGATATCCTGAAGAAGGTTGTCTCTGATTTCGATATTCATATCTGGCGCCTAACTGTCAAGCTTTAAGGATTGCTGCTCCTTGATCTTGTCCTGTATCTTCAGGATTGCATTGATAATGGATTCGGGACGCGGCGGGCATCCGGAAATATAATAGTCGACGGGTAGGAAGTTATCCACTCCCTGCACCACGCCATAACAGCGGTGCATGCCGCCGGTTGATGCGCAAGCACCCATGGCGATGCACCATTTCGGATCGGGCATCTGGTCCCACACCCGGCGAATGGCATGCGACATTTTGTAGGTGCACCAGCCGGCCACGATCATCACGTCGCTCTGCCGTGGGGAGAAGCGGAATACTTCGGAACCGAAACGTGCTGCATCATACTTTGGCCCGGCAAATGCCATCATCTCAATGGCGCAGCATGCCAGGCCCATGGGCATGGGCCAGACGGAATTCGCCCGGCCCCATTTGGTCAGTGCATCGACGGTAGTGGTGAAGTAGCCTTCACCCATCACACGGTCTAGGCTCATAATTCAGTTTCAGGAGATTTGATAATTCTTTTCATCTGTTTAAATCATTTCGACTCATGTGGTCAGAATGAACTCACATGACCGTATGTAATCATGATCGTGTGTCAGCCGGAGGCTGCCATGTTCGTATCCTGGCTTTTCCGGTCCTGCAGCGGTTCGGCAGACCAGTCAAAACTGCCCTTCTTCAATGTATATACAAGACCAAGGAAAAGTATGAAAATAAATAGCATCATTGCCCAGAACGTTCCCTCTCCGAATTCCTGATAACGGACGGCCCAGGGATAGATGAAGATCACTTCCAGGTCGAAAACAATGAACTCCATGGCGATGATGTAAAAACTGACGGAATAGCGGTCGCGTGCCTGACCGATTGGATCCATGCCGCTTTCATACGCGCCAAGCTTGTTCGAGGCGGGTCTCTGCGGTCCCAGCAGGCGTGATATGACAATGAACGCCAAGGCTGTAACGACCGCCAGGGCGATCAGCAGAAGAACAGGTATGTATTGTTCGAGCATTATTCCTTTACAAGGATAAGTAAATGGCTGAATTTCGGCACTAAAATTACTTCCGATATGGGCTAATGTCAATCAAAACAGACAATCTGCCGGGGGCTTTTGAAAAAAAGTGCTTTTCTGTGCGAACTGGAACCCCCGGGCAACGCTTTCGGGGTTTTGACTGTTTAAGAGAGTGAAAAAAATAGTTACCTTACAAAAGAATTCGGTCTGACATGGTTATACATGCGTCCGTGGTCATTGCCGAGTATCGGTATCACGGGTGATTCAAAATAGCAACCCTCAAATTGTCGAGCAGTTTTGAGCAAGATTCAAATGGATATCCTGGGACTTTCCACCAGTCCCAGCAGTGGCGGAGCTTATGCACTGATATTAAATGAAACGGATGGAAAGCGCAGGCTTCCCATTATCATAGGTACTTTTGAAGCGCAGGCGATAGCCTTGGAGCTTGAGAACATCAAGCCGCCAAGACCCATGACCCACGATCTGATGCGCAACATCATCCAGAGCTTCAACACCTTTGTAAAGGAGATTTATATCAACGATCTCAGGGAAGGTACTTTTTACGCGCAGATCGTATATGACAACAACGGTGAAACCCTGACCCAGGATTCACGGCCAAGCGACGCCATTGCCCTGGCAATCCGCTTTAACGCCCCTATCTTTGTTTCGGACCATATTGTGGAGGAAGCCGGCATTGAGACCGATCCGCAAATGGAGGAGCATGAAGAGAGCCCGCCCATGCAGGAAACACAGACATCTGACGCCCCATCCGAAGAACCGGCAGCCACTTCCAGCAAAGAAAGCCGTATCCGCATGCTGGAAAAAAGCCTGACGGCGGCAATTGCCGAAGAAGATTATGAAAAAGCGGCAAAGATCAGGGATGAGTTGAACCGACTCAAAGAATGACATCCACAAAGGAAAAGACATTGCACTTTGACCACCTTGATTTCACGGAGCTGTCGTTTTCCCGGCTTTTCCGTGATTATCTGGCGAATGCAGATGCCATTTCAGGGTTCTACAGCCATCCACATACCTGCGATTCCCTGAAAAAGGCCGTTTCTTCTTACAAGCAACGCAATGACCGCACAGAGACGGCCCGCATCATTGCCGAATTCAATGCACCGTTCCTGAAGGGACAAACTGTGGACGGGCTTGCCGGCATTCTTGCGCATGAGGACACGGTTACCATAACCACCGGCCAGCAGCTCAGCCTTTTCGGAGGCCCGCTTTATACCGTTTTCAAAACCATTTCGGCTATCCATCTTGCCCGGTCACTGAGCCGGGACACGGGAAGGAGGGTTATTCCGGTCTTCTGGCTTGCCGATGAGGACCATGATTTTGAAGAAATTTCTGTCGCAAACATCCCCGGGCGCGACAGCATCAGACAGATTGTGCTGCCCTGTGATACCTGCGCCCGGCACGCCGCCGGAACAATCCGTGTGGGCGAGGCCTTCGAGAACTTCCGTTCTGAAATCTATGAGGCACTGAATCCGACGGATTTCCGCGATCAGCTCATTTCGATACTGGATGAAGCATATGCCCCCGGACGCAGTTACCGCGAGGCGTTTGCCCTGCTCCTTTCAAAGCTATTTTCGCGCTACGGCCTCATATTCGCAGGCAGCAATGACCCGATGGTGAAAAGGCATGTCACAAAGTGCGTACGCACCGCTATTGAAAGGGCCGATGAGATCAGGGATGAGCTGTCAAGTCAAAGTGAACGCCTGGACAAGCAGTATCATCAGCAGGTACAGATCACGGACAGCTTGCTGTTCTGGCATGATGACGAACATGGCCGGGTCAGGTTGCAGCATAGTGACGGCCGCTGGGAAGCCGGGCCGGGGCTCTCATTGTCGACCGGGGCGCTGCTTCAGAAGCTTGAAGAAACCCCCGAACGGTTTTCTCCCAATGTCTTTCTCCGTCCGTTGCTGCAGGACGTGCTGCTGCCAAACGCAGCCTACATTGGCGGTCCGGCCGAAATTGCCTATTATGGGCAGATGAAGCCGGTGTATGAGCTGTTTGATGTGAAAATGCCCTTTGTTGCCGCCCGGCTTTCCGCCACCCTGGTTGAACCGCCGATTCAGCGTTTTCTGGAGGAGCTGCCATTTGATTTTCCCGACTACACCAAACGGCTGGAGGATCTGGAGCAGAACTATCTGCGCAAGTTCGGCAATCCTGAACTGGACGACCATTTTGATACCTGGAAAAAAAGGGTCGAAGAACTCACCGATGAAATGATCGGGCTCACAGGGATGGAAGACCACGGCCTTCAGAAACATGCAGGTGCCATATCCAAAGAATACAGCAAATCCATAGACAAGCTGAGAAAGAAGATGGTCAATGCCATCCGGCAAAAAGAGGAAGTGCAGATCAATCGTATCCGCAAGGTCAAGCACGCCCTTTTTCCAAATGACCGGCTTCAGGAGCGGGAGATTTCTTTCATATATTATATGAACAAGTTCGGTGTGGATATCTGGGACCGGATCCTGCAGGACCTGGAAGAGCGGGACCAGGATCTGTTTGACAGGCATTTCCTGATTCATCTTTAGCAAGCGGGAGCCCTGAGTTGTGAGAAAGCGCCAGGACATCAGAAAAGAGGCACTGTCCATTCGCAGAAAAATGGACTCCAGTGAACTTGAACGCATTGGATCGCTCATTGCCAATAACGTCCTGGAATCGGACTGGTACCGTGATGCGCGATGTGTCCACTGCTTTTACGGCGTTAAAGTAAAAGGGGAGATCCCGACTGTCCGGATCATGGGGGATGCGCTCGCTTCTGGCAAACTCCTTGTCATGCCACGGGTTACTGACAATGATGGTGGCATGGAACATGTCAGGGTCACCGGATTGGAGCTAATGCAGCCGGGTCTGTGGGGCATTCCGGAGCCGGTGGGGGAAGCAAGGGTGCCGGTTGCGGAAATTGAGCTCATATTGGTGCCCGGTCTTGCAGTGGACATCAAGGGAAACCGCATGGGCTACGGCAAGGGCTACTACGATCGCTTTCTGGAAACGGCCTCCCATTCCGTAAAGGCGATGCTCGTCCCCGAACGGTTTGTGCACGACAGGTTGCCTGTTGAAGATCATGATGTTCCGGTGGATTACATTGTCACTGAAGACAGGGTCCTGTCTTGTGGCAACCGATTTTCTTCCGCTGAAGAAACATGATTGAAGTGAAGAAACGGGATTGAAGGAAACAAAATTTACCGGAGCTCGTATGCCGGAATAACAGAAGGTTTCAGGCCGGCTGTTACGGATTTGCACGGCTGCCGTTTTTTTGGCAGGAACAGGCTTGAGCCACTGATGATTGAGCAGATCAGGTCAACCACGGCAAAAACAGAAAATTTTATACCGATGAAATCACAGTATTACAGCGGACACTTACACAACCATCTCGATCCCTCATCCCGCCTCAGCGATGAGGAGTTCGGGCAGATGCGTTCTGATTATGAAAACGAAGGCAAGGATGGAGCCAAACAAGGTAAATTTGCCCGGGGTGCCGGCCTGATCATACTGCTGCTTGCAGTCCTGTTTGTCGTTCAGCGCTTTGTGTATCCTGTTGGACCGGACCTCACATCGGTACTTCGGATGATTCCCGCTACGGGTGTTATCCTGGTCCTCGTTATAGGGTTCGGTTTGTTGACCCGGTCGCGATCAGAACGAAGGAAAGCGGCTGCTTCCGAATGGCGGTTGAAAAACGAGGAGGCAACACTGGGTGGTACGGAATCCTATGCCGGCTCAGAGACCCGATCTCACGCCGGTCCGGACACCGGAACCGAAAATGCGGAGGAAAGCACTCCTGGAAGCGGGAAAACAACGTCGCGAAAGACTTCCGGGAAGCGTCATGCCGGGGATCCGGGAGATGATCCCTATGGCTATGAAATGCACCGGAAATGGTACCGGTCGCGCGAAGAGAAAATGATTTTTGGAGTTTGCGGCGGCATTGCCGAGCGACTGGACATGGATCCAACCATCGTGCGGGCACTTTTTGCACTGGCTTTTTTAAGTTATGGCTTCAGTTTAGTAATTTACATCTTGCTGGCTGTGGTCCTGCCGAAAAAACCGCAGCACAGCCTGCTGTAACATGGCATTTGTCCTGCCACTAATCTGCAAACCAGCCGGTATTGTCTGTGCTCATTTCTTTTGAAGGTATTGATGGATGTGGAAAGTCCACGCATATTAAAAAGCTCAAAGCCTATTTAACGGATAGAGGCTATGATGTACATGTTTTTCGTGAGCCCGGGGGAACGCCATTATCCGAGCAGATTCGGGAGATTCTCCTGAACAGCAAGGATGACATTCATCCGCTGGCCGAATCCCTTCTGTTTTCTGCTGCGCGCGCCCAGCTTGTCGCCACCAGGATCCGGCCGCTGCTTGATACGGGGGCCATTGTCATACTTGACCGGTTCTATGACTCGACCACGGCGTATCAGGGATATGGCAGGCAGGCCATTCCTGTGCCCGACATCGAACGGCTGAACAAACTGGCAACACAAAATCTGGAACCAGACATTACGATTTACCTGAAGCTCGATCCTGAAGTGGCGTACCGGCGCCGCAAAAAAGTTCGGATGGAAGACCGGATGGAGCAGGCGGGGGCCGATTTCTTCAAACGAGTCAATGCAGGATTTGATGCTCTTGCTGCCCGTGAGCAACGGATTGTTGCATTTGATGCGTCACGCTCTGCTGCGGAGACGTTTGAGGCGATAAAGGGGCATCTTGAGAGGATGCTTCCCCGATCGTGATTTTCGGATTCATCCAGTAGATAAGCGCAGGGAGAAACAGAAGATCGGCAACCAGGGCGGTAAAAATCGTCAGGCAGGTCAGCATTCCCATCAGCATATTTGACTCGAACGAGCTCGTCCCGAGCACACCGAAACCTACGAGCAGAATCAGGCTGGTCAGCACGATCGCCCTGCCGGTGTGGATGGTTGTGTTCTTGACAGCGGTGTTGAGGGGGGATCCGCGCAGTGTCTCCATGCGGAAACGTGCCAGATAGTGGATGCTGTCATCCACGGCAATCCCGAAAGCAATCGTAAAAATGACGGCCGTGGAGGGGCGGATATCGATGCCGGCAAAACCCATGAAGCCAGCCGTGATGAGCAGCGGGATCAGGTTGGGCAGCAATGAAATGAGTACCAGTTTCGCGTTCCGGAAAAGCAGGGCCATGATCACGGAGATGAACAGGAATGCCAGTCCGATACTCCAGGTCAGTGCCGTTACAATGTTGCCTGTGAGGTCGGCAGAGAGGATTGTGGAACCCGTCAGCATGACCGACTCACCGGGAAAAAGTTCGTCCAGATAGGATTCGAGGTCTTTCCGCATCAGGTTGATACGGTAGGATCCGGCATCGTAGGCCCGGGCTATAATACGTGTCTGGCGGTTTTCAAAGTCATTCAAACCGGAAACGGCCTCCCCTCCGGTCATTTCCAGCAGGAGATCATATTGGGCGATCAGCGGACGTGAATCGGGAAGGGTTCCGACCGGACTCCCGCGCATGACCTGGTCGACGCGGGATAGTAGTGTTGCGAAGGAGATGCTTTGCTCCACCTCATCATATGTCACCAGGTGGTCCTGCAGTTTTTGAATGCGCCTCAACAGGTCCGGGTCGTAGACACCGTCCTCCTGACCCGTATCCACAATGATTTCCAGTGGGAACTGCGGTGCAAGGTATTTGTCCAGGAAGCGGCTTTGCCGGATCAGTTCCGAGTTTTCTCCTATGTCATCAAATACCCGGCTGTTGGTGCGCAACTGAGTGATGCCGATGGAAAATGCCATGGTAACCAGCAACGTCGTGACGACCACTTTGCGGTGATGCAGATATGCCGTGCGATGCGTCGATGAAAGGATGGATCCGATTTTTCGGAAGAAAATGCGGCTTTTATCTTCCACTGGTGTTCTGTTGCGCAGGAGTTTGAGTACGGATGGGAGGATGAAGACGGTAATCAGAAAGGCGATGAGCACGCCGGCGGCGGTGTACATGCCAAAACGGCGCATGGGCATCACATTGCTGGTCATCAGGGTGAGGAATCCGATGGCCGTAGTGACACTGGTAAGCAGTGTGGCTGTTCCAAGTACCAGGATCATCTGACGCAGGGATTCATCGCGGCTTTTGTTTTGAAGGCGGAGATCCTGATACTTCGAGAGCATATGCACCGAGTCAGCCACACCGACACATAAAAGAATGGGGGCAATGGTGCTGCTCAGGATTTCAAAATAGCCACCCGTCAGTACAAGTATGGCGGTCACAAAAAGAATGGTAAGCCAGACGATGCTGATGGGGAGAATGACACCCAGTACTGTACGGAAGAGCAGCCAGAGAATGAGGATGATCATCAGGGAAGCAAGGGAGACGTAAAAAAGGATTTCCCTGTTGAGCGTTTCGACATAACGCGTGCGAAAATAGGGGAGTCCCGATATGTTCAGCTCGTAGTGATCGCGGTACGGATCCAGCAGCTCATCCATGAGGGCGAGCAGTTCCCTGCGGTTCGTAAATGTGTTTTTCCCGTCGTCAATTTGAAGAAAAAGCGCTGTTGCCGTTCCGCCGGAACCCAGATAGGTTCCGTTGACGAACGGATCCTCCAGCATTCTGTCACGGATGTTTTCAAGCCGGGTTTTGCTGTGGATTGCCGTGATTGGCTCATCTCCCGCGAGTATGACAACAATGGCTTCTTCATCGAGGTAGGGGCGGGCGTTCAGCGCGCCGTTCTCACTTGCAAATTCGTTGATGCTCCACAGGCTGCGGACTTCCTCAAGGTATGGCAGCCCTGCAAGCTCATCGGCCATGCGACGGATCTGAAGCAGGTGTTCCGGCGTAAAAAGCGAGTCGTGGCGGAAAGCGATGATCACCATGTCATCGTCCCGGCCGAACTCACTGGCGATTCGCTGGTATTCGACGATGGTTTCAGCGTCCTCGGGATAGAAGCCCTCAAGGTTGAAATCCGCCTCAATGTGCCATGCCGGAATCAGTGCAAAAACGGCAAGTGCGGCGACCAGTGCCAGCCAGGTGCGCGGGCGGGCCAGGATAAGGTCTATGACGGGGTTGATATATCGTTTTTCGAGGCGTTTCAAGGGATCTGAAATGGGAAATGAGACTGTGACCGGGACTGTGGCTGTGGCCGGGTTGCATCACATGGGGGATGCATCATCAGAAAAAAAACCGGATGCCGGCATAGATCAGGCTGTTGCTGCGATAGGAACCGAAACTCGGGTGTCCATAGTTCACTTGCGGCAGCGGTCCGCCAAAAAAATGTGCCCCGGCAGAGACATTGACATTGTCCATGAGATCGTAGGTATGTTCGGTGCGCACCCAGAAATCCTTTCCGTTCGGTTGATAAACGATGGTCAGCTCGCTGGCCAGTCTCTGCCGAAACAGTTCGCGGCGCGCCGAAGCTGCAAGCAGGTGGAAAAGGGCATCCTGGATCACGTCAGGGTGTGGATCCGGAATGATCTGTGTGCTCCACTGGGCCCCCAGGGTGAGCAGGGAGCCGGAATACTGCATCCCGAGCAGCGTTTCAACGGCGCTGTGGGTGGAAAGGAATCCCTCATCTTCCGTTGCGATAATCTGCGTGATTACCGGGAGAAGGGTCAGATCAGGTACATCCCACTGAAAAGCAAGAAGAGTGCCGGGGATCCGGTCGAATGCTTTTTCACGGAACCAGGCGGCTTCGCCGGTTACGGACAGTGCCGTTGAGAGCTGCAGGGAGACGGCGCCGGTGAATATCCAGCTTGGGGTAAAATGCTCCGTCAAAGTGATAACAGGGGATGGAAGAGGGTTGTCCGGACTGGATATCCGGATCTGTTTCCGGTAGGCGGGGTTGGAGGGGGTCCAGTAGAGTGCGCCGGCCTGCAATTCCAGCGGACCGACAATACCGGAATCCCATAGCAGGGCGAATTGCGGTTGTGCAATCCCCCGGCGGTTTTCCGGGGCATCGACCCGGACCGGGATCCCGGCCGGGACCGGAATATGGGCAAACCATCGGCTGTCGGGCCGGGGAAGAAGCGTAGGAGTGGGCACGGGAGAGAGCAGCAGACGAAAACGCGAGTCCCCAAGATAGTAAGAATAGGCAAGGGCGATTGTGCCGCGTCGCAGGGATGATTCGGGTTCCAGCAGGAAGTTGCGCAGATCGACGGGCTGTATTCTGTCAACGGGTGCCTGGAATGGGGAGTGGCCCGGTTGCAGGATCTGTCTTCCAATGCGCAGGTCGCTGCTGGAGAAGTAAAGTTCCAGCCAGACTTCGGGAAGCGCCCATTCCAGGGAATCGGCCGATGCCTCAAACCGGTTCCGGATATCGGTCCGTGCAAAAAAGCGACCGTGGTCAAAACGCTGATCCAGATGGATGCTGACCAGCTGCACTCCGGGCAGCCATTCACCAGGATTTGAAAATGCGATTCCGGAAAGAAGGTGGTATTCTCCTTTCAGGACAGGCTGGCCCGGTGTCCGTAAAGGTGCAAAAAGAACCGCCATGACCGCAATGAAAAAAGGCAAAATCCGCAAAAACACAATCGGGTTTCGGGCCGGCACAGTGACTGAATTATAATTTTTCAATTGCTGATGTTATGAAAAATGCTTATTTTTGTTTTATTGTGCGACAACTGAAAAGTCCCACGTGCAATCCTACGGTGATACCAGCCACAAATCACACGAACCTATCAACTTTACCGAAGTATACAAGTACATTATGGCGCATCAAAGAATCGAAGTTGACCTGCCCTTAGCAAAAGTTTACGAGTTGATGAGCTCTCCCACGGATTTTCCGAAGTTCCTGTCCTCTCTCAGGGAGGTTAACAAAGTGAACTCACAAACTTTTGAATACGTAACTGAAATTGGTGGAGAAGAATTCCGGTGGACCACCAACATCATTGATGATCTGCGTAATACCCGTTTTGCCTGGATTACCATCAATGGTAACCTGAACCAGACCGGAACCATTCGCTTCACTCCGTTGAACAACGGATCCCGCACCAGGGTGGATTTCAGTCTTGATTACCGGACGTTCTTTGGTGATCCCTCCTCTGAAATGGCCCAATTTATCGAGGAGCTGCCGGATCAACTTCTGAGTGACCTTGAGAAGTTCAAAAACCTTGCAGAAGGCGGCAGTTTCAAGGACGAAAGTGAAAAAGAGAAAGTTGCTTCCGAAAAGAAAGAAGAGGTAACAGCCTGATTTTCAGGCAGCATTTAAAAAAGGGGGCTTATGCCCCTTTTTTTTTATCTGCAAGTGATCCAAGTCGGCCGTCCATAAATGCTTCTCTCCGAGTTTATTGATTGTGAATTCGTCACCAAGCCGTTTGTTTGCGTGCTGGGATATCCGGTTTCACACAGCCGCTCACCCGCAATACACAATGCTGCGCTTGCCTATCACGGAATCCCCGTGCAATATCATGCCGTTGCATGTCCGCCTGCCGAATTCCATCTGATCCCTGGTCTCTTGGCACTGCCGGAGTTCAAAGGAGCCAATGTCACAATCCCGCTGAAAGAAAAAATCGTATCGTTGCTTGATGCGCTTGATGATACCGCGCGGCGAATCGGGGCAGTAAATACCATCGTACCAGATACCCGTAATGGACATGTGGCTGGGTACAACACCGATGTATACGGCTTCATGAAGCCGCTGGAGCGGTTTGGGGAAATCACCAGTGCAATCATTCTGGGAACAGGCGGAGCCGCCAGGGCTGCAGCTGCGGGGCTGTTGGAAAGCGGATGTAAAAGTATTTATCTTGTAAGCCGGACATATAAAAAGCATGAAATGACTGCCATGAATCCGGATTTTGTGCGCCTTGTGACGTATGATGATCTGGAGCAGGCTCTCCGCGTATCAGATCTTCTTGTGAATACCACCCCGGTGGGGATGCATCCTGACCGGGACCGCTCACCGGTGCAGGAGCGACTGGTTCCGTTACTGAAACACAAGATTTGTTATGATATCATATACAATCCATCCGAAACAAAACTGTTGCAGCAGGCGCGCCGTAATGGGGCAAAAGTGATCGGAGGGCTCGACATGTTCCTGTATCAGGCGTGCCGCTCATTTGAACTGTGGTTCGGTAAAGCCATGCCGATAGATCTGGTCCGGGATGTAATGACCGAATCACGGGATGAAAACGGAGCTGCGGTCTGATGCCTGAGATCTGGACAGACAGAAAAGAGCTGCATGCCGCGTTTATCACCCGCGAGATTGAGAAGAGTGGGGCACGTTTTGAATCCGTTACGGATCCCGGGCACAGCGGTGGTGCGTTGAGGGCGCTTGAAAACAACCGCAGCATTATCTCGGGGTATTTTGACCGCCCGGATCTGACACTGTGCATGGCAAAACAGGTGCATGGCCCGCAGGTGCTGTACACGGATAAGCCCGGCCTTGCGGGAGAGGCAGACGGACTGGTAACCGACCGGCCCGGTCTGGCTGTGGGGGTGCTTGTCGCAGATTGCGCCGCATTGCTTCTGGCGGATCCTGTGAACAAAGTAGTGGCAGCGGTGCATGCCGGTTGGCGGGGCGCCATTGCAGGGATCATACCCGAAGCGGTGCGTCAGATGGAGAACATAGGAGCGGAGCCCGACCTGATACAGGCTTACGTAAGTCCATGCATCTCGCTGGAGGCATTTGAAGTCGGCGAAGAGGTGGCGTCCCGGTTTCCGGAACGCTTCGTGGACCGGACCGGACACAAGCCTCACGTGGATTTGCAGGAGTTCATTTATGAAGAGATCCTGAAAAACGGCATTTCTGGTCCATCAGTGATTCGTGATACTGCCTGTACCTTCCGGAATGAGATGCTGCTTCACTCCCATCGCAGGGATGGGTTTCGCAGCGGACGCATGCTCGGTACCGTTTTTGTTACGGAATAGTCCGGTATCTCCTTTTTTGTTTTTCCATTTTTAACAAATACCCCGTAGCACAAATTCAGCTGCCGCTCCGGGAACAATTTAAGGCAATTTTTTTTATGGTATTTTACTGTACCGGATTAAGATGCACAGCGCCATAACCGCTTACAATACTATCAGCATACTGACGTGAACAAACAAAGCCTGCTTATTCTCGGGTCTACCGGATCCATCGGAACCCAGACACTGGATATTGTGCGTGCGCATCCGGATAAACTGGAGGTATTTGCCATTACGGCGCACACCAACTGGGAAACCCTGGCGGAGCAGATCAACGAGTTCCGTCCCGTTCATGCCTTGCTTGCGGATGAGACCCATTTCACCCAGCTCCGGGATGCGGTTACGCATTCGGATACCGGGTTGCTATGCGGCAAGGAAAAGATGAACGATCTGGTCACTTCCGGAGAAGTTGATACGGTGATCAACAGCCTGGTGGGCTTTTCAGGATTCCGTCCGACCATTTCGGCGCTTTCGGCTGGTAAAAAGGTTGCGCTGGCCAACAAAGAGTCGCTGGTCGTCGGCGGTGAGTTGCTGGCACCCTATCTCAATGGCAACTACGACCGCCTGATACCGATAGATTCTGAGCACAGTGCCATACTTCAATGCCTGGTGGGCGAGGAGTTGAGAAACATTGAGAAGCTGATCATCACCGCCAGCGGGGGGCCATTCCGCACCTGGAACAAAAAGCAGCTGCGACAGGCGACTGTCCGTGATGCCCTCAAGCACCCGAACTGGGATATGGGTTCCAAGATCACTATTGATTCGGCAACCATGATGAACAAGGGGCTGGAGGTCATTGAAGCACACTGGCTGTTCGGCCTGCCTCTGGAACGCATTGAGGCCGTTGTGCATCCGCAAAGCATTGTCCATTCCATGGTGCTCTTCCATGATGGATCAATCAAAGCCCAGATGGGCCTTCCGGACATGCGCCTTCCGATCCAGTTCGCGCTGAGCTTCCCGGATCGCTGGCCGTTGCCCTCCCGGCAGATCGACTGGAGCAAGACGCAGGAATTGACGTTTGAGCCTGTGGATATGGACCGTTTCCCCTGTTTTGATCTGGCCCTGCAGGCCATTGATGCCGGTGGTTATGCACCAGCCATATTGAATGCATCAAACGAAGTGGCTGTTGAGCGATTTCTCAAAGAAGAAATTTCGTATATTCAAATCTCTGAAATAGTAGAAAAAAGTTTATCTCATATAAGAAACACAGATACGTTATCAGTTGAGTCGCTTGAAGCGGTGGACCGGCAGGCAAGAGCCTACGCCCGGATTATCTGATTTAACCAGAAAGTTTACATGGAAGTTATTTTTAGCATACTGCAGACCGTAGTCATATTTGTTGCAGCCATTTTTGTGCTTGTACTGGTGCATGAACTGGGACATTTTTTGGCTGCGAAGCTGTTCGGGATGCGGGTGGAGCGTTTTTCCATCGGTTTCCCGCCCCGCCTTTTTGGAATCAAGAAAGGTGAGACGGACTACTGCGTCTCGGCGCTTCCCCTGGGGGGATACGTAAAAATTTCGGGCATGGTCGATGAGAGCATGGACGACAGTTTTACCAAGTCCGAACCAAAGCATTATGAGTATCGAAGCAAACCGGTATGGCAGCGGATGATCGTCATTACGGCCGGTGTGATCTTCAACATGTTCCTGGCATACGCCATATTTGCGATTATCACCTACTCGCACGGTGTCAATCAGATCCCTGCAGAAAATATAAAGGGGATGTACATTCCGGAGAGCTCAACGGCGGAAAAAGTGGGCTTTCAGACGGGAGACCGCATCGTGGCAGTCAACGAAAAAGAAATCGAATACGTTCGCAGGGGACAGTTCTTCTCCATCTCCGAGATTACCAGCAAACCACTGAGCTTCACCGTGGAACGTGACGGGGAGATGGTAACTCTCCATCCACCTGACGATTTTCTGGATCACCTTGCGAGAAACCCGGAGTTTATTGAGCTGCAAAATGCCCTTCCAAGTAAAGTGGGGGTCGTTTCCGAGGGATCGCCGGCGGACGAAGCCGGATTGAAGCCCGGTGACGAGATAGTGGCCATTGATGGAGAGGAGGTGGGTTACTGGATTCAGATGGTAAATAAGATACAGGAAGGCGGAGATGAAATGACCTTCTCGATACGTCGTGATGAGGAGGTTATGGACGTGACCATCGCTCCGGAACCGGATCGGCGCATTATCGGCATTGCCATTGTCGATCCCCATGAATATTTCGGTTTCGAGACCATAAATTTCGGCTTTTTTGCATCAATACGGGAGGGGGTTTCCCAGGCTCATGATACGTTGCTCGGGATTATCAATGGGTTCCGGCAACTGCTGACCGGATCCATATCCATCCGGGAGAATCTTGGCGGGCCTGTTGCCATTGCCTCCGTGACGGCGGATGTGACGGAAAGGGGGGGAGCGCTTGGTTTCTGGAACTTCACGGCATTTCTGAGTATTACGCTTGCACTAATGAATATCCTGCCTATCCCCATGCTGGATGGGGGACATTTGATGTTCCTGATATACGAAGCTGTCACCCGCAGGGAGCCATCGGTCAAAGTCAGGATGGCACTCCAGCAAATTGGCTTCATTCTGCTGATCAGCCTCATGATTTTCGTCACATTCAACGATATTCTTCGTCACGTAGTCAACTGATGTATGAGATTTGCTAAAGATGGCGTCCCTGTAATTATTGCCGCACTTTTTTTCGCGTTGGTTCTGATAGCCATCGGCTGGCTGCTGAACAACAGTGCTTCGATACCGCTGTACCTTGTCGGCCTTTTCATAGCGGGGTTCACGCTCTTTTTCTTCAGGGATCCGGAAAGGAACGTACCCGAAGGCCCTTACATACTGGCTCCCGCCGATGGCAAGGTAATCTCGATTGATCCGGTGCGCCAGGAAACCTATCTGGGAGGAGCATGCAAGCAGATCAGCATATTTCTGTCCATTGTGGATGTCCATGTAAACAGGTACCCGGTTTCCGGCAAAGTCGAATACGTATCCTATCACCCCGGCCAATACCTTGTTGCCTGGCATCCGAAAGCATCCGAACTCAACGAACGTGCCGAGTTTGGCATCCGTCATCCATCCGGCACAAAGGTGTTCTTCCGGCAGATCACCGGACTTATAGCACGACGCATAGTTTTCCATACGGTGGAGGGGGACGAGGTAAAAGCAGGCGACCGGTTCGGCATCATGAAATTCGGCTCCCGCATGGATATCCTTGTCCCGGACGATTCGGATATCCTGGTCAGCGTCGGTGATAAAACGGTTGGCGGGGAAACCATTCTTGCCAGGCTGGACTGACATAGGAACCGGGAACCATGAATCCAGAAAGAAGGCTGACGCGGCGAAAATTGCGGAATGATCACCTGAGACGGAAGTTCAGGAGGCCGATCCCAAGAACAGTGGTTCCCAGCTTTTTTACGCTCATGAACCTTTTTTGCGGGTTTGTGGCTATTACTCAGATCTACGAGGGGAAACTGGAGTTTGGCGCCTGGCTTATCGTCATAGCAGCCGTGTTTGACATGATGGATGGATTCATGGCCCGCCTCACCAATGCCAATACCGAGTTCGGGATTGAACTGGATTCCCTGAGTGATATTGTATCATTTGGAATTGCACCAGCTTTTCTGTTTTACAGTTACTCACTCAATGAAATGATGATTATTGGAATCATTATATCCGCTTTCCCCGGTTTATGCGGTGCGATACGCCTTGCGCGCTTTAACGTGGATGCACGCATAGAGGATCCTGATTATTTCAAGGGGCTTCCGATCCCTGCAGTGGCCATGATGCTGGTGGCACTGTTCCTCATATTTCAGCCAAATCCGGAGCTTTTTGAGGGTTTCAAATACGGGATTAACAGTATGATTGTTCCTGTCATATTGCTGTTATCGCTTCTGATGGTGAGTACGGTGCCTTTTGACAAAATCCCCAAATTCAAAATGCACTATCTGCAGCAAAACCGTAAGAAGGTTTATCTGTTTGTATTCTATTTCATCGCGGTAGTGGCTCTGCAGGAATATGGGCTGATCCTGGTGTTCAGCATCTTCATAGCCAAGGGTGTCATCGTTTCGATGATTCGATTCTGGAAGGAAATCCACGAGGAGCCGGTCTGAGGGCCGGGTTCCGAAACCTGCGTTTACGCCGCAGCTGTTTCCCTGAAACCATTCCCTGTTGATTCCAGGATGGCAGAATGGTCAGGATAAGGATGGCGGGCCATTCATTATCGCACTCAGAAGTAGTATTGCAGACTGACAGAGTGCGCTACCCCGAACCCGTCCTGAAACGGGAGAAAGGCATAATTGAAATAGAAGTCGCTGACAAACAATCCGGCACCGAAGTTCAGCCGCCGTTCGGTAGCACCCGTGCGAAACCCTGCACGCAGATCGATGATTTCGGCAATATTGACTTCCAAACCGGCATTCAGATACCCGTCATCCTGTGCCAGAATCGATTCCTCCCGTGAACCGGAAATATCATTAAGAGGAATATTGTAATCAGCAACTACAGATATCAGGAGAGGAATTTCGTCATCAAGAGCGGATGTGGAAAACTGGAGCAATTGGATGTCGGTTCCAACACTCAGCAGGGTGGGCAGGCGTGTGGCGGTTTCTGCAAGGTCCTGCATGGACCCCAGGTTTCGCAGAGAGACGCCAAGACGGGCGCGTTCGTCCAGCAGGTTCAGGGCCAGTCCCGTGTTGACGGCAAACCCGGAGGCGCTCTGACGAAAATACTGTTCGTACAGATACATCCCGGTCAGACCTGCGGCCAGGGGACCAAAGCTCCGGGAGTATGAACCGGCGAGGGAGAAATACCTGATGGCAAAATAACCGTCCGGCGAGGGTGTAGGGCTGCTTCGGAACGGGATATCATCAATCAGGGAGGAGAGCAGCGCCACGCCAAATGCCTGGCGGTCACTTTTGTATACAAGTCCTGCAAAACTGTTCCGGGTATCCGTTGCCGGCCAGACCATGTAGGAAACGGTCGCACTGCTCTGTTTTTCGAGTGAGAGCAGCGCGGGATTGAGATAGATGGCAGAAGCGCCTGTCAGGGCAGCTGTGTGTCCATCCGAGGCCCCCATGTTATGTGCCGAAGGTCCCACCAGAAGGAAGTGCATTCCCGTTGATTGTCTGCTGATTGCATCGGACGGCAGTATGGCGGCAAGCAGGATAACCCAGGCAAGGGCAAGGATGGATTGCGAATATGTTTTCATCTGCGGGATACGGGTTGAAGTATGGTTCTAAAGGGATAACCGCAACGTTAGCACGTGCATTCCGGCGATTCCAAGCGGCTCACGCACAAAGGCATAGTCGACAGACGGGCTCATCACATCATAAGGCAGATGAACCGAAAATCCTGCACTCAATTTATGGGTCTCTTTCAGGTACTCCAAATCCATGATCTCCCAGCCGGCGCGCAGTGTAAACCGCTCATGTGCAATCCAGGCAACACCAATTCGAAACAATTGGCTGTTTGTGGTCACATCGTCGATCCGTGAACTGTTTTGAGGCGGTATCACTCCTTCAAGTTGTGTTCTTTCAACAAATTCCGCATCCTGCATTTGTATTTCGTATTCGCTGCTTACAATAAGCCCGATATCAGTAATACGGTAGGATGTGCTGAGCCGAAAGCGTACGGGAATGGGATCGTTGCGGTTTCGGCCGCCAAGTGTGCCATACAGGGGGTTGGTGTTCCAGGAATAGGATGAGATCAGATCCTGGACGGCAAATCCGATCCGCCAGTTTTCTGTTGGATGCGCAACCAGGCCAACATCAAATCCGGCACCTGTCGCATTATCGATGGCATCATAAAAACTGGCATAGTGAAGCTTGGCGGCAACACCCAGGCGCAGCCGCGGGCTTACGGACAACCCGAATGCGGCGAAGAGCTGGAACTCGTGCGTGGAGAGCATTTCTGTGTGGTAACCGCTCGAGGTTCGTCCGTCAATATCGTATACATTGGCGTTGAGCAGCCCTATGTTGAGGCCTGCGCTGGGTGGCAGCGGGAACGTGACATTGAACGCGTGCAGGCTTCGGTCAAAGGACATCAGGGCGGTGCCGATGTCAATCTGGTTTTCTGAGGCGAAGGATGCCAGGGCGGGATTGTAGTGGGCGAAGACACCTTCCTGGGAGACAGTCCCCAGGGCATTGCCCATGGCCATGCCGCGAGCGCCAAAGCCCATACGTGTGTAGGCGCCGCTGAAGCCGCCGCTTTGGGCCATTGCATCCTGAACGGGCATCCAGATAAATGCGGTGAGCAGCAGGGTCAGCAGGGCCGTTGCCGGACCGGGGATGGTCCGGGCCCGGGAGTATGCCTGACATGCGTACATGTTCCCCTGTTGAAAACCCATCCACCGAATGGATAAGGTTTTCCGGAAGAGATGCCGTTGATTGTGTGTCTGGTTGGTATAATCAGTCATTCTTGTTTGAAGATCACTGTGCCTGGATGGTTCCGATTATATTCATACATGATAGTTGTCAGTGTAACTGTACCTGGATGGTTTCTATTCAAGCACGAGAATTTTGCCGACGGTGCGACGGTTTCCGGTATCCACTTCATAAAAAACGGTGCCATTGGCGACTTTTCGGCCTTGCTGATCGGTGCCGTCCCAGACCGCTTCATAGGTGCCGGACTCCAGTTCACGCTTGTCATCCAGTATCCGGATGAGATTCATGCCGAAGTCATACAGGCGCACTGAGACTGCAGATGCGCCGGGGTTTTCAAATTTGATGCGTACGAGGTCGTGTTGCCGGGGAGAAAACGGATTGGGATAAGCGTAGGCGCGGACATCGGGGGCGTCATCCTGGTATCTGTTCTCCCCGTCCAGCGGAAAATTGACGCGGGTGATTTCCCAGGTTTCCCCGAGATCATCCGTGGATGCCAGGCCGTCACTGGAGCCGATCCAGACCCTGCCGGCGGCATTGCTTACGGCATAATAGGTGGTTCCGGGTTTCATGGCGGTATTGGGGCTGCGGACCTGCCGGGTCTGGCGCCAGGTGCTCCCGTTATCTTTGCTGATGAAAACGCCATTGTTGCCGGCAGCAAAAGTGGCCTGTTCATGAAATCCGATATCGTATATCCGTTCGCCGGCAAGGTGCTGTTCAAACGTGGCACCGCCATCCCGTGTGACAACAATGCCTTCCACATCCTGTCCGGTGATGGCCGTCCAGTTTGTCATCCACACGGCACCGTCCCATGGGTTTTCCCTTATGGATGTGATCCAGTTGCCCAGGAGTCCATCGGGACTGCCGGATTGCCGGATGTGGCGCCAGCGAATGCTGTCGGCCGGTGCGGTAAGCGCGTTGTCAGAGACGTTAAGGCCGCCTGCCGTGCCGGCATAGACGTTTCCGTCGCTTCCGATGAGAACGGAAAATCCCAGGAAGTTGAGAAAATCGTTGGTCTGGCCGTCACCGCGCGGATCAATGCGAAAGTCATAGGTTCCCTCGGGCTCAAGTTTGTCCAGGCTGAAGGGTGGAAGCACGATCCGCTCCCAGCTCTGGCCGAAATCGGTGCTCCGGCGTATTCCGGAAGCCCATCCGGCAAAGAAAATGACATCCTGATGGAAATCGACCATGTAGGGCGGGGATTGCTGCGGAACGATGACAGGGATGGTCTCCAGATCCTGTCCGCCGTAGCGCACTGTGTTGGCATCCGGCTTGTCAAGGGTGCGCGAGGTGTCCACAAGCTCCCAGTTCAGACCGCCGTCGGTTGTGATATAGAACCCCATCTGCGCCTGGACGGATTCATCGCCGACAATCTGGCTGTATCCGATCCCTGCCACAACGGTATCGGGTGCCAGGGCGATCGAGAACAGCCGTCCGCGTCCGTCTGTCACCGAGTCGGCACCCTCCGGAAGACGCCATTCGAGCTGGTTTGCGATGTTGAAATTCATCCGTGGCCCGATCCAGAGCGTATCCCCCAGAGCTCCCATGTTGGAGACGGAGTTCTGCGAAATGGAGTTAATTACGTCTTCGGGCAACTGTCCGGGATGGATCTGCGCATGTGTCAGAGGCGCATCCAGAAGTACCAGGGCGAGTAACATTGTGAAGAGAAAGGGGGATCTCATCGGGTAATGATTAGGGTGGAGCTGAGTGTGTCGCTGACAGTCCCGGCAATATCGGTTGCGTGCACTTCGATCCGGTAGCTGTCAGGCGAATTGCCGGAGTTGATGCTGAAATCCTGTCCATACAGCAGATATTCGGGATCCCCGTTGCCGTCAGGATCGGATCTGCTCATATTGGAAGTGAAAATGCGTGTATTGGCACTGTCAAACAGATCCAGCTGTACCCTGTTGATATTCTCAAGCGCGAAGGTATGTGTCACCCTGGTCGAGATTGTGAAAAGATTGTCGGGCTCGCCGGGCTGGGGAATAAAGATGGAGTCGGGGTGGATGATCTCGAGGACTTCCGGCCGGCCGGTATCGATGCCGCGTATTTTGATGGTGGACTCCACCCGGTCGAAAACGGTTCCGTCCGGGCCACGGGGATAGGCATAGATCACCAGGTTGTCAAAACGGCTGGTGCTCATGGCCAGGCTGAGTGAAGCGGTATACCGGCCGGACCCTTCGGGATCGGCGGCCATGGTACTGTTTGTCAGTATCTGACGGTCGCGGACGTCCGCCAGCTCGGTGACAAGCTGGAAATCCTCAGGCATGTTGCTGACGGCAGTTACCCGGAACGTGACGAGCGTGTCCTTGAAACCATCCTCTTCAGAAAAGCGGATCGAGGAGGGCGTCACCTGGAAATCGGTAATGGAAGGGCGCTCTTCAAGGGTGCCGGCAGGCCCGCTGGTTTCATCGCATGAGGTTATTCCAATTGTCAATGCCAGGACAAGGACGGGAATGTACCGGTGGATTTGTCTCAAAACAGATTAATGAGGTAATGGGTGCAATCAGGAAATAACGGAAAACGATCAGTAGAAGTATACCATGCGGGCTGTTTTGAGATGACACAAAGCTGTTCGAGGAGGACAATATTAGCCTTTGCTTCCGTGAAAGTCAACAAGTCCCTGCATGCCATCAGGCCTGCAGATGTCGGCAGTCCTGCAAATGTCAGCAATCCTGTGCCAGGAACCCTGTCGTCAGCGGAGGCATTGGAACGCAGGCATTGGTTTCCCGGGGGCTGGCGAGGCATAATAATGATCTTTTCTCGTGAACACATGTTGCATCGTGGTTCAAACTTGTTTAACTTCTCGCTCATGTCCAAAAGAAACACACATATTGCAAACTGGTGGTGGTGGCCTCTCTGCTGAAAGCGGAAGGGTACCCGTGTGTGTGCTTTACAAGTGACCGAGTTTTCTTCAACCCGCTTTCAGTTTTCCTGGATGCGGGTTTTTTTTTGTAAAAAAGCGACGAATTCCGTGTTAAACAGTCAGAATCACAACACTAATCTGTAAATGGTCCGGTTGAAATGGATGCTGCAACCTTTTGTAAACTGGCGAAACGATACACCGCCATCCCTGTTCACCGGGTGATGATGGCCGATACCGTAACCCCTGTGTCCCTGTTCCTGAAGATCAGGAAACAGGGAAAATATCCTTTCCTTCTCGAATCGGTGGAGGGTGGGGAACATCTTGCCCGCTACTCCTTTCTCGGCCGCAATCCCTATCAGGTGTTACGTTTTCAGGATGGAAAGGTGACACTTGCGAGGCTTCGCAATGGTGGGTTGCCGGATATCCGCGCTGAAGGGCAGGAGCAGATGCTTCAGGAGTCCTATTTTGATGCACTTCGACGTCTTTGCCACTCCCTGCAGGAGCCGGAGATCCCCGATCTGCCCCGTCTTACCGGCGGAGCGGTGGGCTTCTCCGCTTACGATACCGTCCGGCAGGTAGAGGAATTGCCGGATGTCCCGGAGGATGACCTGAAGCTGCCCGAGGCCATCTGGGCTTTTTACGATGAAATCTTTGCCTTTGACCATGTCAAACACCGGGTTATCCTGATAAAGACAGTGTTTACCGCTCCCGGGGAGGATCATGAACGGCAGTACCGGGAAGCACTTGGCTGCCTGGAACGCATGGAAGGGATCATGAAGCAGCACGTAACCGAAGCGGACGGTTACCGGCGGACCAGCGATGAGCTCAAAAGCAATATCCCGCGTGATGTATTCCGGAAAAGTGTGGAGAAGGCAAAGGAGCATATCCATGCCGGGGATATTTTTCAGGTTGTGCTTTCCCAGCGTTTTGAGAGCCGGTTCAGTGGCGACCGGTTCATGCTCTACCGGGCATTGCGAATGGTCAACCCGTCACCCTATCTGTTTTATCTGGATTTCGGGGAGTTCGCTCTGGTCGGATCGTCACCGGAGGTTCTGGTTCAGGTGCAGGATAATACAGTGAGACTGCTGCCAATCGCCGGTACACGTCCACGTGGAGTGAGCACGGAAGAAGATCGGGCCTTTGAGCAGGACCTGATTACGGACCCCAAGGAGCTGGCTGAACATATCATGCTGGTCGATCTGGGCCGGAATGACCTTTCCCGTGTGTGCCGACCGGATTCGGTGGCACTTACACGTGACCGGGTCATTGAGCGGTACTCCCATGTGATGCACATTGTCTCGGATGTAAGCGGTGACCTGGCAGAGGGCCGCACGGCTGTCGATGCACTGGAGAACTGCTTCCCGGCCGGAACCGTATCCGGCGCCCCGAAAGTGCGTGCCATGCAGATCATTGACGAAATGGAGCCCACAAAAAGGGGACCTTACGCGGGAGCGGTCGGTTACTTTGATTTTTCGGGCAATATGGATACATGCATTGCAATTCGCACGATGGTTGTTACGGATGACACCATATACATACAGGCCGGGGCGGGTATTGTGGCGGACAGTGACCCGGACCGGGAATATGACGAGACGGTCAACAAGGCAAGGGCACTTGTGGAGGCGTTGCGCATAGCGCTCAAGCTGGAATAGCATCCAACAGAAAAACAGTCGGAACGGCAGGCATCGAACGATGTGACAGAAGCGGATCCATGAAACACTTTCTAAAAACAAACACAATTTGAACGAACGTATGAGCAAGCATGATCAAACGGAGCAGAATCAGGCTGGGCAGGCTCTGCCATCCGGAAACAGAACCATACTATCCGGCATTCAGCCGTCCGGGCGGTTGCATCTGGGCAACTATTTCGGGGCGATCCGGCAGCATCTTGACTTTCAGGAAAAGGGGGATGCCTTCTACTTCATTGCCAACTATCATTCACTCACATCGGTTCAGGATGGCGGGCAGCTGAGACAGTTTACCTTCGATGTGGCCCTGGATTATCTGGCACTGGGCATGGATCCGCAGAAGTGTGTTTTTTTCGCGCAGAGTGATGTCCCCCAGGTACTTGAGCTTGCATGGATACTGGGGACGCTGACGCCGGTAAGCATGATGGAAAAGGGGGTATCCTACAAGGACAAGGTGGCGCAGGGGCTTCAGCCCAATATCGGTCTGTTCACCTATCCCGTCCTGCAGGCGGCCGACATCCTGATCTACCACTCGGATGTGGTTCCGGTCGGAGCGGATCAGAAACAGAACATTGAGATTTCCAGGGACCTGGCTGCGCGGTTCAACCGGATTTATGACGGGGAGTATCTGCGCATCCCGGAGCCCTATATTGTGGAATCCGTGGCTACCGTGCCCGGCGTCGACGGCCGGAAGATGAGCAAATCCTATGACAATACCATCGACATATTTGACAGCGGAAAGGCTTTGAAAAAGAAAGTAATGGCTGTTGTTACCGATTCCACGCCTCTGGAGGAGCCCAAGGATCCGGACAGCTGCAACGTCTACGCCCTGATCCGGCTGTTTGCCACCGAGGAGAAAAATCGTGAGGTGCGGGAGAAATACAAGGCGGGGGGATTTGGGTACGGTCATGCCAAGAAGGAACTTCTTGCGCTTATCGAGGATTACTTCAGTGAAGCGAGAGCCCGGAGAGAGGAATTGGTCCGGGATCCGGATACGGTCCGGGACATGCTGCGGGAAGGCGGCAAAAAAGCCCGGGAGCGCGCCGAGTCGGTAATGGAGCCGGTCAGGAGCGCCACGGGCATCGTCCGTAATTTTTCCACTCAATAACCCCAGTGTCGGCACATGGTACTTATCATCGACAATTACGACTCCTTTACCTATAACCTGGTGCATCTTGTGGCCCGGCATACCGATTCCTACCGGGTGGTCCGCAATGACAGGATCAGTGTGGATGAGGTAAGAGAACTTGAACCTGATAAAATCCTGATCTCTCCGGGTCCGGGCCGGCCGGAAGATGCCGGGATAACCGTTTCGCTTATCCGGGAGCTGGGAGCCGGGATCCCCATTCTCGGTGTCTGCCTGGGGCATCAGGCCATAGGCCAGGCCTTCGGGGCCAGTGTTGTTTCGGCGCCATCCCTCATGCACGGAAAGACTTCGCGCATATTGCATGATGGACGTACGATTTACAATAATGTTCCTCAATCTTTTACTGCAACCCGGTATCATTCGCTGGTTCTTGAGGAGTCGACGATCCCCGGCGAATTCGAGGTTACATCGCGTAGCGAAGACGGGGTGGTCATGGGTATCCGGCATGGTTCCTATCCCCTGGAAGGAATCCAGTTCCATCCGGAAAGCATACTGACTGTAGAAGGGCCGCGACTTATCCAGAACTGGATGGAGCGGGAAACAATCAAACAATAAACCTGCATATGGGAGACTACACTTACATTTTACAAAAGGTATCGGCAGGTAATGAGCTTTTGCCAGAGGAAGCGAAGTATGCGCTGCGCGAGATAATCACCGGCAATGTATCCCCGGCGCGGATAGCGGCATTTCTGTACGGCATGGGCTGCAAGGGTGAGACCGTGGCCGAACTGACCGCGTTTGTACATGTCATGCGGGAGGCTGCCATTGCCGTTGAGGTGGACACGGAATCGGCGATTGATCTGTGTGGCACGGGCGGGGATCATTCTGGCACGTTCAACATATCCACTGCTGCCATGTTCGTTGCTGCCGGGGCTGATGTGCCGGTGCTGAAGCACGGGAATGCGGGGGTGTCGAGCAGGAGCGGCAGTTTCGATGTGCTGCGATGCCTGGGTGTTCACCCGGGTCTGAACAAGGATCAGGTGGAAACATGCTTCAGGGAGATGGGGGTGGCATTCATGTTTGCCCCGCTTTTCCATCCGGCCATGGCTCATGTGATGCCTGTGCGAAAGGAATTGGGGATGCGGACGTTTTTCAATATTATGGGGCCCATGCTCAATCCGGCCGGTGTCCGCCGCCAGATGATCGGGGCGTTCAGTCGTGAAACCGCAGATAACATTATCCGGATACTTGCCAATCTGGATACGGAGTTTGCCTATGCGGTCCATGCCGATGATGGACTGGATGAATTTTCAACCACCGCGCCGACACATGTGTATCAGTTGATGAATGGCACGGTATCCAACAGCCGTGTGTTTCATGCAGGTGTGTTTGGTCTATCGGCGTCCACTCCGGAGGAGTTGCGTGGAGGGTCGCCAGAAGACAATGCGGAGATTATCAGCGCCATACTTGATGACAAGGCTACATCTGCGCAGCGTGAGATTGTGCTGCTGAATGCTGCTTTTGCGGTACATGCATCCGGTATCTATGATAATATACAGGATGCGTTTTATGCGGCGGAAGAGAGCCTGGAAGCCGGAAAGGCACGCGATATGCTCCAAAAATTTGCAGCTTGTACTATGGATTTACAAAACACCTGAACTGTGAAGCTTTTTTGCAACATGGATTCCGATTGAGTTGCCGGAATGATCAAATGAAAGAACTGCCCTGTCAGACAAAAATGAGAAGGCTTTAAAAAAAGTATGATGTTATGACTGGAAACAAGATGCTTGACACCATTGTAGTCCGGACGAGAGAAGATGTGGCCGTACGGAAACGGCTCGTTAACGAGCGTAATCTTCGCTCTTTTGATGGCTATAACCATCCAAGAAGGGATTTCAGGTCGGCCCTGGTCACGCCAGGCAGTGTTTCGGTGATAGCTGAAATTAAAAAAGCATCCCCGTCCAAAGGAATTATCAGAAGTGATTTCAATGCCGTCAGTATTGCCAGTACATATGAGCGGCATGGGGCTTCCGCGGTTTCCGTATTGACCGATGAGCCCTTTTTTCAGGGATCGCTGTCGTACTTGCGGGACGTTTCATCCGTGTCGGCGATCCCGGTACTGCGCAAGGATTTCATCATGGATCCCTACCAGATTACAGAAGCGCGTGCCCATGGAGCCGATGCGGTGCTGCTTATTGTGAGGATACTGGATGACAGCCAGCTGGTGGAATTGCATGCCGCTGCCGCTGAAGAGGGGCTGCAGGTGCTTGTGGAGTGCTACGACCGGCAGGATTGGGATCGCCTTGATTTCGATATGGTAACGATAGCCGGAGTGAACAACCGCAATCTCGACACGTTTGAGGTAGACCTTCATCGCGGAGTTTCTTTGCTGGCAACAGCTCCGGAGGGGGTTGTGCGCGTTTCAGAAAGCGGATTGTCCACACGGGAAGACATGGCATACCTGAAAAAGAACGGCATACACAGTGCGCTTATCGGCGAACATTTCATGCGGGCTGAAGATCCGGGAACCGAGCTTTCGAACCTGATCCGGAAGCAATCCATCTCACAGGAATCCGGCAATCATATCGGGGCGTAACGGCACGTAATGGCTTTCACTCACGAGGCGGCAACTCGAATGTAAGCCAATGCCAGGCAATATGTAAATAATAGAGACTGCACGTAATCAACTGAAATGAATCATTCCTTTCCAAAACTGAAAATCTGCGGAATCACCACGCTTGAGGATGCCCGTTTTGCAGCCGGCGCCCTGGCTGACTATCTGGGATTTGTATTTACAAGTGAAAGTCCCCGTTACATTCAACCCAGGGATGCTGCCGAGATCAGCGGCTGGATAGAAGGACCCGGAAAAGTCGGGGTATTTGTCAACCAGCACCAGGACGAGGTCAATGCCATTGCTGAACGTGTAGGGCTTGATCTGGTGCAATTGCACGGTGATGAAAGTGCAACCTATGCCAAGGAGATCCTTGCCCCGGTTATCAAGGTGTTCCGGATCCGGGCGGCGGCAGACCTGCCGGACATCAGAAAAGAAATGAAGCTGTGGAATGAGATAGCCCGGTTCTATCTTTTTGACAGCAAGAATGACAATATGCGCGGAGGGACAGGAGAAATTTGGGACTGGAGCATGATCAATGCGCTTTCACCGGATAAACCGTTCTTCCTAGCCGGGGGGATTTCCCACGAAAATGTCGCAGAGGCCGTGGAAGCCACGGCTCCATTCGGTGTCGATCTCTCCAGCAGCCTGGAGAGTTCGCCGGGCAAAAAGGATTTTGACAAAATGCAGTCCTTTTTTGAGCAGTGGAATGAATTAAGAGACAATTTCTGAAACGCATATGGCGTGTATCGGGATTTGACTAAGAATATCGAGTAAATTGTTACTAAAAAATACAGAAAGCAGTAATGGAAATAGAAAAAAAACCAGATTCCCGGTTCGGTTCCTCTCCTGATGACAGGGGGTTTTACGGTAAGTTCGGTGGAAGATATGTGCCTGAGATCCTCATACCCGCCCTGGATGATCTTGCCGGGGCTTTTTTTGCAGCGAGGAAAGATCCGGCATTCCAGCAGCAGTTCGCCTCGCTGCTCCATGAATATGTTGGAAGGGAGACGCCGCTTACCTATGCCGGAAGGTTGAGTGAGCATTTTGGCAAAGCCCGGATCTACCTGAAACGCGAAGACCTTTGCCATACCGGTGCGCACAAGATCAACAATGCGATCGGACAGGTGCTTCTTGCCAGGAGAATGGGTAAAACCCGGATCATAGCAGAAACAGGCGCGGGACAGCATGGTGTGGCCACGGCAACGGTTTGTGCCTATTTCGGCATGACCTGCATCATATATATGGGCGCAGAGGATATTGTACGGCAGAAGCTCAATGTAGACCGGATGCGTCTGCTCGGCGCCGAGGTCAGGCCGGTAGAATCCGGGGCCAAAACGCTGAGCAATGCCATCAATGAGGCCATCCGGGACTGGGTCAGCAATGTGGGGGACACGTTCTACATCATCGGTTCGGCAGTAGGGCCGCATCCATACCCCTTGATGGTCCGGGAATTCCAGTCTGTGATCGGCAAGGAAACCATTGATCAATCACTGGAGCAGGAGGGACGGCTTCCGGATCATGTCCTGGCATGTGTGGGTGGGGGATCGAATGCCATAGGCATGTTCCATCCCCTGCTGCCACATGAAAATGTCCGCCTGTACGGAATAGAGGCTGCCGGCGAGGGGGTGCAGACCCCCCGGCACGCCGCCACACTTTCCGGCGGGCTCCCGGGGATATTGCACGGTTCCCTGAGCTATCTGCTTCAGACACAGTACGGGCAGATCGCGGAAGCGCACTCTGTAAGTGCCGGTCTCGATTATCCCGGTGTGGGTCCCGAACATTCGTTCCTCCGGGACTCTGGAAGGGTTACCTATGCGGCGGTTACGGATGGTGAGGCCCTGGACGGTGTGCGGCTGCTTTCCTCCAAAGAGGGCATCATTCCGGCTTTGGAAACGGCGCATGCCATTGCCTATCTGAATATGATGATGCCGGGAACACAACCTGATGAATTCGTGGTGATCAACTGTTCCGGCCGGGGCGACAAAGATATGGAAACCATTGCCAAATACATGAAATCACCATGACCGGACATGATCCCGGACAAACAGGGAGATGATTATAATCGTCATAAATACAGCCATTTAAATACATGAACCGAACATGACAGCCACCGGCTGACACTTTAGGGGAAGATTGCATCCTGTCGTGTGAGATCATTCTGATCACAGAAACGAAGTCACGAAATGCCCAGTGAAACACGTAAGCAAAATCGAAATTGATATAAACAGATAAATAATGAGCAACAAAGGAAGAATTCAGAGACTGTTTGAAAAAAGGACCGGACCTGAGAAAATCATGAGCCTGTTCCTGACCGCCGGCTATCCGGATCCGTCGGAAACGGTGGAGCTGGTCAGGGAACTGGAAGCATCAGGTGCCGACCTGTTGGAACTGGGCATGCCGTTCAGCGATCCCCTGGCAGATGGACCAACAATACAGTACGCCAGCAAGGTGGCTCTCGAGCAAGGTGTAAATCTGGATTCCATTTTTGACATGATCGTGGAGATCCGCAAGAACTCACAGATACCCATTGTGCTGATGGGTTACATAAATCCAGTTTTGCGATACGGACTGGAAGCTTTCTTTTACAAAGCCAAAGCATCGGACGCAGATGGCATCATCCTTCCGGATGTTCCGCCGGGGGAATTCCCGGAAATCGAAGATCTCTGTCAAAAACATGGCATCGACCCGATACACCTCGTGGCGCCTAACACATCCGACAGCAGGATGCAGGAAATTGACAGGGCCAGCCGGGGATTTGTCTATTGCGTTTCGGTGACCGGTGTTACCGGGACCCGTGAAGGGGACGAAGTGAGCCGCTCGGTTTCCGGGTTCATCCAAAGAGTTCGTAAAAACGTAACCCGGAATCCGGTCCTTGTCGGATTCGGGATCCGCTCCCATGCCGATGCCATGGCCGTTTCAAGTGAAACGGATGGTTTTATTGTCGGCAGTGCGCTGATCGATTACATCCGGGGAATCTATCCCGGCCCGAACTGGGTCAAAAAGACGGGTGATTTTGTACGGGAGCTGAAATACGGCTCACAGATCCGGCAGGAATCACCTCGCATGTAAATTTTGGCAGGAGGTTACGGCAACATGTCCAAACCGGCTTTGGAGCACAGTATTCACTCATATCATAAATGACAGGCACATTTCGTTATCCACAAGACAATTCAACTGACCCCGTGACAAATTACATGACCAAATTACACATGAACCGTTTACCTGTTTACCTGACCTTACTGCTCGGGCTCCTTTTCTTCATTTCTGCCTGCGACCAGGACTACCGGCGTACCGCCCAGGGCGGCTTGTCGGAAGTACTGGTGGTGATGGACTCAACGCAATGGGACGGACCCGTCGCAGATGCCATCAGGGCTACTTTCGGCCGGGAAATGATGACCCTCCCGCGTCCGGAAGAAAAATATGACCTCCGGTTTATGGATATCAGGACCAACAGGGATCTGGACTATGCCAAAAGCTTCAGAAATACCATATTTGCGGCTCCTATCGATGAAGAAAGCAATGTCGGGTCCTTTATACGGGCCATTATGAGCGAGGACATCAAGCAGCGTATCGCCGATGGCCGAAACTTCGCATTCCCGCTTCGCGACCGATGGTTCCGGGACCAGTGGACGCTTTTTCTCTCGGCACCGGACCAGCAGACACTTTCTCAAAGGATTCTCGATTCGGAGCGTTCCATTGTGAGCAGTCTTGACCAGGTTGAGCGGCAAAGGTGGAAGCGCCAGGTATACCGCAGGGGAGAGCAGGCACATCTGGCCGATTCCCTGATGGAAAACCACGGATTCAGCATCAGGGTGCAACATGATTACCGAATCGGGGTGGATACGACCGGATTCGTATCCATGCGCCGTTACCTTCACGACAATGACCGCTGGATCTGGTTCGCCTACAAGGAGGATTGGGATGATGGTCTGGATAACATCGACCAGGAATGGATCAACGCTGTCCGTGACAGCCTGAACCGGCAATTCATCCGAGGTACCCGGGATGAGTCCTATGTGACAACAGAATATCGTGCGCCCCGGGCCATAGAAACCGTCAGGACGCAGGTCAACGGTCGGCCCGCCCTCGAAACAAGAGGGACCTGGCGCATGACCAATGACATCATGGGTGGGCCGTTTCTCCATTATACTGTATTCGATGAGCAACAGAACCGGCTCTACATGATGGAGTTTGCCCAGTTCGCGCCACGTTACAGCAAACGCCGCTTCATGAATCAGTTCGAAGCCATGGCACATACCTTCGAAACGGATACGCTACAGGTTCCGGAACCTGTAGCCCTTAGAAAATAAGGCCCCGCGAGCCCTGTTCCTGTTCCTGTTCCTGTTCCCATTTCCTGTACTCTTGGCTCATTCAAATATTGGCTTCCTATTCAGGAGGCAGAGACGGATTATCACGCCCGTTCATTCGGGCTGCTCCCGGGAACATATGTGGATCAATTTACTTATCTGTTTCAGGACACATTGCGAAACAATTTGAAGATAGCCCGGGAAAATGCGGGTGACGGGAATCTTCTCCAATCAATGCAGGATGCCCATTTATGGTCCTGGTTTCAGGGACTTGAATACGGGCTTGACACAAAATTGGGTGAGCATGGCAAGCAACTTAGCGGAGGCGAGCGTCAGAGAATGGCCATAGCCAGGGCCTTGCTCAGGAATTCACCCATCTGGATACTGGATGAACCTACCGCCAATCTTGATACCATTACGGAAAAAGCGATCGTAAAAACCATCCGACAAGCCACAAGGAGCAGGACCGTGTTGTGGATTACCCACAGACTCGTACAGATGGATTACTATGATCGGGTTTATGTGCTGGAAAATGGCAGGATTTCAGAGAGAGGGCGGCATCACCAGCTCATGCGAGGGGGGGGTATCCGGACATGATACGACTGCAGGCGAATATGCTGAAGGAAGAGATGGAGACAACATAGCAGGGGCCGTAAGTTGGCCAGACAGGAGATCGACCGGCTTTCATATACGCTGCTCTTCCAGCGGGATCAGTCCATGGACATGGTCATGCTGTCAGCAATTCTGCGGTATTCCACGTATTCGTCTGGGGTAAGATCGGCAAACATGTAATTCAGCGGGTCTACAGGCCGCCCGTTCTTTACTACCTCGTAGTGAAGATGGGGTCCGCTGGTAACCCCGGAGTTCCCGCTCCGGGCCACAATCTGTCCGCGCTCCACTTTCACCCCGGGCCGTATTCCGTCAGCAAGGCCGGAAAGATGGGCGTATCTTGTTTCATAACCGTGGCCATGGTCAATGACCAGAAGCAGTCCGTATGTACGCCAGCGCCGTGCTGATTTAACAACGCCATCACCGGTAGCATAGACCGGTGTGCCGATCCTGGCCCTGAAGTCCACACCCTCATGCATGCGCTTGTAACCGAGAACAGGATGGGGGCGCATGCCGTATCCGCTGAGGATGATACCGGAGACAGGGCGGATGGCCGGGATGTTTCTCATCAGCTCCTTGTTCTGGTTGTAATGAGCTTTAATTTCCTCGAAGCTGAGTTTCTGTATGTTGATGCGGCGTTCAATGCTCTCAAGATTACTGGCTGTCCATCGAAGCAGATCAGATGATGGGTCGCTGTAGGCATCAAAACGGGCATAGAGATCAGCCCCGCCAACACCAGCCTGGCGCTCGTCATCGGAGATCGGGTCAACACCAAGCATGGTCCGGTAGATATCATTATCCATGCTTGCAATCATGGCGATCTGCTGGTCCAGGTATTCAATGCTTTTACGTGTTTCGTGGAGCTGGTCGTAGAGTACCTTGTTTTCTGCCTTCAGGGCTATTTCAGCTGGGGAGCCAACGGAAAAAGAGAGAACGGAGAGGGTGACAGCGGTAACCACAGCGCCCACCAGTATCCACAGGCTGAGCGTATAAATGACGCGCTCGCCCGATCCATATGTCACGGGAATGAACTGGCATTCCTTTTCGTCGTAATAGAAGTAATTTTCCAAAACCTGGCTAGTCTTGATATCCCATGGGGCTTTCTGAAGACAATACTTTGCATGCCAAAGATATTATTATTGCGCAACAATACAAAACAAAGGGACCAAGTCATTGTTATTTTTCTATTCCAGGTCACCTTCAAAATATTCAACGGCTCTTTGGATAACCGGACTTCCGGGTTTTTTATCAGAGATCCTTTCCTGGATTTTTTTCTGGAAAGCCTCGGCGGCATCATATCCATAGTGTAAGAGGAGATGGTTCATGGCAATCACTTCGGCTATGACAGTAATATTTTTTCCGGGTGTGATCGGCAGGTTGATGGTGGGGATATCGATGCCGAGGACAGAAGTACGCTGCCGGTTGAGTCCGGTACGGTCCACATGCTGGGATTCGTCCCACAGACTGAGCTCCAGGATCACTTCCACCCGTTTCTGATAGCGGATAGCCCGGATTCCGAACATGGACATCAGATCCACGATGCCCAGTCCCCGTATCTCCATGAAATGTTTGTTGATCTCGGTCGGGGAAGCGATCAGCACATTGCTTTTTTTCGTCAGGATGATGACGTCGTCGGATACAACGCGGTGGCCCCGCTCCACCAGATCAAGCGCCACTTCGCTCTTACCGATGCCGGATTTGCCCGATATAAGGATACCTACACCGTACACATCCACCATGGATCCGTGTACCATGGTCTGCACGGCAAACTGATCCTCAAGGAAGTCACGTACCAGGAACATGAAGCGGGTTGTCTCCATGGGCGTCTGGAAAACCGGCAAACCGGCTTTTTCGGCGATTTGCTGGAAGGAATCCGGCAGCGAATTGTTATCGGTCAGGAAAATCACCGGCACAGGGAATTTGGTGATTTCCAGAAAAGCCCTGAGGCAGACATCCTCACCGATATGATCGATGTATTTCCGTTCGCTGTTGCCGATAACCTGGATTCTCTGGTGGGAAAATAGATCTACGTAGCCGGCAAGGGCCAGTCCGGGCCGGTGCAGATCGGTATCGGTGATCTTGCGTTCGGTGGAGAAGGATTCCGATGTGCAGGGATGGATATCGAGTTTCAGCTTGGTGCGAAGCTGCTCAACCAGAAAAGAGACACTGATGTTCTCTTTCCTGGGAACGGCTTTTATGTTTTTAAATGGCATTATTGTAAATATGGCGTACAGAAAACCTGATTTATTGTGGCCAGATATCAGTTGCGGGGAATTCGTTTGTCTTTGTATTTGAGAAGTTGACGGCGCATGTTATCCACAGCAGAACGCACAGCCTGCTCATAAGCCGGACCCGTTTCGGTGACTTTGAGCAGGTCCTGTTTGACCTTGACCGTCAGTTCTGCCTTGGCAGGGTGATCGTTATCGGGGGATGGTTCAAGAACGATATCGCAGGAGTAGATCCTGTCGAAAAAACGGTTCAGTTTATTTATCTCCTCGGTGGTGAAGTCCTGGAGATTCTGGCTTGCTTCAAACTTTCGGGCTGTGAAATTGATATTCATTATTTTAAATGGATCAGGGTTTGGGTTTTAATGGAGAATGTCACAAAACGACTAAAAAAAACAAACAGGTTTTTCATTCTGAATCGGGGGTATCTGCGCGCGGATGTGCAGTCCGATAGACATTGCGAAGGTGTTCCACACTGGTACCCGTGTAAATTTGGGTAGCGGCCAGGTCGGCATGTCCCAGGAGTTCCTTGATGACCCGTATTCCGGCTCCGCGGTCGAGCAGGTGGGTTGCGAAACTGTGCCGGAGGACGTGGGGGCTTTTTTGGCTGACTTCGCATACGCGTGAAAGGTACTGTGCCACCTTTCTCTGGATCAGCCTCGGGTAGACTCTTTTCCCGGAGTCGGTTAGAAACAGTGCCTTCTGATCGTCAAGTCCGGTTTTGGAGCCTGTCAGCTGCGGCCTGTCCGCGAGGTAGTTGCGCAGTGCCGTGGCTGCGGGATCCCCGAACGGGATGATGCGTTCCCTGGCGCCTTTTCCAAATACCTTGACACGTTTTCGGTTCAGGTCAACGTCGGATATGTCCAAACCCACCAGTTCCGAAAGTCTCATACCTGTACTGTAGAGAAGCTCCAGAATGGCCAGATCTCTTTTTCCGGACGGACTGTCGGTTTCGATAGTTTCCATCATGAGACCAAGTTCATCCGGGCGTACTGTTTTTGGCAAACGGTGCTCTTTTTTGGGGTTCATGAGCATATGTGCCGGATTGTGGAGGATCTGGCCTCTTTTGTACGCGAATTTCAGGAATGAGCGCACAGATGCGGTTTTTCTTGCGAGTGTGGATTTGGCAGCCTTTGAGGCCATCAGGGATCCAAGCCAAAGCCGGATCATGAGCCGGTCGATCCGGTTATAATCCAGGTCGACAGGCCGGGTGTCCCATTCCCGGCAACAGAAATCCAGAAACTGCCGGATATCACATTGATAGGCTTCCACGGTCTTTGAGGAAGCATTACGCTCAATTTCAAGGTATCTGGTAAAGCGGCCGAGCAGGAGGAAGTCATTCATAATCCGTCGTTCCTGTATTCATCCTCCCAATAAGATAATCAAAGCATCATCATTTAAAAGCAGAAATTCCTGATAGTTGAAAATAAATATGTAAGGAAACGGGGTCTCGCTGCTCTTTAGAAGTACTTGTTTACGATCATGTTGCTTGAAATCGAAGATTACCGTGAAAAAAACCTGAGAAACCATGAAAAATACCGATCATTGCATAAAAGAAGCTTCTTACCGCCAGATGGAAATAGCAGTAGGTGTCCTTATCCGGCACATTCTTGAGATCCGGAATGTCACAGAGTGGGCGGCCTGTATGGGATATTCCCGTTCCCACTTTTGCCGCAGTTTTAAAAAACGCTTTGAGGAGAACCCGAAGCTGGTACTTAGGAGGGCGCGCTTCAGAAAAGTCTGCAGGATAATCCAGTCGGACTGGTCGGCCACAGCCTACAAAGTGGCACTGGAATCCGGTTTCGAAAATGACAAAGCGCTTCACAAATTTCTCCAGAGAAATTTCAACCGGGGGTTTCTTTCCTTGAAGAACGAGTTGAAGCGCAATGCTTTCCGATCCAGAAAAATTATCTCATTTGCGGCAGAATCAGATTATGAATATATCATCGGCCGCTGTCAGAATGGACAGAAACAAGAGGAGGAACAAAAAGAACAGAATATAGCAGATCCGAAGCAACAAATAAGACGACCAAAAGGACATACACAGCCGAATTATTCAAAATGGGAGGGCGGTTCAGACAGGCCGTCCTTTCCAGGTGGCGCCGCTCTTTGAAAGCAGATCGTAAATCACAACGAAAGCAAGCATATGGAACCAGAGGATCCCAAGTAAGTACAAAAAACCAGCTGATAGGGGCCATTTCAGAAACTTTGCAACCCAAAGTCTCTGTATCAAGGCAGTCAGGACAACCACAGCTGACAGTGCTGTGATCACTGGCTGAGTGTTTCCCTCAGGTATGCCGGCAAGTGCTGCAATCAGAACAAGTGCGGGCAGCACATAAACAATAAAGTGCAGAAGCCATGCAAGGAAAAATGATGGCATGCTGTAGTTGAAACCGGCAAAGAAATTTTTTCGGAATCCGTTAAATATTTCGGAAGGATTGCGATACATGCGGCACCACAATCTGTCTGTGCCATGGAACATTCGCATGGCACTTCCATTACGTACGACCATTTTGGCCAGCATGACATCTTCGACTACCTGGTCTTTAACAGACTTATGTCCGCCAATTTCCCGGTATGTATCTTTGTTGAAGATCATGCACTGTCCACAAGCGCTTGCAAACATGGGCTTCACTTTCTGACGAAGGTTTCGGAAAGGTATCCATACCGGCGCCCGATAACTGTAACGTGTGGGGAGATAGGCGGCCACAGTGGCATAAACTGAAGATACGACGGTTTTTTCCAGAAGTGACTCCATGACCTGATGGGGCCAGACCGTAGCAAAATCAAGTTCGAATCCATGGACCCCGTCCATGATCAATGAGATGGCATCGGGGGCAAGCCAGGTATCGGCATCAAGAAAAATGAAGATGTTGCCACGGGCATGTCCGGCCAGCTGATGGCAGGCCCAGTTTTTTCCCAGCCAGCCCTCCGGTCTTTCCAGGGAAGAGTGGACGGTGACGTGAATGTCAGATAATGGATTGTCCCGCATGCGGGACTTGATGTCATCACGGAATTCTTCGGCAATTTCCCTGGTACTGTCTTCGGACTGATCATCCAGGATGTGGATATCCAGCCGGGGCCAGTTCTGTTTGCCGAGGCTGTTCAGCAATTTTGGAAGATTGCTTTCCTCGTTGCGGGCTGGGATTAAAATGGAAACCCAGTCAGGATTTGAAAGGTTTTTCCCGGATAGTTCCGGAGCTGGCAGAATCGTGCCGGTGTTCAGGCCGGCCAATCCGAGGAAATGCCTGCGATTGTGAATCAAAATCAGGGAAGTGGCAAAAAAGAAAACAAATGCAGTAGCAAGAATCCCGATCAGGAGGACATCCATTGGTGATCGATGTCAGTTTATGGTTTCATTTCCCTTGAGGAACAAAGACCGGTCGCTTCCAAGGTAATCGCTGTCAAAAATCATTCCTGCAACCCACTCCTTAACATCGGCGACGTCCGTGACATCACTGTCAAGCCGGAGCATGGCGTATTCAATCAGGCGCTCCATTCGTCTGGCGTCCAGTATGCCAAGATAATAGAGCTCCAGAATGTAGCCATATGCGTCGGATGAGATGCGGGATCGTTCATTTGGATGGAGCACCCGTGGGGCAGGCAGGTTTTTCATTTCAGCCTGTTCTCCGACAAGTTCATCCGATTCGTTTTTCTGGATCAGCCAGGAATATGCGGCGCTGATTTCCGAGTGGTTGTATCCACGCAGCTTATCAAGTTTTATATCCTTGAGTTTGGCGCCAATGTGAATCCTTTTGACCAGATATATGATCAGATCGATAACGTTGTTTTGCATTCAATAATCCCGATAAAGCGTAATGTATTTGTTTTCCAGGGAGTGCATGTGGCTTCGTTGTGCTTCAGTTTTATCATTGTAGCCAATCAGGTGCAGCAAACCATGTATAACTATTCTCAGCACTTCAGTGTCGAAGGTAACGTCCAGTTCCTCAGACTGGCGTCGTATCTGAGGGGCGCAGCAAAAAAGTGTTCCTTCCAACGGCTCATCATTTTCATGATAAGGAAATGTTATGATATCTGTTACATGGTCGTGTCCGAGATATCGCCGGTTCATCTCCAAAATTTCAGAGTCGTCCACAAAAACCACTTCCACACGGAGAAAATTCCTTTTTTCATGTTCATGGAAAAGATCTATCAGGCGCCGAAGCTGATTGCCTGAGAACGGGATGTTCTCATCGGTCTGGTTGAACATCTCAAGTGACACCGATTTCATCTGAAGCGTTGTATAGCCAGGGGTTTTACGATAATGCCTGCTCAGTCATCGTCAAAATTGAATCCTTCAAAATCGATGGATTCAGTAAGGGACAGCGCGACGCTGCACATCATCACCTCAGGGGGCAATTTGGTAAAGTCGCCACTGAGAAGCGATTCGTTCACATTGGCATACAAACTGCAACCAGCCTCTCTTTCTATGATAAGGCCTGATATTTTGGAACCATCTTTTCCAAAAAAAGTAATCTGATGAAGCATGTCACTGGCAACGAAAGCGGTGCAGTTATGCAGCTGGAGAAAAGTATCCTGTGTATAGACCGAGATAAGGTTGACAGGTTCATCATCAATCAACAAACCAAGATGAATTTCAAGGGCCATCTTCCGGTTTGATTCCGTATTGGTGATTTCGAACCGGTAAACGCTGCCGCTTTTTTTAGGCTCAGAACCAAGAACTTTGGCTATTGTGGAAATATTTTCCTCGGTGAATTTATGGATCATTTCAAAAAAGGTTTTGGCAGAGCAGAAGTGGGATGGCGCTATGGTCAAATATAACGCTCGCAGCGGAATATTGGAACATATGATTATTCACCAAAAATTCTTCTGACCCGCATTCTGTTCTCTTCGCGATCCCGTGGGAATGGCAGTCTGTTGTCCGAAACCTCGGCAATGAAGTCAGCCACGGCCAGTGCTTCATCCTCCAGGTCATTCATGAAAAATATTCGTTGCAGAATCATGTACCGGCTGGATTCAAAAGAAAGTTCCCGGACAATCTGCTGCCGTTCCCGGTTCAGGGTCTGCAAGCGGTGCTGCAATTCCCTTCGCCTTCGGGAGTCCATGCGGCGGCCGGCCTCGTCCATCCGCTGTTCGAGTGCGGAGATTTCGGCTTCGAGCTGGTTAAGATCCCGCAGATAATTGCGAAATGCAATGTCGAGATCCCGCCTTGACTTTCCGGCCAGGTCAAGTGCGCGGTCATCTACGCCTGCTTGTGCGTACCGATAGGCATAATTGAGTATGGAGGTGGGATCTCCTTCAATGACGGTGAAAGGAATGTGGTTTTCCCCCCATTTAAGCCAATAGGCGGCGCTGTCGGGTTGTTCCACTTCGAGAAACGCCCCCGCCTGCCGATTGATGATGGTGCGGTAATTGTCCATCATCCGGCGGATGTTCTCATCGAAATAGGCTTTTTCGTTATCGATTTCACGAAGCCGGAATGACTTGAGCCGCTGACCATGGATTTGGGTATCAAGCTGATTGCCGGTGCGGAAGGGCATCACGCGAAACGCCTTTCCTTCCAGCCGGAAATAATTCTGCAGGTTCATCTGCGCATCCCGGGCCACCGTTGTAGAGAAGTAGACGGGACGGACCCAGCGATTGGTTCTCAGGATTTCCAGGACCATATCATCCTGTATGCGGGTGTAGTGCATTTCATTTCCGTCCCTGTCCCGCCCCAGGAAAATTCCTTCCAGATACCAGGTCACTTCGTCGTCCAGTTGCTCCAGAGGTACACCAAATCCCATTTCTTCAGGTATTTCATCCGGAGCCCATGGGTAGTCGATCTCACCCTCATAGATCTGTCTGAGAAATTCGCGGTCTACCGGGATGGAGATATCGCCCGGCCGGTGGAAGTCCGCTGCCCGCCGGAACTGGAACTTTTCATTCAGCCTGTCCACTTCGGCATCGGTCAGATCTATGGGAACAGGCGGTGCTTCATGGTTCCACAGGTTTTTCATCTGCTTTATGTACCATTCGGTATTGAGCAGGCTCAGATTAACGACCCGTACATCGGTGCGCAGGCCTTCCACTTCCTGAAGGTACCAGAGCGGGAAGGTGTCATTGTCGCCATTGGTAAACAGGATAGAGTAAGGAGCTGTGCTGTTCAGCAGATTGTAGGCGTAGTCCGGAGCCACATACCGCAAGCTTCTGTCGTTATTTTTGTAAGTTTGGCTTCCAACCAGCACGGGGAGAGCCAGGAACATCAAAGCCAGGGCCCCGTATGCCACATACTGGTTTGATTTGAGATAGTGTTTGACGAGTTCAATGAGTCCTGTGGCACCGATGCCTATCCATATGGAGAAAGCGAAGAAGGAGCCGGTGTAGGAATAATCGCGTTCCCTTGGCTGGAACGGGGTTTGGTTCAGGTAGGCGACAATCGCTAGGCCGGTCGCCACAAATAGAACAAGCACACCCAGGGCCCGTTTCCAGTCCTTTCTGAAATGGAAGAACATGCCAATAATCCCCAGTGCAAAGGGGAAGAAGAAAAACTGGTTATGGGCGCGATTGTGGGTAAAGTCACTGTTTCGTTCAAAGCCTGATATCCATCGGGCATCCTGCAGGTCGCTGTCCCTGCCGATGAAATTCCATGCGAAATACCTGAGATACATGTGGTTCACCTGGTAACTCAGGAAGAAGTGGAGATCGCTGCGATACTGTGCATACTTTTGCTGGTGACGCTGATCAGGGGAATATCTCCTGGGGAAAAGTTTCGGGTTACCCCGGTCAATTCCACCGATTTCATTGCTGTAGCTGTCGCCGCGAAACAACGGTTGCTGGCCGTACTGTTCGCGTTTGAGATAACTGATGAAGGCATCGACCGTATCCGGAGAATTCTGGTCGATAGCCGGGTTGACCTGTGACCGGATGTAAATCATGGAGTAACTGGAATAGCCAATCAGGATAAGGAAATATCCGAGCAGGACAATATTGGCATTACGGTGATTTTTTTTGTGCGTATAGTAAATGCCGTATACAATCAGTCCGCCAAAGAGTATAAGGAACGCAAGAGGCCCAAGCATTCCTCCGGTCACATCGGCGAACGAGCCGGCCAGGGCGGGAAGCTGGATGATGGTGAGCGGGTAGATCAGGAAAAACACACCGACCGTGATGGCCGAGGCAATGGCAAAAGAGGAGATCTGAAATTCAAACTTTTTGAAATAGATGATCAGTCCAACAAAGAAAATGGCCAAAAGGCTGAGCAGGTGGACTCCAAAGGCCAGGCCGAAAAGAAAGGTGATTAAAAGCAGCCAGCGTTCATTTCGCAGGTTTTCATGGTTTTCGGACCATTTCAAAACCAGCCAGACCACAAGAGCGGTAAAGGTAAGCGACAGGGCATAGGTTTCGGCTTCGATGGAGGTAAACCAGTGGCTGTCGCTCACGGCAAACGTCAGTGCTCCGACCAGGCCGCCGCCGTAGAGACCGATCCGGTCGATAAGCGGATAATCGTCGGTAGCATGACCGCGAAACTCACGGACAAACCGTACGATAATCAGATAAAGGAGCAAGATGGTGGCAGAAGAGGCCAGCGCACTCATCAGGTTAATCATGTAGGCGGCGGACAGCGGGCCCACAAACATGGAAAAAACGCGTCCAAGCAACAGATAGAACGGGGTACCGGGCGGATGGGGTATCTGGAGGCCGTATGCGCAGGCAATCCTTTCGCTGCAATCCCAGAAACTGGCAGTTGGCGGGAGCGTCAGCATGTACAGTATCAGGGCGGTAAGAAAAGAGAACGCGGCAAAAGCCTTGTTCAATGATTTATGATCCGTCGGCATCGTATGGTATATTTGTAAAGAAGAGGAAAATTCCCAAATTTGCAGAATCTGTCACAGCTTCTAATAATAGGAAGAGCTGGTCCATTTATCAAAGCACAATCGATCGATTTTATGTTAATCACATCGTTTTTTTTCTCAGCATCTGCCGGTTCACGGTCCGGCGACGGTTCCGTTACCGCAATTAGGAAAAACGCATTTCTTGCGGCCCTTATTTTGACAATTTTGTTCAGTGCATCCTGTACAGCCTTTGTTGTGACCGAAACACAGGATGAAGCCGTTGCTGTGCAGGAGGGCTGGATTGTCCCGGATGGACCTGAACAGGTTCTCAGGGAGCGCACATGGAACCTGCATCACCAGAAACTGAGTGTCAGGTTCCGGTTCGAGAAAGAACAGGTGATCGGAGAGACGGAGATGCTGTTTACAAGCAACCAGATGCAGTCGGAGCTGATCATTGATGCAAAAACAATGGAATTTGATTCCATTTATGATGTGCGTGCCAACAGAAATTTCACCTTTGATCAGGATTCGGCTATTGTCACGATTCAGCTCGACCGGGACTATCTGGAAGGCGACACACTCGTTCTCGGGATCTCATTTGTATCGACGCCGCCGCAGCGCGGACTTTATTTCGTAAACCCGAAAGGCGATGATCCTGTTACGCCTACTCAGATCTGGACCCTGGGACAGCCGGAGGATAACAGTTTCTGGTTCCCAACCATCGATCATCCGGCAGAGCGGGCCACACAGGAGACATGGATCTCCGTACCCGACCGTTTTCAGACTTTGTCCAACGGACTGTTGCTGGACAGCCGCGTCCAGCCCGGCGATACGCTGCGGACAGATTACTGGAGGCTTCACCAGCCTCACGCACCGTACCTTTTCGTACTGGCTGTTGGTGAATATGAAATTGTGGAAGAGAAAAAGGGAAATCTGCTCTATCGCTATTATGTTGAGCCTAAATTTATGGAAACTGTAGATTTAATTTACAAAAATACCGCTGATATGGTGCGTTTCTCCGAAGATCTCCTTGAAACGCCCTATCCCTGGGATCCGGTATATGCCCAGGCGCCGGTTCATGATTTCATAGCGCGCGGTATGGAAAATACAACGGCAACCCTGCTGTACGATGCGGTGCAGTTCGATGCAAGGGCCGCCCGGGATCTGTCCAATCAGGACCTGATCATGCATGAGATCATCCACCAATGGTTTGGCAACCTTGTGACGTGCAAGGATTGGGCCAATCTGCCACTCAATGAAGGGTTTGCAAATTATTTTGAATCGGCATACCGTCTGCACAACAACGGGACCGACGAATATTTATGGAAAAACCATAATGATCGCCTGAGGTATTTTTCTGAAGCGGCACAATACCGTCGTCCCATCATCTTCAACCGCTATTCGATACCGGAAGACATGTATGACCGCCACACGTACCAGAAAGCCGGACAGGTGCTGCGGATGCTGCACGACTACCTTGGTGATGGTATCTGGTGGCGGGGTGTGCGGCTTTGGCTTGAACGCCATGCATTTGATGCCGTAGATATCTTTGATTTACAAAGTGTCTTTGAGGATGTCAGCGGAATGGACCTGCAACCCTTTATCCAGCAATGGTTTTTGGAACCCGGCCACCCATATCTTGATGTGTCGCATGAAATATCCGGAAACAGGGCGAAGTTGGTGGTACGGCAGGTTCACGATATGTTGAGGCAACCCCTGTTCACGCTTTACCCGGAAGTACTCATAGTGGCAGAAGGAGGGGAGGCCTGGCAGAGAATCAAGATTGACGAAGCGGAAAACACCTTTTATTTCGAAGCCAATGACAACATTATTGATATCGTACTGGATCCTCACAGGGTGCAGCTCGCCGAGTACTTCAGGGACATATCCATGACTTCCTTGGCGCGCCGCCTGCAAAGTGATCATTTGCTGGTTCGGGCTGAGGCGCTTTCCATGTCAGAGGATTTCATGGAATACCGGACAATCAGGAATCAGGTGGCCGAACTGGCCATGAGCGATCCTTTCTGGGGCATGCGGATGACGGCTTACGGGCTCATTGCGGATTATGCATGGATGTATGAGCAGGAACAGGCACTTTCCATGGTACTGCGGGCAACTTTCAGCACAGAACCAGATTACAGAGCAAGGCGGGAGTCCCTGAGTATATTGCGCAATATGGAAATCCTTAATACAGATTTACAAGAAAAAGTCCGTGATCATATTACAGCGATGATGGCCGATACCAGTTACTTTGTGTCTGCAGATGCTATCTTACTGGCCGGTGAGCTCTATCCGGGGGCGGCGGCCGGCATGGTTGCGCCCCATGCCGATATGGATTCGTATCAGGACGTCATCAGGATAGCCGTGGTTCGTGCCTTGATCCTTGCCGATGATCCGGATGCGACGGATATCCTTGTTGGCCTGGCAGATGATCCGGGGAGGCGCAGGTACAGGGATCTGGCGTTGTCATACCTTGCAGAAGCCGCGGGTGCTTTGGATGAGCAAAAAACTGAGCGTGTGGCGCGACTTTTCAGCAGGTTGACGGATGACCCGAACCAAAACTACCGATTATATGCTTACGCTGGCCTGGCGAAGACTGGTTCGCACGAATATCTTAAATTGCTCAGGGAGGTCAAAGATCAGAGAGTAATGGATGAAGATGAACTTCGCGCCATCAAAGACGCTATCAGGGTGCTGGAATACAACAAAACCCTGAACGCACCATGAAACGGAATGCGCCGCGCCATGCAGGACGGTACATCAATGTCGTATAATTAATATTATGTAAAGTCATGGATGTGGAATAAGGGTGCCGATAATAAACAGGTGCAACCTGGTAGTGTTACCTCTTTCCTTCCCTGCAGTTCTCAGGCGAACCATGTCTCTTTGCGTTTTTCCTGATCGAGGAAATGCTTGTCAAGATTATAGGCCTGGTTGTAACCTACGGTCAATATGAGAATACCGGAGCTTGTCAAAAGCATCCAGGCGTATTCAGGCAACGTGAACAGCGATTCAGGGATCCAGTACAGCAGGAATGTTATGGCAAAAAAGATGACACCTATGAGCATGTAGGCATAATCGCTGTTCTCGTATGTCCGGTATGCGTAGATAAGCAAGGCTATGAGCAATGCGCTTCCCTGATACAGTCCCAGGACCCAGTATTTTAACACAACCGTGTCAATGATCATTGGATAAATGAAAATCAACACAAGTGGTAAGAAAGTGAATGATTTTGGGAATCTTGAAAATACCGGTTTGAAGTCACGGACAAGGGCTGCCGCGGCTGAAAGTAGGAATGAAACAGAAAAGACGGTGGACCACTCTCCTATGAATTCAGGATCCAGTACCGGGAAAAAAAGGGCAAGAAAAGCTGACGCACCGTAGAGTGCCAGAAACGCTGCCGTGGTCCCCATGCAGAAATGGAAAATCTTCCTGTCCATGACATACAGCCGGAAGAAGTTGAATGTTGCATAGAACGAAATCAAAAATAGGATGGCGCCTGATAGTCCAGTCATATGGTAATAAGTTTTTACAATATGTAAGAAATAATGCTATGTGATAGGCAATCATCTGTCAATCGGAACATGCCGTTTTGTATCCATTGCAAGCATTCTCTCGGCAATCTGTTTCAACTGGTTTCTATCAAAGCGGACCATCCGTGCAATAAGGGTCAAAACGTCCGTTTTCCCATCTTTAAATGAGATATCTCTGAGGATTGCAGAGGCATCCAGTTTTTCAAGCGTCCCAACAAGGGCAATACGCTGACTGATGAGCATATCCAGTAGCTTTAGCGGATCCTCTTCAGAAGTGGTTGCCTTTTTGAGACGGGTCTCAAAGTTACTGCTCAGTCCGGGAGCAGCGTTGGCCTCCCTCCTTTGCACTCGGTCAAATACGGGCAAGAAAAATTGATCGTGAGCCGTGCCGATCCTGGCCAGGATGTCGAGCACGGATTCCTGACCCAGCGGGCGATCAGCAAACGGTATTTCCGGAAGCATCTGTTTCAGGGACTCAAGCTCCTCTGTCAGCCAGGCCGCATCCTGAATGAGATTCCGAAAAGCCACTTCTATCGGTTCATTTGTAGGGTTTTCGTGCAATGCCATGGAACGGTTATTACTTCGCTTTGTTATAAAAAGCGTATGATGTCAGGTTAGTCCCGGTCCAGTTCAGGTTGCTTGCCCTGCTTGCGCTGTTCTTCGATCATTTCCACAAGGGAGAGACTGGTTTCCCACCGTTTGTCACGGTTGCGGACAGAGTGGATGTTGTTTTCCTCGTCGAAATTCCAGAATTGGCCGAATTGCCGGTTTTTGTATTCCCTGAGATATTCCAGGCGCTCATTCAGCTCTTCTTTGGATACCAGCAGTTTGGATTTATCGTAGACAGCTTCTTCCCTGGTCTCAAAAACCAGGTCATAATCCTTGCTCATTACGATAGCTTCTTCCGGGCATACCTCTTCGCAGTATCCGCAGTATATGCAGCGCAGCATGTTGATCTCAAAGAAATCAGGGTATCTTTCTTTCGGATCATCGCTGTTTTCGGAGGCCTGCATACTGATGGCAAGAGGCGGGCAGGCGCGGGCGCAGAGTCCGCATGCCACGCATCGCTCCTGTCCCTCATCCTCGACCAGGACGGGCCGTCCGCGGAAAATGGGCGGCGGATCGAAACGTTCCTCCGGGTACTTCATTGTAAATTTCGGCTGAAACATCTGCTTCAGAGTGTACAACATCCCCCGGAATATCTCCGGGAGATAAATTCTTTCCAGGAAGTTAAGTGAGCGTTCCCTGGTGGGGTCGCTTACTTTCGCATTGGTTCTTGGAATCTCTAGGTTATCAGACATGGTGAATTACGTATCGCAGAGTAAAAATGACAAACTGGAATGCCTGTTTGACGGCTTCAGTAAAAATAACGCATGTGCAACTTCCATCAAAGGAATCTGTAGCAGAATGCGTGGTCAGGAACTTATTTTTCCTTGAAAACCATGGTAACGGGAACGCCCTTGAACTCAAACCTCGCACGCAGCTGGTTTTCTATATATCGTCTGTAGTTTGCCGGAAGTTCCCGTGGCATGTTCATGAAGAATGCGAAGACAGGAGGTTTGTTTTTTACCTGTGTGACATATTTGATGGTAAGCTGATGCCCTCTGGCGTAGGGAAGCGGACGCTGTGTCGTGATTTCCTTGAGAAAGCGGTTCAGTTCCGACGTGGAGATCTTTTTGTTCCTGTGCTGCAGAACTTCCACGGCTTCATCGATTACCCGGTGGATACGCTGTCCGGTAAGGGCGGAAATGGTTATAACGGGCACATATTTGAGTGTTGGAACCTTACGGAACACGTTTTCCATGAAATCCCGGGCCGTATTGGTTTCCTTTTCGATGAGGTCCCACTTGTTCAGGGCGATGATCATGCCCTTGTTGAATTGTTCGGCCTGCCGCAGCAGTCGTGCATCCTGGACTTCGAACCCCTGGGAAGCGTCCACCAGCAGAATGGCAACATCACATTCGCGGATGCTTTTCTCTGTCCGGATGAGGCTGTAAAACTCGATATTCTCTTGTACGCGGGAGCGTTTTCGCAGTCCCGCCGTATCGATAAGCGTGTATTTGCCGTCGTTGTATTTCAGCAGGCTGTTCACCGAATCGCGTGTGGTCCCGGCGATATCTGTGACAATGCAGCGCTCATCATTAAGCAGCGCATTGATGAAACTGCTTTTGCCCACATTGGGTCTGCCGATTACTGCCAGTTTCGGCCATTTCTCCTCTTCCTGATGCGCTTTTGGTTCCGGCAGAAGATCCACCAGCCGGTCGAGAAGCTCTCCCGTACCGGAACCCGACAGGGCTGAAACGGGAAAAAGCTCGTCAAAACCAAGACGGTAGAATTCCGGGGCAAGCATCGCTTTATCACTGTTGTCGGACTTGTTTACAGCCAGGACGACAGGTTTTTTCTGTTTTCGCAACATGTCGGCCACGGCATCATCTTCTGTGGTAATGCTTTGCATTACATCCACCACGAAGAGGATCACATCGGCTTCGCGGATGGCAAGTTCAACCTGGTTGCGGATGCCGGTAACAATGACATCGCCCTTGCCGGACAGATACCCCCCTGTGTCAATAACAGTGAAATCACGTCCGTTCCAGAAACTTTCGCCGTAGTGGCGATCTCTGGTTACACCGGGCTCACCATGTACGATAGCCTGGCGCTCTCCCAGCAGGCGGTTGAAGAGCGTGGATTTGCCGACATTGGGGCGACCTACTATAGCAACTACTGGCAGCATATGGTATTGAAATTGTGGAGAAATGTCTTTTTTACAAAGAAAGTTTATTATCTTTTAAAGATACACATCGTTACATCAGTAAAAAAACAGTTATGCTGCACTACATACATGAGCAATTTGGAACTGTAGGTTCCATTTTAGTTGCACTCATTGCGTTTATATTTGCAATTTTGTGGATTGCAGCTATTTCCGGCCTGCATGAATATCCCTATTCACAGAGACGAAAACTGTTCATCACGGTTATGTTCATTTTATTGCCACCTTCTGCCCTTGTCTGGCTTGCAAAAGACATGTACCGGCAGTATAAAATCCTGAAGTTGGAAAAGGACTGATTCCTTTCGCTGCCTGTTCGCCCATCACCAAGTTGCATTCGGGGTGCTCGGTTGATTGCTGTTACCTGTTGTGACGTCATGCGAAAACAGGCACTATGATGTAAGTTGTCTGGGTGTCGGCTCTTCCTCCAGTATCCATGTTTCCAGTTTTTTTTCCGGAATGCCATTCAGGAATCGTGAGGGATTTGAGAAGTACTCTCCGAAAGAACTCTCTTTTGTGATCGGGTAGGTTACAAAAAGCCTCTCTTTGGCACGCGTACAGGCAACATAGAGCAGCCTCAGCTCTTCATCAAGGGCTTGGGGGTCGTCCACGGAATATCCGGAAGGAATGATTCCGTCAAGGCACTGGACAATAAAAACCGTGTCCCATTCCAGGCCCTTGGCGGAATGGATCGTACTCAGGACCAGTGGATCCTCGTCCTTTACGGATGCCTCTGTTTCCACAGCGGTTGCGTCAAGCGGATCGAGGGTAAGCTCCTGCAGGAGGTCTTCAAGGTTTTTATATGATGTGGCCAGGCCGGCGAAGGAGTCAAGGTCCTTGAGCCGTTTCGGATGATCATCAAAGCGCTTGCTGCATATGGGATTATAGTATGCTACAGCCGCAGCTACTGCTTTGCCTGGCAGATCACGGTACTCGTTCAGGTCCTCCAGCACGATGCTGAGCTGTTCGAGTTGCTTCCGGTACGACTTGCTGACCAGCCCCGAGTCGCTGAAGTTCCGGTCTTTATTCCTGCGAAGCCATGAAATCAGTTCCTGTGCCGTTTTTGGTCCTATCCCATCCAGCAGCAGAAGTACGCGATTCCATGCAATTTGATCATCCGGATTTACAATTATCTTGAGATGAGCAAGGATATCACGGATATGTGCCGCTTCTGAAAACTTTTGACCGCCAAATTTCTGAAATGGAATGTTTCTTTTGTTCAGTTCCCATTCCAGATCGTAGGAATCGCGACCGTTGCGAAACAAAATGGCGATATCACCCAGCGAGAGGCCCTGTTCACGGAGCTGAAGAAGCATCTGGCATACAAACCGGGACTGGGCCCGTTCACAGGGCGCTTTTACCAGGCCGGGCAGATCTCCCCCCTCTTTACGTGTAAAAAGCTTTTTTTCAAATTTCTGAGACGCTTTTCTTATCAAAGTGTTAGCGAGATCCAGCACGGGTTGCGTCGACCGGTAATTTTCTTCCAGACGGATGATCCGGCACTCCTCAAATTGTTCCGGGAACGTGAGCATGTTGCGGAAGTCGGCGCCGCGAAAGGCGTAAATGCTTTGCGCATCATCTCCAACAGCCATCAGGTTTCCGTGTGCCGAACTGAAAAGCCTTGCCAGCCCTGCCTGCAGAGCGTTGGTATCCTGGTATTCATCCACCATGACCTGTCTGTTTCTTGAGGAAACCCTGGTGCGTATCTCCTCGTTTTCCGTAAGAATTTTATGGGTATATACAAGCAAATCGTCAAAATCCATGACACCATTCATAATTTTATATTCAGAGTATCTTTTCCGGACTTCGAGAATGGCATCATGATGCGGAAGGAACTGCGGGTAGGCGGAAGCCAGGACGTCGTACAGTGGCTGCTGGCGGTTGACAGACGCGGAGAACATCGCAAGCAGGGTGTTTTTTTGGGGAAAACGTTTACCCCTGAGATTTGCGGCCAGGGGTGCGCGGACGTAGTGGATGGTGTCGGCGGCATCGGGCTGGTCCAGCAGCGTAAAATTGGACGGGAACCCGATGTGTTCGGAATAGGTATGAAGCAGCTGGTTGCAATAGTGGTGAAAGGTCCCTCCTCTCACATGAGCACACCGTTCATCCAGTACACTGGCGGCCTTGTCCAGCATCGCTCTTGCGGCGCGGCGTGTAAAGGTGAGCAAAAGGATTGCCCTTGGCTCCAGGCCGTCTTCAACCAGCCGGGCTACGCGATAGACCAGTGTGCGCGTTTTGCCGGTCCCGGCCCCGGCGATGACCAGTGCCGGTCCGCGATCGTGCATAACAGCCTGGCGCTGCTGTTCGTTAAGTAGTTTGTCGTAGGCTATGCGATACGAGGCATCGCTCGTACGTCCGGTATCCTGTTGCAATACGAATCGTTTCATGGGAATACAATATATGTAAATAATATGTTACAGATAACCCTGATAAAGCATATGTGCCGTTGAACAGTTAAGCTGATTATCAACCGGATGCGTAAGAATCGATGAAAGATTATTATTTTTATTCCATACCTAAAGATTTTTTTGCAAATGAACATCAGACTCCTCCTGTTTCCTGTCATCTTTTTATCCTTGCCGGTCTTTCTTGTGCAGTGCGGAAGAGGCGATGCGGATCGAGAAGCAAACCGGCTTTTTGTCGAGGCGTACCGCCTGACGGAATCCGGTCAGCAGAGTGAGGCGCGGGATCCGGTGGAAGCCTACTCATATTATCGCCAGGCAGTTGAGAAAATTGACAATATAATTGACAATTATCCCGATACCCCTGTCGCTGTCGACGTAACACAGCGCCGTACCCGCATCGGCGATATCACGATCGGTGAATTGCGGGAGAAGGTTCCGCGTTTCTCTGCACTGGCACGTGCCATGGAGGATTTTCATGAGTTAACGATCCATCTTATACAGATGGAGGATGAGAATGATCGTGGATTGCTTCATTTATCCTATGCCCGGCTGTTATATGAGCACGGCCAGGAAGAGCGGCACGAAGAGGTTGTCAGCAAGGTTCTTAACCAGGCGGACCGCCACTGGAACCGGGAGTTGATTGACCGGCTGTATCTGGAGTTGTCCATGCATTTTTCCAATCTTTCGCGATGGGAGCGCAGCCTGGTGGCATTGGATCGCATACAGGATCAGCAGTTGCTCTATGAGGCGCTTTATCATTTTCTTGGGAATGGTTACATGCGTGCTGCCGACGGAGGCCGTCTGGTGAGGGTAACCACATACCTTGACTATGTGGATCCGGTGGGCCGCCTCGCGCTGATCGATCGCATCTGCGATGACCTGCTGGCAACAGGCAACCGGCCCCAGGCGGTTTCACTTTTGCAGGAAGATTTTCCCGAACCGTCTGAAAACAGGGTCCTGGAGTATATTGATGTTCTCTCTCGCCTGTCATTGACGCTGGCCAATCATGGAGAATATGATTACAGTCGAATGATTATCGGGCAAATTGAAAAATTAGATTCCGATTATTCCGATTTTGCCAGTCGGGAACTTGCAAGGGTCATTGCACGGCACGGAGAGCCGGGTGCCGCTGTTGAGATGGCCGGTGATTTTGACCGGGTTTATTTTCGGCATACGGCTTTTGCTGCCATCGCAGTTGAGCTGGCCCGTCAGGACAGTCTCTCCGCGGCACTTTCGCTTTTGGGCCGTATTCCTGAAAGTGTAACCGAGAAGACACAGGCGCTGCTCGAAATAGCATTGTTGCTTGAAGACAAGCAGGAGATTTCTGATTCGCTTCTCCAGGCTGCAGCGCCGCAGATCTCGGACATTTCATCCCCCCTGGTGAGATCGCACTCCCAAATCAGCGTAGCAGATATACATATCCACCGTGACCGCCGGTCCCTGGCAGCAGAAGCCATGGAACAGGCGGAGGTGTATGCTTCAGAGGTTACCGATCCGGAGAACATCAACCAGCTGATCTCAACGATCATTAAAAGGTGGATTGCTTTGGGTCGGCCGGACCGTGCCCTTGACATTGCGGCCTGGTACCGGATGGAGCATCCCTCCTTCGAGAGGCAGATTCCCGGTCTTTATGATTATGCCATCAGCCGTGGTTTTCATGATTTTACCCGAACACTTGCCGGAATGACGGATCAGAGGGCTTACTACCGCTATATGCTTATTTGGGCCTATCTGGATCAGGGCCTGATCTCCCAGCCAATGGAACATGCCTATGAAATCCGCGATTATTACTGGCGATCCCGCGCCCAGGCTATACTGATAGCAGATTTAAAAAATAAAGTGAATATGGCTACAGCAGAACGTGTGTCGACCGATGCACTGCTGACCATGCAGCGTATACGTGACAGATCGGACAAGCAGCGTGCCTTTTATCACGCGGCCTCCATGATGTCCGCAGCCGGAATCAGCATGGACCGGGAGCGAAGGCAAATTGTCATAGAGCTTCTGGGGCAGTTTGAGATCTGACCCTGTATTGCGTACGAAAATTTCAAACGACGAAATGACCATGACGTCTCCCGGTCACACAGGAGCATGATTATAACCGTCATGGACATTCTATGTGACCTCTTGAATCAGAAATTTTAAACACATGAAATGAACATGACAGCCTCCGGCTGACACACAGGAGGATGATTAAATCCTGTCATGTGAATTCATTCTGACATTATGAATCATAAT
>Ga0207421_10000326_pt1 | contig 60797 bp, 44 predicted proteins | sample SodLakKL_010_SED_4_FD_187542 | JGI IMG/M metagenome (GOLD analysis project Ga0207421, IMG submission 187542) | Alkaline sediment microbial communities from Lake Tanatar, Kulunda Steppe, Russia - 8KL_010_SED (SPAdes) (version 2) | ecosystem: Environmental > Aquatic > Non-marine Saline and...
ATCATATAAAGACATAACATTTACAATGGACGAAGATCGCTTTCTAGAGGCATTCTTTGAACGGGAGGATTATGATATTTACCGTACAAAGAGGGTGGTTTATAAGAATGTGGGGAATGAATTGACGGCTTCTGATTTAAACCTGCCTGTCGGGGGTTCTGATTTTTCAGGATTGACTGATGCTCTTCCTTATAAAGTAACTGAAGATGATATAGGGGTAAATGATCTTAAAATAAATTCTTTCGGGCAGGAAAGAACCGTAAAAGTAGTAGTGACAGATGCTTCAAGAGCAGTTGACCTGGACGGATGGACTGTGCTGGAGCCGAAAAGAGATACGAATATTATTTATGTCAGCTCTTCTGAGGGAGATGACGATAAAGCGCGCCCTTATTCAGCCGGTGAATTGAATTCGGAAGATCCAAGGTTTCCGGACCCGGAGGATGACATAATTCCGTATGAATCTCTGTCCAGGGCAAGGTCGGCCGCCCGGGACAGGTATCCTGACTGGATACTCTTAAAGCGGGGTGATACCTGGGAAGCGGACCTGGGATATGATCAGTATACTCAGAGAATAAATCTAACGCGAAGCGGCCGCTCTGTAGAAGATTCAATGATAGTATCGTCTTACGGACATGGTCCGCGCCCTGAGCTTAAATATTATACTATCAGAAACCGCAGTTCGTATGTTGTGATAAGCGATATACGGGCCTATGGAATAAGCGGAGGCATAGGACATAATGTTCTTGTAGAAAACTGTTATCTTTCAGGGCCTGACGGCGGAAGCGGTTTTCATGCCGGCAGAAGTGCCAGCGACAACGCTCACGGTTTTGAACTGAGACGGAATATAATTACAGAAAACTATCGCCTTAATACTTCCGGTCATATCCAGGGGGTTTCTCTGTGTCCTGTATACGATGTGCTGATGGAGGAAAATCTGTTCGATATGAACGGCTGGCATATAGATGTGGAGGGAAGCGCGACTATGTTTAATCATAATGCTTACCTGAGGAATGTTGATGATATATCGCTGAGAAATAACCTTTTTATGCGGTCTTCAAGCATCCATATTAAAATGACCAGTTCGAGAAAGGGAGCTTCAAAGAATCTTCATTATCAGGGCAATTTCTTTTTTGACGGAGAGATTGGCTTCAGCATAGGAGGGAATAATCATGATCCGCTCTGGAGGTTTCAGGATGTTGTCATAGAAGACAATGTCTTATCCAACATTAATCTTTCCCGGCCGACCGACCGTGGGTTTGCCTGGTATATCGGGCTTTCGGATAATAAAAGAACGCTGGTAAGAAACAATATTCTCGCTCATCAGACCCGGTATGGCAATTCTTACGGGGTAAGTTTGACTGATCACGGCTCGATGAGCGATGTAAATATAGAGGATAATATTTTTTACAATATTAACAGGCGCCCGATCAGAGCTAGAGGTATAGATAACAATGAATACTGGAGCGATATAAATATTACGCGCAATACTATACAGAATTACGATACCGATTCGGATACTTTAATTAATCATTATGGTGTTTTTGATCCGGTTGTAGAGTACTCGAGCAATACTTACTGGAGCTCAGGGGCAAATTGGTTTGCTGTAGATCAAAACCCCAGCTGGCCGAATAAAAACTATGAGGAATGGGTTGAGCTTTCCGGCGAAACCGACTCGGAGGCAAGGGATGTTGAATTTCGCGATCCTGATCGGGATTTGGCGAGATACCACGGGCATATTGCGGGAGAGGCTTCTTATGAAGAGTTTATCAGGGAGGCAAAAAAACAGGACCGTTATAACTGGTCCTATTATTATACAGCAATGGCGGTTAATGAATATTTCAGAGAAGGCTTCACTCCTGTTTCGGATATCGGTCCGCCGGGTTCAGTTGAAGATGGCAAAAGGGAGTTGAATGCGCAGACACCTGAACCGGTAGAAGACGGAAAGGTTTTACTTTCCTGGAGAGCTCCCGGCGGAGACGGATGGAAGACTAATAACATTGACGGATATTACGAAGTCCGTTATGCCACCTATTCAGTGAAAAATTCTTCGTGGAGCTGGTGGAACAGCATTGAGAATCACGAACGGGATTATTACTCCGGGATAGAGTATTTTAAAAACCCTGAAAATGTGGGTTATACCGAAAACAGGATTGTAGAAGGGTTGTATTCCGGAGCTACGTATTATTTCGGAGTGAGGGTCTATAACAATGTGGAAAAGGCAAGCAATTTGGATTATAAGCTTTCGGGGGGAGAGCCGGTTTATGCAGTGGCGGGAGATACTATTCCTTATGCGCCTGAAAATCTTTCTGTAGAATATAATACCGGAGAAGCATTACTTGAATGGGACAGGAGCCCTTCTGTCAGTGTGGTAGATTACAGGATTTACCGTTCCGATATCAGCGGAGTCTACGATAAGGTGATATCCACTGTTTCAGCAAACCCTAATTCATATTCATATGTAGACGACTCAGGTGGTGAAGGTTATTATTATGCGGCCTCTGCGATAGATCATAACGGATATGAAAGTAAGATTGTCTGTTTTGATCCGGATGAAATTCCGCCCGAAATACAAGATAAAACCTCCAGAAGTCGCGCTTACGGGACGAGGAAGATAAGGGTTAGGGTGACAGATGACAGAAATGTAGTAGAAGTAGAGGGCAAATACCGCCCTTTAGGCAGTAATATAAAGGGGTATGAACTTGATTTTTTCCCAGAACCCGGCGCAGGAGTGATTTATTCCGGCGTGGCGGATGTGGATAAGGAAAAAATATCCAAAGAAGGTTTTGAGTATTACATAACTGCTTTTGACGGCACAAACACAAGTGAAAAAGGCTGGATAAAAATAAAACCCCCTTCAGACATTCCCCAAAAGAGCTTTATTACACCTGACAACCCGGAGTTTAGTTTCGGAAGGGGGGTCAAAGAGGTTTTGATTACCGATGTGAGGGGCAATAAGGTTTTTGAGAAGTCAAAGGGAAGCGAAAATATTATAACCTGGGACCCTTCAGATGGTTCTACTATAAGAATAGAGTCCGGCATTTATATCTACCGCATAAAAACAGAAAGCGGCTATAAATACGGAACTGTAGTTATAGCCAAATAAACAACCCATACAAACTTTGCGAATATTTTGAGAAAAATTTGACCTCTTTTTGTGATTTCCATGTTTATATTAGTAGTGGGGGGGGGTAAGACATGGATATGTGCACGCAGTTTTTTTTAAATATAGTAGTTATTATATTTTTCACTTCTTTTTGTAATGACAAATCATTTTGTAATTTCGTAAACATAAAGGAAAATTTCCATAAAGAAACAGATAGGGCCATTGATTTAGAGACTAAATCGGCTGATCTATGTGCTGCATACAGTGACTGGCAATTTATAAGCAACAGAACCCCTTTTATATCTAAGCTAGAGTTAGGATATAAACCTACAGAGAATTTTATAACAGAAAACAGGGAAAATTGGGTGTTGCTAAATGAAAAATAAAATAGGAGGTAAAAAAATGTTAAGGAAAATAAGTTTTAGTTTTATTGTATTGGTTATTTTGGGAAGTATGAAGCTCCCGGCCCAGCAGAGGACAATTAATTTGACTTCTGTAATGCCGAGTCAAAATATTCTGAGAGTAAATAAAGCAGCGATAGGAAAAGAATATCGAAAAAGCCATAGTGGCGATATTCCGGAAAATTCACTAATAGTTGAAAATGGAATAAATATCGGAACAAAACATGTTTCAACATATCATGTAGTAGATGCCTGGAGAGGGAATCCGGAAGGTCATGTATCCATGAGGGTTCGAAACAGGACAGAAACAGGCTGGGCAGGTTTTGCGGCAGTTAATGATGACTGGGATACTTTTTATTTTGGTAAGTCCGGATCTGATCGGAGCGAGATTTATGGTATAGATTCCCGGGATGGATATATTTTTAATCAAAGCGGGGCTTTTCGCATAGTACAGGACCCTCAAGGTGCGGGTGCTTTTTCTGCATTAACAATTAATCCCGAAGGAAATGTAGGTATTGGTCCCGTAGGCGCAATATACTCAGATTTGACTGTAGCAGTGGAAGAGGACGAAATTGCAGAAATACGCTTAGGAAGGGATTATGCGTCCGGCCGCGACGCTATATTAAGAAAAGCTACCGATGATTCTCCTTATAATTTTGACATTGTTGCCGGGGCTAACGAGTCGCATAGTAATTCACCGATAAGATTTTTTACGGGTGATCATTCAGATTATGAAAGAATGAGAATTAATAGGGATGGCAATGTGGGGATTGGAGCAACTGCTACTTCTGCAAGATTGTATGTGGAGGCTTCTTCTGACGAAAACCAGTATTCTGCCAAAATTGTTAACCCGCGAAATCACAGCAGTGCACATGGTTTGAAAATTAAGGGAGAAAGCACTAGTAATAATACTTCTTTGTTAGATGTAAGGTCAGGTAATAGCAGCAGGTTTTATGTTGCCGGTGATGGCAGGGTTGGTATAGGAACAGACTCTCCCGGTGGTTGGGTTGGGCTTGAAATTGATAGGTCAAATATGGGGTATGCAGGAGCATTAAGATTACACGGGCATTGTACCAGCACTGGAGATTTAAGTTCTGTGAGACTAGGTAGTAGCAATTATGAAGGTCCTGGCTGGGCTTTTGTTCATCATAATGCTGGAAATAAACTATTTTTAAACTACATGACGGGAAGCAATGTTCAGTCTCATATTATGGAAATAAATAAAAATGGCAATATTAAGGTAAATGGAAACATTCAAGAGAACCAGGGTAGTTCAGATATTCGATTGAAAAAGAATGTGGAAAATATTGAAGATGCATTGTCAAAAATTTTAAATTTAGACGGAATTGCTTTTGAATGGAATACTGAAAAATACCCTGAAAGAAATTTTCGACAAGGAATAAAGTACAGTTTATCAGCTCAGGATGTGGAAGAGGTAATACCCGAGTTGGTTTCTACCGATGATGATGGTTATAAAAGACTGGACACTCAGGGGATAATACCGTTTTTAATTGATTCTATTAGTGAACAGCAGGAGATGATTGAAGAATTAAAAAAACAGATGTCTTTGATGAAATCAAGACTCGATTAATAAGGAAACAGAAAGGTTGTAATCTGGAATTCTTCAGATGGTTTTACAATAGGTTTAGAGATAAATCCGAATATTCGCCGCATAAAGACATAAGATGCACTATGGATATAAACACGGAAGTATTTTCAGCCAAATAAAAAAAATATACGGGGTTTGTTTTTTCTTTTGAATGAATTTTTAATAGTTTCGTGTTTATATTAATCATAGTGAGTATTTCATGCGGAAGAATATAAGATTGCTTTTATTAAAAACAATATTTATCGTTTTTGTTGTTTTTCTGTATCAAGATGCAGAAGCTTATGATTTGGGGGGAGTAAGGGGAATTACATATAAAAATGTGGGGGCGGTTTTAACAGAGAAGGATCTTGATTTAACTCCCGGTAATTATGTTTTTACGGGATTAACCGATTCACTCCCTTATACAGTAACTGAAGATGATAAAGGAATAAATAAGCTTACAATTTATTCCCAAAAAAGAAAAAGAACTGTTAAGGTAGTGATAACGGATGCGTTCCGTGAAGTCGACAGGGACGGATGGACTATAATTGAACCTAATGAAGATACCCGGGTTATTTATGTCTCCAGTTCCGGGGGAACGGATGAGCAGTCCCATCCCGATTCAATGAGCAACCTTCCTCCAGCTGCTCATTACGCTTGTGATATAGGCATAAACTCTCCGTATGATAAACCGGCGGATAAGTATTCTTCGTATAGAAGGATTAATCCTGTAATGTCGGGGTATACTGAACCGGAGGGAGAAGCCAGCGCCAGTTCGTGGGGAAGAGACCTTAATGCCTGGAAAGCCTTCAGCGGTTCTACCGGGCACAGTGGGTGGTTTGCCGGATACAGAAACAACGGATGGCTGCAGTACAGATTTAAATCACCCAGGTTAATATCGGGGTATGTTGTATATAACAGGGGATCTGACGACCCGGATGCGGCTCCCAGGGACTGGGTTTTTAAGGGCAGCAATGACGAAGAGAATTGGGATGTTTTGGATGAAGTCTCTGATGAAACAGGCTGGAGCCGGGCGGAAAGGCGGGAATTTAAAATAAAAGACCCTGATTATTACGAATATTACAGAATAGATGTTTCCGATGACAATGGAGCTAATCGTCTACACATAGGCGAACTGGAGCTTATGGGAATGAAGGAGATAGATGTAGTGCCGGTAAAGAGTCTCTCCAAAGCTATGTCGCTGGTGCGCAGCAACCATAATAGCAGGGACGGTAATGATTATCCGGACTGGATTCTGTTGAAAAGAGGAGATGTATGGGACGGCGCCATGGGTTGGAAAATGTCCGGACCTTCTCCGGATGAGCCGATAGTTATTGCCGCATATGGCGACCCGTCTCTTGACAGACCGAGCATACATAGGTTTCGGGTACAAGACAGTGGTCCGGGAGAAGCAAGGGCGGATAATTGGATAATATCGGGGCTTGATCTAAGGCAGGGGGGGCATCTGAGAAATGTTAATCCGGATAATATTCTCATTGAAGATTGTTTGTTAAGCGGTTCCGGTCAGTTTAATTTTCAGAGCAACGGCGATAACCAGGATTTCAGGCGTAATGTGATAGTGGATAATTATTCAACCAGCAGCCATGCGCAGGGTATATATGCCGGCGGGGCAAGAAACCTTCTGATTGAAGAGAATATTTTTGACCATAACGGATGGAACCCCGATGTTGACGGTGCGGAGCCTACAATATTTAATCATAATATATATTTAAGCAATTCCAGCAGGGACGCTCGTGTTTACAGAAATATTGTTTCAAGGGGTTCAAGTTACGGCCTGCAAGCGGGCGGAGGCGGTTGGATTCGTGAAAATATTTTCACCAGGAATGTGTATCATATCATGGCGGGGGCCCGGATAAGAACAAGGCCACCGGGAGTGAGGGCGGTGATTGAAGGGAACGTGGTGACGGAAGGAGTATCTGCCGGCTCCGGCAGAAATCCTGGAAACGGGAAAGGAATAGAAGTTGCTAACCTCAACCCTGAATTTGAGCATGTTGTTTCTGAGAATATTGTATTCAACACAGCGGATTATGAGGCAACAAATTCAGGTCACGGAGCTTTGACGACCGTATCTTTTCATGAACAGGATGAGGTTGGGCAAAAAGATCTGGTAATAGAAAATAATATTATTTATAACTGGCCCCGGAGTTTGCGTTTAAACCGCTATGATGAAAACATGACCGTTTCCGGGAATATAGTTCAGCAGTCTTCAGATAAATTTTCACTTAATTATCTTGTCAGCCTCGGGGCTGATATGAACGAGTATGATTTTTGCGGGAATACCTGGTATGCATTTGATGATTCGCATGAATGGTTTGAGAACGGCTCTAATATGGTCCACAGCGAATGGGTGGAAAATTCCGGAGAAACAAACTCAAAGTGGAAAAAAGTTGATTTTCTTTCTCCCGAACGCACTCTCGCTTCATATAATGCCTCTCTTGGTGGAGAAGAATCCTTTGAAAAATTTATTTATGCTGCCAGGGAACAATCCCGCCACAATTGGGACTGGGATTACCACCCGGTCAAAATACTGGAATACTTTCGTAAAGGATTTACTGTTCTTTATGATCCCGAAAGCCTTAAGATTTCAGGCCCTGATACTTTGAATATACCTGTATCGGGAGAGAAAAGTGCAGTGTATCAGATCGATATAAAAGATAAGTATAATACGCCGCTTAGTGATGAGCCCTACACATTTGGATTGGCCGATGAGGATGACTTGCCCGGGGTCTTTTTTTCACAAAACAGGCTGATTTTAACCCCGGAAGCTGAACCGGGAAAATATGTTCTTGAGGCAAAAGTGAATGATGCGGATGAAATAAGTGATGAGTTTACTTTGGTCCTTTATTACGGAGAAGACCCGCCAGATACAATAATGCAGGGACGGAGCTTCATTACCCCTTCAAATCCTAAACTTAAATTCGGAAAGGAAGCCAGAGAGGTGGTCATTACCGACACCAGGGGAAACGAGGTTTTCAGAAAAGAAAGAGGTTCTTCACGATTTATAATCTGGAATCCGGGTAAACGAGGTTTAGTTTCAATAGAATCCGGGTTATACATTTACAGAATTCGAACGGATGAAGGATATAAATACGGGAGTGTGGTAGTGGCAAAATGAAAAAAGGAGAGGGAATATAAATATATAGTAGATAAAGAACGATGATATGACGGAATTTGCAGCTGTTTTCTAATGGCTGCATAGTAAAAACTATTATGGGAGGTAGAAAAATGTTAAGGAAAATAAGTTTTAGTTGTGTTATATTGGTGATTTTGGGGAGTACGCAGCTTCCGGCAGAGCAAAGTAGTGTTGATTTAACTTCAATAATGCCCAGACAGGATATCTTGAGAGTAAAGAGAGGAGTAATAGGAGCAGGAGAACATAATTACAGGTCAATGGATGCGGAAGAGATTCCCCAAAACAGCTTACTTATAGAAGATAGACTGGGTGTTAAGACCGACGAGGTTGAAGATGCAATAATTACTGTTGGCCGAACTGATATTTCTGGCGATGATAATATTCTTTTGCTTCCCCCCGATGATGCAGATGATGATCAAGATTATACCAGGCTAAAGTTTCACCCGGGAAATTTAGGCGGTTTTATTAATTATGAGCCTGATTGGGGTTTTACGCTGCGGCAGGTAGCACACACTGGGGTGTCATTCGGCCATGCCCAGATACTCAGGGCATATGTTCCTTATTGGAATGATCCCAGGGTCGGTATAGGGTATAATGTTCATGATACTAGTCCGTCCGACGTGGGCGATTTACTTCCCAAGGCTATGCTTTCTGTTGGGAATTTGCAAGGAAATAGAAATGCTGAAGGTACACCGGGGATAGTAGTAGGCCCTACAGGGAATTCGGATGAGGATGAGTTAGCCCGGATAGAATTATATCAAGACACCAGGTCAGCAGGACTCACACTTAGTGATAATAGTTTTCGTGTGGCTACATATGATGGTAGCTGGACCAGTGCTTTAGAAGCTGATTATGACGGCAACGTAAAAATTGGAAGAAATTTAGAGTTATCCCATCGAATATGGACAGATCTTGATGATGTTGGTTATTTTTGGTTAGGAAATGCTGAATCCAGACAAGAAGCTATTGGTTACAGTGCAGATGCAGCCGGCAATATAGAGAATTTGCATTTTAAGACTAGAGGGGAATATCGTATGACAATAGATGAAGATGGTATTCACGTAAATGATAACGCCTATATAGGAAGAAATTTAGAGTTATCCCACCGAATATGGACAGATCTTGATGATGTTGGTTATTTTTGGTTAGGAAATGCTGAATCCGAACAAGAAGCTATTGGTTACAGTGCAGATGCAGCCGGCAACATAGAGAATTTGCATTTTAAGACTAGAGGGGAATATCGTATGACAGTAGATGATTTAGGACATGTATCTCTTCCTGCATACAGCGGACCTGGAACTCTCGAGATAGACGGAGATGGACAAATTAATGTGGAAAATTCATCTAAAAGATATAAAGAAGACATAGAACCCTTGGATGAGGATTTTTCCAGGATTATGCAGGTTCAGCCGAAGAGTTTCCGGTTTAAGGAATCCGGAAGGAAAGGTATAGGTTATATTGCAGAAGACCTGGATGAGCTGGGACTGGATAAGCTGGTTCGTTATAATAAGAAAGGACAGCCGGAGAGCATCAGTTATGATAAGATTTCTCTTTATCTTCTTGAGGTTGTGAAACATCAGCAGGCAGAAATAGAGAAGTTAAAAAATATGGTTAAATAAATGATCTATAATTTGTGGGTTTGCTCAGGTTAATTTCCGGATGTGTTTGTATCGATTTAAGTTTATCGGATATCATTTTTTTTAAACTTGACCGGTGTAGCACAAAAGTGCTAATATTCCCTCAAGGAAAAAGAAATGAGGGAACTTACCGCAAAACAAAAGCAGGTGTTGGATTTTATAGTATCCAGGGTTAGGGAATCCGGAATACCTCCCACTCTCAGGGAGATAAGCGAATATTTCGGGTTTTCTTCTTTGGCCAGTCCGCGTCATCACCTTGATGCGCTTGACAGCAAGGGGTATATTTCTCTTAAAAAGGGGGCTTCCAGGGGTATAGAGCTGAAGTTTCCGGCGGGGGGTATACCGGTTCTGGGAGATATAAGCGCCGGGGATCCCCGGCGTGCCTTTGAAAACATTGAGGGGTATCTGAATCCTCAGTTTTTATCGGCAGGAGGAGACCTCTTCTGCCTGCGTGTTAAGGGGGACAGCATGTCGGGTGCGGGAATAATGCAGGGTGATATTGTGGTTGTGAGAAAGCAGTCCAGCGCTGATACAGGCAGTATAGTTGCGGCTGTTATTGAAGATGAGGCGCTGGTAAAGAAGCTTAAAAAAAGGGGTAAAGAGACTGTTCTTGCGGCTGAAAATCCGGCTTATCCCGATATAAGCGTTAAGAATGCCAGGGTTTTAGGGAAAGTAGTGGGGGTTGTCAGGGATTATGAGCAGATTTGGGTTTACTGAGATAGATGAGCCCGTAAAAGTGGGGGCGGTTTTTGAGAATATGAAAGTCCGTCCCAGGTGGTTTATATGGAGAAAAAGCAAGTACAATCTTAAGAAAATCACCTATAACTGGGTGGATTTTGATGGAAATACGAAGATTTTATGTTTTTCTGTATGGGATGGGAAAAATCTTTATGAAATTTCTTTTAACCTCAGGCTTGTTTCATGGAAACTTACAAAGGTGTACCTGGAATGAGTTCAAAGGTGATTCTTCATATGGATATGAACGCATTCTTCGCTTCGGTTGAACAGCAGTCCAACCCGGCGCTCAGGGGAAAACCGGTAATTGTCTGCGGAAGGGGAAGAACCGTGGTTACCACCGCCTCCTACGAGGCAAGAAGGTATGGGGTTAAAACGGGAATGTCTCTCTATGAAGCGAAAAAGTGCTGTCCCCGGATCATTCCGGTTGAAGGAAACCATGTGAAATATGCGGATACCGCGAAAAAGATACATGAGATATGTCTTGAATATACCTGTTTTGTGGAGGTTTTCTCAATAGATGAGGTCTTTATGGATATTTCGCAGGTGTGCGAGAGCTTTGATTGCGGCCGTATTATCGCGAAGCGCATACAGAAGAGGGTTAAAAAAGAGATAGGAATAAGTTCTTCCGTGGGGGTTGCTCCGGGTAAACTGCTTGCCAAACTGGCTTCGGGCAGGGATAAACCTTCGGGACTGGTGGTGTTTAATCCGCATGACATTGAGGAAATTTTATCGCAAACTCCTGTGGAAGACATATGCGGCATAGGGGAGCGGACCCGCGCAAAACTGAATAATATGGGCATAGAGACTCTTAAGGAACTGGGGTCGGCTGATACCCAGCTTCTGATAAAGAGTTTTGGGTTTATGGGAAATATTTTGAAAAAGATGGGAAAAGGGGAAGAGCCGGGAGATGTTTCACCCTACTGTTGGAAAGAGCCCCTGAAGTCAATAGGTCATTCCAATACTTTTCCCCGGGACACCTTTAACATTGATGTGGTGAAATCTTTTCTTTCTCTGCTTTCAGAGAAGGTGGCCGGGAGACTGAGAAGCTGCGGGCGCCTTGCCGGCAAGCTTTCTTTGTATATAAGATTTTCCGATTTCAGCGGGCGTTCAAGGCAGAAAACCCTCTCGCCGGCTGTAAAAACAGGCAGAGACATATTCATGCATGCGTGCCGGATATTAAAAAGTTTTATGCCTTTTAAAAAAGCGGTCAGGCATATAGGGGTATGCGTATCTTCGCTTATTCCCGATCGCGCACAGGGATTTCTTTTTGAAAAGGAGAAAAGAAAGGAAAAACTTGCCGAGGCTATGGATAAAATAAATAAAAGATATGGGGATTTTATGATTCGGCCGCTGGCGGTTGACATTGCCCGGGATTTTACGGGGCCGGATATTGAAATCCCGGCAAAAGTACACGGCTTTCCTGCCGGGTTTAGAAATGCGGGTAAGTGATGCGGAAAGAAGAAAAACAGCCCTGTTTTAGTGTCATCATCCCGGTTTATAACCGGCCGGTGTTTGTTAGAAAGGCGATAAGTTCGGTGCTGAATCAGAGTTTTGAAGATTTTGAGCTTATAGTTGTTGATGACGGCTCTATTGATGGCACATCCGATTCGGTTAAAAGCTTCAGGGATTCAAGAGTTGAATATATTTACCAGGAAAATTCCGGGGTAAGCAGAGCCAGGAACAGGGGCATCAGCGAATCCAGGGGGAGGCTGATAGCCTTTTTGGATTCAGATGACTGGTGGTTAAAGGAAAAACTAAAGGTTTGCTTTGAAATTATTGAAAAGCAATTCAAATACAGGGTTTTTCACACACAGGAAAAGTGGTACAGAGGAGGAAAGGTGCTGAATCAGAAAAAGAAGCACAGAAAGCCCCATGGCAATGTTTTTAAAAGGTGCCTGCGCCTCTGCTGTATAAGTATGTCAACAGCTGTGCTTCGCAGAGAGGTATTCGATGATTTCGGGTTTTTTGATGAATCCCTGCCTGCATGCGAAGATTATGATTTCTGGCTGAGGGTCTCTGCAAAAAATCCGGTTTTTCTTATAGATGAAGTGCTTACAGAGAAAGAAGGCGGCCACAGGGATCAGCAGTCAAAGAGGTATGCGGGAATGGATACTTTTCGAATAAAAGCAATTAAAAAAATAATTGATTCCGGGGAACTTGAGAAAAAACAGCCTGCACAGGCGCTGGAAGAGCTGGAGAGGAAAGTTGAAATATATGTAAATGGATGTCTCAAAAGAGGAAAGAGGAGGGAGGCCCAAAAATATATGGGTATGCTGCAATCATGCCGGGATAAGGTTCGGAAATAAAGTAATTAAAGAAGTTTTCCCATTTTAGGGTTTTTTAGAAAATTGAACATATTGCGCCTGCTGTACATTGACATAAAAAGATTTATGAGATAGTATTAATTTAGTGAATTAGTAATTTTAAGAAATATATGTAAAGCCAAAATAAAATGATAGCGGACAAAATCTACAGTTTATCTTCTGATTCTATCCTTAATACAACTCTGAAAAAGGTGCTTTTTTCTGCAGTGCTTTTTTTTATTTTTTCAACTTTGCCAGCCCGGGCCGGAGAAATTGAATCTATTGATGACCTGGAGGCAGATGCCATGGAGAATGGAGATATAAAGCTTGAGTGGACATCTCCCGAGGAAATAGATGATGGTTATTACAGAATAAGGTGGTCGACCTATTCCGAAGTTGATTGGGATGAAAATTGGGGTGAGGACGAGGAGGGAGAATGGGGCGACTATGATAATAAATACAGTATAAGCTTTTCTACAGATACCGCTCAGGATGACGACCATTCTTATATTATCGACAACTTATGCGGAGGTGTAGAATATTATTTTGCCGTCTGGACGGGAGATGGCGAAGACTGGTCCGATATTTCAAATATTTCCACCGCCACGGTCATAAGGGTAACAGAGCTGCATATAGAGAAGTCTGATACTATTGATTTCGGAGACCTTGAACTTCAGCAATCAACGGTGACTACACAGGCAGTAAAGGTTCAAAACACGGGAAATGTTCCTCTCGATTTCAGCATCAAGGGCTCAACAATTACTGAAAACACCCCATGGGTATTCGCCGCGGAATCCGGATGGGACGAATTTGTCTTAAAGGGCGCCTTTCATGACGAAGCGCCGGGCGAAGAGGGTTTTTCAGGCTCTGAACATGATAACGTAATATATTCATACTATATCCCTTGCGCGGAGGATAACTATACAATAAACGGAGATCAAACTGGCGTAGAAGTGGCTAAGGGCCAGGAGATTGATTTCTGGATATACTTCATCATGCCCTCTCAGACGACAACGAAAGAGCAGCAGGAAATGACTATAACCATAGGGGCCCAGGAAAGTGAATAAAACACACATAGGGGCATTTTTTCTGTTTTTTATTTTAATGAGTGTGCCTGTTTATTCTTCGGTGAGCATCGGGACCAGATACGGCACCATAGTTCTGGAGGATGTCTCCCCCGGAAGGGTTTATAACCTGACCGAGATGAGGGATATGCCCTACCTTGTGATAAACAGGGGGAGCAGAAAGGGCAATGTAAAGATAAGTGTAATACCCCCGCAGAACCCCAGGGATGGGTATGAGCCCATTCCCGATCCCGGATGGCTCAATGTAAGGCCGTCCGAGTTTGAGCTGGATGCAGGCGAAAGAATGCCTGCGAGCCTGATATTGAGCGTGCCTGACGACGAAAAATATGCCGGCAGGCACTACCATGCGCTTTTGAGGGTGGAGAATGTCGGCAGCGGTTTTTTCGGGGCTGCTGTCGTAAATAACTTTTATTTTTCAGTAGGGACCCCGGGTCCTGAAACGGTAAAGGAGGCTAAAGCAAAGGAGGTCCTTTCCGATTTGAATTACGATGTTAATCCGGAGTCCCTTTACCTGGACATCCCTTCCGGAGAAAGAGTGGATATACTTAAAGAACTGGATAAAAGCCTTCAGATAATAAACAGGGGAAGGCAGGATGTTAAGCTTGCGGTTGAAAGTGTGGAGAATGAACCGGGGTTTCCCTCCAGGGAAGGGTATTCTTTTACCCCCTCTATTGATTATTTATGGGCAGAGCCGGATACAGTAGATATTCCAAGCTACCAGATAAGAGATATAAATCTCTATGCGGAAATTCCGGACGAGTACAAAGGGCAGAAAATGATGTTTATAATCGCGGTTTATCCGGAAGAGATGGAGTTTGCAAGGCTTTATTCAAGGGTTTATGTAAATGTAGAATAAGGAGATGTTTTTAGTTTAAAACTAAAACAGGGTAATGACTAATAAAAAGGAAAGGAGTAAGAAATGGAGAAAGTAAGGAAATTGGTTATTCTGGCAATGCTATTTGCCGCTGCCGGCAGGACATCGGTCATGGCCGAAGATCCGGAGGATGATGATAGCATTACAATATCCATGACGCCTTCGGTGGATTATGCGGTTTCAATAGACCAGGAAAATTATAGTTTTGGAGAAATTGAGTTGAATTCGGTGTATCTTTCAACCGATACTGAAATAACTGTCTATAACTCCCCAAGCGGCGTTGTATCAGACTGGAAAATAAGAGGTTCTGACACGGGTGACTGGTCGCTTGGTGAGAGTTCGGATGAGGATCAGATTCAGCTCAGGGCACTTTTAAGTGAAACCACAGTTGAAGGTTCAGAAATGGATGATGCAGGATTGTGGGAAGGTGAAGGACTCGGCGCAGCAGCTGAAAGCATAACTGATACGGCTCATGATCTTGATTATGGTTATGACGGAGCTGACGGAAGCAGCGTAGCTGCCGGAGAAGAGAAGAGAATATGGTTCAGGCTGGATACTCCTGAAGGCACCACTGTCTCAGCAGAGCAAAATTTTACAGTGACTATCGAAGCGTGGGCTTTGGATTAATTCTGAGAAGGCTTGATTGATCTGCAGAAAGAATTATAACGCGCGTTTTTGGCTGCAGGCTGCAGTGAAAGCAGTATAAATTGTGAAGGTTATTAAAATCTCCGGTAAGCACAAATATGTTGCGGATATCCTGGTAAAACGATGGGTTTTGCCCTTCGTTATGCTTTTTGTCGGAGTATCTATACTGCTTGCGCAGCCAGAGGACACTTCAACTCTCGGCGTATCCATGCAGCTTAAGCCGGTACCTCCTGAATCAGTTTTGGATTTATCGGCTTCTCCGGTTGAAGAGTACGGAGTAATAAGACTGACCTGGACAGCCGTTGCAACCGGCTACGGCTCTCAGCTATTGGATAACCCTTCCTATAGGTTAAATTTAAGCAAGGAGTCGTTGGAAGATTTTTCCAATGATGAAAGTGAATGGTGGAATTACGCTTCTTTAGAAAAGACCATAGATATATCCGAAGCGAATGAACCTGGTGACCTAGAAGAAATTGAAGTGGGAGGCCTTCAGCCCAACACCACCTATTACGCCGGCATAAAAGCGCATTCCGACGGTAAATGGTCTGAAAACCTTAATGTCGCTGAGGTGAGGGTGCTGGATATTCCCGCGGCGCCTTCCGATTTTAAAGGGGTTGCTCAATCATCTTCAGCTATACAGTGGAGCTGGACGGATAATTCCGACAATGAGGAAGGTTTTGAGATATGGGGGCACCCGGATATGCGGGATGAGGTGATGGTTGATTCAACGACGCTTACGGCCGGAACAACCGGTTATCTGCAGGCCGGTCTTACCGCAAATACCTCTTCGCATTATTATAAAATTCACGCTGTCGGCAGAGAGGGAGACTCTCAGCCTGCTAGCGCGGATGTTTTTCCGGTCTATACGCTGGCAAATACCCCCGGAGAAATTGAGGTGGCTGAGGTTAATGTAAGTTCAGTTACCTTGAAATGGGTTTCTGCTTCAAATCCCGAGTTGACAAGGTATGGAATAGCCTATGCGGAGGATGAGCATTTTGAAATAGGGCATACAACTGCGGCTGCATGGGGCGGTAATATTACAGGGACTTCTTATACGGTTGAAGGACTTCAACCAGACACAGAATACTATTTCCGCATCTGGGCATATAACGAAAACAGAGTCATGACGGAGTATTCCGATGCTGTAAATGCTCTAACCCATTACCGCTTTATTTCTCTGGATGATATTTATGTATATCCCAACCCCTTTAAGCCCGGAGACAGAAAATATAGGTCAGCTCAGGGAGGAAGCGGGGTGGTTATTGAAAACCTTCCGGAAAGCGCAGAGATAAGGGTGTTTAATATTTCCGGTCAGCTTGTAGATGAATTTACTCACGAGGGGGACAGCAGTATTCGATGGGAAAAGGCGGAGGAAGTATCTACGGGGGTTTATCTAATTGTAGTAAATCATGATGGTGATGCTGAAACGATCAAATTTGCGGTGGTGAGATGAAAAAAATAGTGGCATCAGTAGTTTTGATGATTTTTGTTGCAAGTCTTTCTCGGGCAAATCCCGGGGACTCTACTGCGGGGTTTCTGCGTATAGGCCCCGGCGCCAAATCGGCAGCCATGGGGGAAGCTTATGCGGGGATGACAGGAGATCTCCTATCCCTATACCATAATCCGGCGGGGATGGCAAATATAAAGAGCCATAGATATTCTTTTTCTCATGCCTTGTGGTTTGAAGATATCAATTATTCGAACTTCACCTTTGGAATACCTTTGGGGGGAGGGTACGCCGCGGTTGGGTTAAGCGGTCTTTTTGTGGGCCCAATTGATAAATATGACTTCAGGGGCGATGCAGTGGGAGATTCTTTTTCTCCCAGCGATATTGCTGCTGTGGTTTCTTTTGCTCGAAAAGAAGAGGGAAGTTCCGATGGGGTAGCTCTTAAATATATAACATCAGAGATTGACGGACACAGAGCAGACGCCTTTGCCATAGACCTGGGCGCTGTACGTCATTATGGTAAGTTTGATGTTGGGGTGTCTGTTCAGAATATCGGGCCAAAGATGAAATTCAGAAAAAAATCCGAAAAGCTGCCTTTTAAGGTTAGGCTGGGTGCTTCGTACCCACTTTACAGAGCGGGTTACAGAGTTCAGGCAGCTGCAGAAGCCCTGTATTCAGTTGGCATTCCGTTAAGGGGTAATGCCGGATTAAATTTCGAATTTCCAATAGATAAGCTTCTTTTATCGATGCGTCTGGGAATGAAATCTTATGCCGAAGGCCTTGATTTCTTAAGTCACTTTACCGGGGGGTTCGGATTGGAATACGAAGGTTTTGGTTTTGACTACGCGGTTGCTTCTTTTGAGGATCTTGGGCTTACCCACCGGGTTTCACTTTCTTATATGCTGCGTTCGTATGAAAAAGCGGAAGAAGAGGAGGGGGAAGAGACTCTTTTCGATAATGAAGGAAAGGATAAAACAGAATATTCCGATGATGATAATTCGGCAAATGAAATGTTTATGGAAGCCCATGATTTATTCGCTGAAGGACATTATGAAGAGTCTCTTTCTGCTTTTAAAGAGTTCCTGGAAACATGGCCGGGGCATGAGAACGCAGAGTCTTATGTAAATAGGATAAAGATAAAGTTAGAAGAGTAAAGGGAATTTTAACGATAAAACCGTTTGTTGAAAGGGCGGTGTTATGTTATTTATTGGTAAGAGCATATTTAAACTGTGAAGAGAAGAATCTGCGATATGATGAGTTAAAAAATTAAGGAGTAAATAATTACAGAGGTATGAAATATATAATTGCATTTGTATTTATGTTTTGGGGTTTTATGTGCGGTAATGTATATTCCGGAGCCGGAGAAAAAGGGGCATCATTTTTAAGGCTGGGTGTAGGAGCCAAACCTGCTTCCTTGGGGGAGGCCTATTCGGGGGTTTCGGGAGACCTTCTTTCGCTTTACTATAATCCGGCAGGATTGTCTTCTATTAGTGGTTATAAGATGTCCTTTTCTCACGCTTTATGGTTTGAGAGCATAGACTACTCCAATTTTACAATGGGAATGCCCTGGCTGGGAGGGTATATGACCGTGGGGATTAATGGCCTTTTTATGGATGATATTGAAAAATATGATTACATGGGGGATCCTTTAGACGATAAATACAGCCCGAGAGATATGGCTGTTTCATTGTCATATTCCAGGAAAGTAAACAGTTTTTCAACAGGCCTTGCAGTTAAGTATATAACATCCGAAATTGATGACGAAAAAGCAGAGGCTTTCGCATGTGATATAGGCATAATGCGCAGTTTCGGAAAACTAAACGCCGGTTTAGCTTTTCAGCACATAGGAACGGAAATAAAGTTTCTAAGGCAGGGAGATCCCCTGCCTTTTACTGTAAGGGGTGGAGCTTCATACCCGTTTTCTATTGCGGGTATTGATACACTTGCCCTTGCAGAATTAAGGTATTTAACGGATGAGAATATTAGGCTAAACGGGGGACTTAATATGGATTTTCCGATCAATGACATTCTTTTTTCAATTAGGATGGGGGGGAGATCCTATGCAGAGGGACTGGATGCATTGAGTCATCTGACTGCGGGCTTTGGCCTGGGTTATAAAAATATTGATTTTGACTATGCTTTTGCGTCATTCGAAGACCTTGGTTCTACCCACAGGGTTTCTTTATCTTTTTTCTTCCCTGTTGAAGAAGATCCGATAGATGAAAAAGAAGAAGAGGAACTTGAAGACGAAAAAAGAGTGCAGTTCATAAAAGCCCATGTATTATTTACGGATGGTGAATATGAGGAATCAATAAAGGAATTCAGAAACTTTCTTAAGCTTGAACCAGGACACGCAACTGCTAAGGATTATATTCAAAGGGCCACAAGTAAGTTGAAGGAGGAACTTTCTCCGGAGGAAATAGATGATATAGCCACCGACAAATTCATGGATGCTCACAGTCTATTTGCGGAAGGAAAGTATGAACAATCCATAGAAATCTTTAAGGAGGTGCTTGAACTTATTCCCGGACATCAACAGTCTAAAGATTATATAGAAAGAGCAAAAAATAAACTCAGATAGCAATATATAAAATATATAAAATATTTGAAATCGGGAGGTTTTTGTATTACTATATTTATAAAGAACGAAAGAAAGGAACAAAAAATGAAAAAACATTATACTACGCAGCAGGTGGCAGAAATGACTGGGGTCAGTTTAGCTACAGTAAATAACTGGATAAAGTCCGATAAACTAAAATCTTTTAAAACCCCGGGCGGTCATAACAGAATAAGAGTAGAAGACCTTAAAGAATTTATGAATGAGAATAGAATACCCGCTCCGCCTTCAATGAGAGATTCGGTGAAACCGAAAATACTTGTTGTTGAGGATGATGAAGATGTAAGGGATTTTGTTCTTGCAGTAATAAATGAATTGGAATATGATGTAGAGAGCGAAACAGCTAAAGACGGATTCAGCGCTGGAGCGAAAATTCATTCATCCAAACCCGACCTTGTTATTCTTGACATAATGCTACCCGGTATTAATGGAATAGAGGTGTGCAGGCAGATAAGGAAAGAGTATGGAAAGAAAGTCAAAATACTGGGAGTAACCGGGTATTATACGGATGAAAACAGGAAAGAATTCATGGAAGCCGGCGCCAATGAGTTTCTCAAAAAGCCGCTTGATTTGAAGACACTTAAGAAAAGAATAAAAAAATTGCTCATGCAGGGCGGAAACCGCTTTTTTTTAGAGAAAAAAAATGAGTGATAATACATGAAAAAGGAAATTGGTCTTGTTTACTAACAGATTAATAGTAAGGATAAATGGAAAACCTTCATACATAACAAAAAGGCAAGATTCAATTAAAACCCGCCGTTTGACTTATGGAAAAAACATTTCTTTTAAACTCAAATTAGCTCCCGGACTGCATAAAGTCAAACTTAACAGAAAAAAACACACAGTATTTATATCAACAGAAAAATAGCAATCTTATTAAATTTATCTAAAGTCAGCAAAGTGATATGTAGCTGAGAAAGGTGGCAAAATTATACTTGAAAGTGACTAACCTTGAATTTTCGCGCTGAAGCGGTTCTAATTAAGTAATAAGCATTTTTTATTAAAGTGGTGTGGTATTGTAAATAATTAAAATGACAAAAATTATTAAACCTCTTTTAAAGGTTTTCATAAGGCCCTTTTCGGTTCTTGCTATTTTTCTTATAATGGCGGCTTCTTCAGCGGAGGCCGAAGATCCCCCCTCGGCTGTGGACAATTTATATGCTTCCCCTGTACAGTCATATGGGGTTATCAGGCTTACATGGACCGCAGTAGTTGCAGATGAGTATAAAATCAAAATAAGCACCGATTCCGAAGATAAGTACGGAAGCGGGGATGACTGGTGGGACAATGCCCCGGAAAAAACAATGGTTGCGATTGATGAAGCAACAGGTGGTGGGGAAGAAATGGAATATCAGATTGAAGGGCTTGAACCTGGCGCAACGTATTATGCAGGAATAAAGGCTTATGAGGGGGGGGATCCTTCTGAATGCTCTAATATTGCGATGGTGGTAACAAAACATGAGGGGCCGGGAATTTTTACTTTTGACCACATAACTACTACATCAATTTTGTGGACATGGGAAAAAGAACCCGAAAGCGAAAAGTTTAGGATATACAGCGCCACGGATACGAAGTTAATTGATACATTAGATAATGTGGAAGGGGAAAGAACTACTTATGATGAGGCGGGTTTATCCACCAACACTGTTTACGGGAGGTTTGTTCGTTCGGTCAAAAATGGAGTGGAATCACTTGACTCCAATCATTCCACCTGGTACACACACGCGGCAGAGCCGAAAGATTTGGAACTTTCAGAGATTTATGTAAGCTCGGTATCCTTGAGCTGGAATGCAAACGGCAACCCCGAAGAAACTGAGTACGAGATAAGTTATCATAAAGAGGGTGAAATACAGGGGGGCGGTTTCGATTCTGTCATGGGAATGATAACGGGATTAAACAAGAAAGTGACGAAGAGCTCCGCTACGGTGAGAAACCTTGACTCTGGAAACACATATTTTTTTGAGGTTTGGGCTGTTAACGGAGATGGTAGAAAAACATCATCAGTTTCGGAAAAAGGAACCACGGAGCTGGCGCAGCCGCCCCAGCTTCATTCTCCCGAGAAGGTATCAAACAGCGATATCCGGTTCAAATGGTATGAGTCAAAAACACCTGAAGCGAATTACATAATCGAGATTTCTGAAAGCGATGAGTTTGAGTCCGTTATCTACAGCACTCCGGTTGAGAACACCGAAATTCAGATGGATATCAATCAGCAGGGTTATTATCACTGGCGGGTCGGGGCAAGAACAGGAGAGGGATTGTATAACTACTCCCAGCCGTGGGAGCTCAAGGTGGATACCACTTCGCCTTACGGGGTGTCGATGGAGGTTGTTTCTGTTTCAACGGAAAATGAGGTTCTTTTTAAAACATTTGCCGAAGACAATTATACCGAAAAATCGGATATTGAGTTTATTGTGGAAAAGAGCAGTGACGCGTTTGAGAATGATATCTCCACCGGAATTTATTTATCAACGGGTGTTCATTCGACAGAAGAGCTGGGCGTTAACACACCCTGGTGGTTTAGAGCAAGGGCGGTTGATGAGGCCGGAAACATTTCTGAATATTCATCTGCGGTTTCTACGGTCACTTATGCCAGGCCTCCTGAGAATACTTCGCTTGATGTGCATATATCCAGCGTAACAGTCTCCTGGGAACACGGGGAGAACCCTGCCGGCACCGTATGGAGTCTTTTGCGCTCCACCGATAATTTCAAGACCAGCACCGACACGCTCAAGTCATTTAAAGACGGTTATACATCAACGGAATTTACCGATACAAAAGAAACCGGAATAAGAAAAGGTGAGAAATTTTACTGGAAAGTCGCTGCTTACAATCATGGGGGGGTAATTACCGAATACGACGTTACGGTATCTACATTAATGCCAAACTGGCCGAGGCTGAAAGAACCCCCGGATGGGTATATTACGAATGAAACTTCGTTAGATTTTGAATGGGGGATAGTAAGTCACCCATACAAAACTGTTGCTGAATATCATTTTGGATACACCACCTGTCCTGATTTTGACAATTATGATTTTGAAAATGTGGGAAAAACACGATCTCATACCTGGAATAATATTGAAGAGGATGTTTATTACTGGAGTGTAAGGGCTTATTATGGGGAGGGAGAGGGGTTTTCCGAATGGTCACCGCTATGGAGTGTGATTGTTGATACCACGCCTCCGGATAATCTTGAACTTGAAGTCACAGAAAGTGGGAGGCACAGCATTGAAGTTAATGCCTTTGCCGACGATAATTTAAGCGGGCTATATATGGAAAACGGCTCTACCAAAGCTTTTAAGTACACGTTAAGCACATCCAGTGATTTTGAGGAAGAAGAGTCTGTAACATCACCCTGGGCGGATTCAGTGTATCGATGGAATGAGCTTACTGCGGATGCGACGTACTGGATAAAGGTGAAGGCAAGGGACATGGCAGAAAATGAGAGCGAGGCTGTAGATAGTTCCACAAAGACGCTGAGTGTGGAATATTACGTGGGAGAGGCCTATGAGATAAGCGATGCTGACGGCAGGGCAGTTCTTAAAGTGCCCCCTTCGAAGATTGAAACTTATGGGGTTGTAAGCTCCACCCTGACGGAGGAGCAGGAACATAAGAGAAGAACTGCAGACAGAGCGCTTTCAGAAAGTATCAGAAGAGATATAATAAATCCCAGGCGTTTTTCAGTCAGAAAGAGACTTGACGGAAGAGAGATAGACTACAGCGAAGATATTGAAGATTCGCAGATTTTGATCCGGCTGTACTTTCCGGATAATCTGCCTATATCCGATGTAAGAAAGCTGAGGGCGGCCAGACTTAATGAGGAGACATCCAGGTGGGAATATATATGCGAGGATAAGACCAGTGTCAACAAAGGGGAAAAATATGTAGATATCTTAGTTTCCGGGCTTTCGGTATATACGCTTCTCTCCGGAAGCTATTCTGATGTAGACAGGGTGTATGTTTATCCGAATCCGTATATGCCCGGAGATGAGAAATACGGAGAAGCAGATGGCGGCGGTATAAGGTTTGCCAATTTACCGGAGGGGGCGGATATAAGAATATTTAATGTCGCAGGCGAGCTGGTGGATGAATTTACCCATCCGGGCGGCACAACCTTAAACTGGGGCAGGGCGGATGAGATTGCTTCCGGCGTTTATATGCTGGTTGTAAACCATGGCGGTGATGTTAAGTTAAAGAAATTTTCGGTGGTAAAATAATATGGGCAGAAGGTTAACTTTTTCAGCTTTTATATTCTGTTTTCTATTCTTTGCGGATAATATATATGCAGATGTGGGTGAGAAAAGCGGTTCGTTTATGAAAATATGCCCGGGAGCGAAACCGGCCTCCATGGCGGGGGCTTATGCAGGAGTAAGCGGTGATATGCTGAATTTTTATTACAACCCGGCAGGATTGAGCAGTCTTAATGGATATAAGTTTTCTTTTTCTCATGCCTTCTGGCTGGGCAGCATGAATTATTCAAACTTTACTGCAGGTGCTCCTTTAATTGACGGCTATGTAGCCTTTGGAGTAAACGGACTTTTTGCAGGAGAGATAGACAAGTATGACAGGCACGGCTTAGAGGTAGGAAAGAGCTACAGTCCGAGTGACATTTCTGTCGGATTGTCATATTCCAGAGACCTGGAGAAAATATCAGCCGGAGCTGCGATAAAATACATTACTTCGGAAATAGCCGGATGCCGTGCGGAAACTTTCGCGCTTGATATGGGAATAATGAAAAGGTTTGGTTTATTTAATACCGGTTTCTCCATCCAGAACATATCAGGTGAGATGAAGTTTCGAAATGAGGGTTATTCTCTGCCTACGGTGGTAAGATTGGGAATAACCTATCCCTTTGAATACCTTGATTTTAGTATGCTGTCATCGCTGGAAGCGAATATATCCGATGATGCGGGTTTTAAGATGAATGCAGGGTTGAATGTTGATTACCCGGTGGATGAGATGGTTTTTTCAGTGAGGATTGGAGTTAAGTCATATGCTGAGGGGCTGGATCTCTTAAGTCATTTTACCGCGGGGTTCGGGGTTGAGTATTCTGATGTTGTTTTTGATTACGCTTTTGATTCTTATGAAGACCTCGGTGGTACTCACAGGCTTTCTTTTGGGTATCGAATAGGGGCATGAAATGGGCAGCCTTGAAAATATCAGACGGAAATTATATTATTGAATTGTTAGAAAATTGAAATGAGGAGACATTTAAAATAATGAAAATGGTACAATTTAGGAAAAAAAATATGGTAAAAACACATGCGGGCGCATGTGTCTTTTTTTTGGTTAAAAATACTCGCAGTATAAGTATGAGTTTTTTAAAAACTATATTCTTTTTTTTAATTGCAATAACTTTGCTTTCTACTAACGCATCGGGGGATTTTGCGGATGGTGACGGTTCCGATGATGACCCCTACGAGATTGAAAACTGGGAGCATCTGGATAATGTAAGGGATTATAAAAATGTATATTTCAGACTTAATAACTCGCTTAATTCAGATACTGACGGTTATGAAGATATAGGAGATGACTGGACTCCTATTGGCTCCCTGGAAGAACCTTTTACAGGTAATTTTAACGCAAGAGGATATACGATTAAAAATCTAGTGGTTGATAAGGGAAGCGAAGATAATACTGGTCTCTTCGCCTTTGTCGGCAGCGGGGGAACGGTAAGAAATCTCAATCTGGAGGATGCAGATGTCTCCGGCGCAGATAGAGTAGGAAGTCTTGTCGGTACTAATAGCGGAACAATATCCAACTGTTCTTCAACCGGGAATGTCAGTGGAGATTCTCAGGTGGGGGGTCTCATAGGTTTTATTAAAGGCGGAAGTGTTTCAGGGTCGTCTTCCGAATGCATAGTAGAAGGGCAGGAATATCTGGGAGGATTTGCCGGGGTGAGCAGCGGAACTGTTTCGGGGAGCTATGCAGCCGGCGATGTTTCCGGGGATAACCGGGTAGGTGGATTTGTCGGTGAAGTATCGGCAGGAGAGATAAGCAGCTCTTATTCATCCGTGAATGTTGATATTCAAGGAAACAGCATAGGAGGTTTTGCAGGAGTAGTAGGTGGAGTCGTAAGCAGGAGCTATGCAACCGGAGATGTTTCCGGGGGAAACCGTGTTGGTGGATTTGTAGGGGAGGTAACTGCTGAAGGAAATATCAGCAGGTCTTATGCAACCGGAAATGTTGATGAAAGCGGAGAGGACATCGGTGGTTTTGCGGGGGTCAACAGTGGGGATTTGTCGCATTCATACGCTAAAGTGCAGGGGGTTTCCGGAGACAGCAATGTCGGAGGACTTGCAGGCCGGGTATCTGAAAGCGGTTCTGTGAAAAATTGTTATGCTGTTGTAGAAAATATTTCAGGAACCAATTCAGGAGCTCTCATTGGGCTAAATGAGTCCGGTGAAGAAGATATTGCAGGCAGTTTCTGGGATGAAGATTCAACCCTTGAGACAGAAAGTGACGGCGGCGTTGGTTTATCAACAGAGCAGATGATGTGCGTATCCACATTTACGTTAGCGGGCTGGGATATAGACGAGGTTGGCAAGGATGAAAGAAAGTCAGGGTATGAATGGAATATTGTAGATGAACTCAGCTATCCCTTTTTGAGCTGGGAGAGCAATCCTTTTGGTTCCGGGTATTTTGAGAGCGGAGACGGCACTGAAGGAAACCCCTATGAAATAACAAGCTGGCATCAGCTGCAAAACGTAAGACACAATGACGAGAGTTATTTTATTTTGGCAAATAACCTGAGTGAAGAAAATTACGGGTATGACTACAGGGCCTCAGAGATTTCGGCCGGCGGCAGGGGTTGGCGTCCCATAGGCCGCTTAATGGGGAGTTTTGACGGAGACGGCAATGTAATAGAGGACCTTTATATTGACAGGGCTAATTCTGATAATATCGGTCTTTTTGGAAGAGTTCACCGTGAAGGAGAGATTAAAAATCTAGGGCTGGAGAATATTGAAGTTACAGGGGGTAACTATATAGGAGGCCTGGCAGGCAGGAATGAGGGTGTTGTGGAAAACTGCTATGTGCATTCGGATATAAAGGGAAGTTTTAGCGTGGGGGGACTTATAGGTTTAAACAGCGGTAATGTAATCGACAGTCATGCGGCAGGGAATGTGACTGGTGAGTCTTCACTGGTGGGGGGACTTGTAGGAAGAAACCGGGAAGGCGGTGAAATAAGGGGTTGTTATGCCGAAGGAGATGTAAAAGGGTATATGGATATAGGGGGATTGGTTGGAAGAACCAACGAAGGCACTCTTATTGAAGATTCCTATTCAACCGGAGATGTTAAAGGCGCTTATAATATAGGGGGGCTTGCCGGGGGTAATATGAGGGGGGAAATTAAAGCTTCATATTCTTTATCAGGCGATGTGCAGGGAAGCGAAAATTATATCGGGGGCCTTGTTGGGGCGAGCAGCGGATTGATTGAGGACTGTTATTCGGAAATGGATGTTTACGGTGAGGGCGCTGGTACCGGGGGTCTGGCAGGGTATATTTTGAAGGGGGACGGAGAAGGAAAGGTTACCGGGTCTTATTCAAACGGCAGTGTTATTGGAGAAAGAATGGTTGGGGGTTTTGCCGGCATGCTACATATCGAGTCCAGAATTAGAAATTCCTCTTCTGAATCAATTGTGACGGGGGATAGCGGAGTTGGCGGTTTTGTCGGAGATATCCGGGGCGGAACGGTTGAAAACTCATTCTCTGCCGGACATGTCAGCGGAAATGAAGAAGTGGGGGGATTAGTTGGATCCATAGATAACACGGGTGAGGTTAAATATTCTTTCTGGGATATTGACAATTCGGGTCAGTTTGAAAGCGCCGGAGGTGAGGGAAAAAGCTTTGGTAAAATGACTTTACATGAAACATATTCTGATGCCGGATGGGATATTGAATCCGTTGAGATAGGCAGCACTGACGAGGATTCAGCATGGAATATTGTTGACGTTTTGTCATATCCGTTCCCCAGCTGGGAGGAAAATGCAATAGATGAATATGCAGGCGGGGAGGGCACAGAAGAAAATCCGTATGAGATAGATAACTGGCATCAATTAAGCAACGTTAGGAAAAACCCCGGAGCTTATTACATTCTCACATCTGATTTTCGGGAAACGGATTACGGGTATAATTACCACGCGGGAAAGATGGCTAATGATGGGGCCGGTTGGGAGCCGATTGATAATTTTTCGGGAAGCCTTGACGGAGACGGGCACACAATAGGCGCTCTTTATATTAGCAGGGGAGGAGAAGATAATATTGGGTTGTTCAGTGTGCTGTCGGGAGAAGTAACAAATATTGGTATATACAACGTAAATATAGCCGGTCAAAATAATGTAGGGGGAGTAGCCGGTGAAAACACAGGAGATATTTCAGGTGTATATTCAACCGGAGAGGTTACGGGAGAAAGCCGGGCGGGTGGAATCACCGGAGAAAATTCCGGTGGGGAGATAATATCTTCTTATTCAACCTGCAGGGTTTCTGCAAGTGATGTGGTTGGCGGGCTTGTCGGTAATCTGAGCGCGGGAAAAGTAGAATACTCTTACGCTGCCGGACACGTAGCGGGCGATAGCGATGAGGGCGGGCTGGTCGGGAGCGGTTCCGGTTCTGTTACAAATTCATTCTGGGATACGGAAGAATCGGGGCAGACAGATTCCGCCGGCGGAGACGGCAAAGACACAGATGAGATGATGCAGCTGGGAACATATGACGGTTGGGATATAGCCGGTGTAGGAGCCGGAGATGTGAATAAAGATAACAGGTGGAATGTTGTAGAGAACTTTTCATATCCCTTTTTTAGCTGGGATGAGCCGGTTCCGCCCAAACCGAAGACTGTTTTTCCGGAGGATGATGGTTTTGCCAATACGGAAAAAGTGAATTTCAAGTGGGAGTCTGCTGGCGGGAAGGTTGAGTATTTTATCCAAGTATCTACAAAGGCCGATTTAAGCGAGGTGATATTCAGTACTGTAACCGAAAATACCTCTTTTGAAATTCCTATTCATGAAGAAAAGCAGTATTACTGGAAAATCGGTTCAAGAAGAATTATGGACAGAGTTTTCAGATACTGTGATATTAAATCTTTTAAGCTGGATCTTGGGCTTTACCGGTATGATGAGTTTACATTCAGTGATGAAACTCTAAATTCGGCTGTAATAGGCATTCCCGAATCCGCATACGGTGATACATTTGTGGAGGGAAGAATTAGAAGTCTTGAAGATGCGGATAAAGAAGAGGAAAGGAAGAAGGCTGATGAAAAACTTCCCGAAGGAGCCAGGCATGTTTATGAGCCCCTTGATTATGATGTGGTAGATGGCAATAATAGTCCGGTGGAACCGGAGCTTGAGGAAGGCGAGTTTATATCCATAAAGTTTAAATATCCCGAAGATCTGACAAGACCTGATGAGAAAAAACTGAGAATTGCAAAACTTGAAGACGGTCAGTGGGGAATTCAGGATGATTATAGCATAAATAAAGAAGAGCGCTGGATACGCGCCCGGGTTTCAAGTTTGTCGGTATTTGCGCTTGTAATATATCCATATGAAACACTGGATAATGTTTTTATTTATCCGAGTCCCTATAAGCCGGGCGACGATTTATACGGTGATGTAGAGGGAGGAGGAATAATGTTCGGAGGGCTCCCAGATAATGCTGATATAAGGGTTTTTAATATCGCAGGGGAGCTGGTTGATGAGTTTACTCACCGGGGAGGAACCAGTTACCGGTGGGAGGATGCGGAAAATATGGCTTCAGGGGTTTATATACTGGTGGTAAATTATGAAGGGGATTCAAAGACAGAGAAATTTGCGGTGGTGAAATAATTATGAATAAAAAAATTGCATTTATGGTATTTTTGGTGATTATTGTTGTTGGAGTATATGCCAAGGCGGGACCCGGCTCCAGCGGAGCGGCTTTTCTGCGCATAGGTGTGGGAGCAAAACCCGTTGCCATGGGCGAGGCGTATGCGGGAATGAAAGGAGATATCCTGTCTCTATATTCAAACCCGGCGGGTCTGTCTTCAATTGAATATAGAGAGCTTTCATTTTCGCATGCTTTCTGGATAGACAGCATAAATTACTCAAACTTCATAGCCGGCACTCCGGCTCTGGAAGGCTATATGGCTGTCAGCCTGAGCGGGCTTTTCGCAGGTGAGATGGATAAGTTCAGCAGGTTCGGAGATGATATGGGGGAGACCTACAGCCCCGCGGACATGGCGGTTATGACGTCGTATTCCAGGAAATTTGGAGATGTTTCTGCAGGAGCGGCAATAAAGTATATTACCTCCAGGATAGATGATCATACTGCAAGCGCTTTTGCTGCCGATATAGGGGCGATGAAGGAATTAGGCGATGTTAACCTGGGAATGAGTGTTCAAAATATTGGTACTGAAATGGAGTTCAGAGAGGAATCAGATCCCCTGCCCCTTACGGTTCGTTTAGGGGCATCATATCCTTTCGAGTTTTCGGGAATGGACTTTATTGCCGTTGCAGAAACGAGCTACTCCGAGGATGTGCCTTTTCGGGTAAACGGCGGTGTGAACGCAGATATAGAAATAGACGAAATACTTCTTTCTTTACGTCTTGGAGGAAAATCTTATGCCGAGGGGCTGGATTTCTTAAGTCACTTAACCACCGGTATCGGATTGGAATACCGGGATATAAATTTCGATTACGGGTTTGCGTCAATGGAAGATTTGGGGCTCACCCACAGGGTCTCAGTTTCATATAAGTTGAACTAGAACAAAGGCTGTCTTATGAAAAACGGGGTGTTTGAGGCTGCGCCTTTTAAAGGCTAAAACTATTCTTTTTTTCTATTATGACTAAAAGTAAAAAAACTGGGTTGGCAGTGGGATGGGTGTCAATAATTGTCAACCTTTTTCTTTTTATATTTAAGCTTTGGGCTGGGGTTGTGTCCGGTTCCGTAGCTATGATTGCGGATGCCTGGCATACTGTATCGGATTCTGTTACATCTGCTGCTGTTTTAGTGGGGTTTTGGGTTTCAGGTAAAAGCGCGGACGAAGAGCACCCTTTTGGACACGGCAGGGCGGAGAATATTGCGGCAATTGCTATTTCGGTAATAATAGGGATTATAGGTTTTAACTTTTTGATTAAGTCTATCGGAAATATTTTGGAATTCAGAGAGGCAAATTACGGTGTTTTTGGTCTTGTGGTATTTGCGTCAGCAGCTTTTTTAAAAGAGGTTATGGCTAGAGTTTCAAAGTGGGCGGGGAATAAGATAAACTCAAATTCACTGAAGGCGGACGGATGCCATCACAGGATTGATGCGGCGACCTCTTTTTTAGTTGTTTTGGGAATATTTCTTTCGGGCAGATTCTGGTGGATTGACGGATTAATGGGAATTGTAATTTCAGGGGCGGTTATATACGCCTCGTACGAGTTGCTAAAAGATTCTTCAGATTCAATTTTAGGAAGAAAACTCAGCCCGGATATTGAAAAAAAGATAAGAAAAACTGTTGCTGAAATAGCCCCGGAAATTAAAAAAGTAAACCATTTTCATATACATAGATACGGCGATCATTCTGAACTGACCTTTCATATAAGTTTACCGGGAGATATGAGTTTGGAAGATGCTCATAAAATAGCTGACAAAATTGAAAAAGAAATAAGGCGCAAATATAAATACGAGGCAACTATTCACGCCGGCCCTTTGAGCGATCACTGATTCAAAACCACACATGAGAATTCTGCTTGTTAATCCCTATGTAACAGACTTTGCCTGTTATGATTACTGGCTAAAACCACTGGGGCTGCTGTATCTTTCTTCAATTCTTAAAGAAAAAAAATATTATGTTGATATTCTTGACTGTATGGACAGGTATCACCCTTATATGAAAAGACATAAGACTGATATTTACGGAACGGGCAGTTTTCGCAGCAGAAGAAGACAGAAACCACTTCCTTTGAGAAAATATCCTAAAAAATACAATAATTACGGGTTGTGCGGGAGCAGGTTAAAAAAAGCAATCCAAAATCACAAGAAACCTGATTATATTATTATGACCTCCGGCATGACATACTGGTATCCGGGGGTTAAAGAGACGGCTGCTATAATAAAAGAGGTTTATCCGGAAACTCCTTTGCTTCTGGGAGGGATTTACGCTTCGCTTTGTCCGGAGCATGCAAGGGCAAATGTGCAGGCGGATTATGTAATAGAGGGGGGCGGGTTTTCGGATTTATTTAAAATTATTGGAGGCAGCGCTCCGGAGTTTGAAAGCTGGCCTGCTCCTGACTATTCTTTTTATGAACAGGCGCCTTATGTTGTATTGAGAACTTCCCGGGGGTGTCCGTGGCAATGCGCATACTGCGGAATAAAAAAGATATTCGGCGGCTTTGAAATAAAGAATTCGAAAAAGATATACAGAGAGGTTGATTTATTAAAAAAAAAGTATAATGTAAAAAATATTGTTTTTTATGACGACGCTCTTTTAAGAAATCCTTGCTTTAAAGAATATCTGGAAAATCCGGTAATGGGCGTTCGGTATTTCACCCCGAACGGCCTTGAAGTTTCAGCTGTTGATAAAGCTGTGGCTTCTTTGCTGAAAAATGCCGGATTTGTTGACCCGTGTATTTCAGCGGACAGGTTAATTGAGTATAAAACGGAAGGAAAGATGAAGCAGGCAGACCCTGAAGAAGCAGCGGATGCGCTTAGAAGCGCCGGGTACGAAGAGGGTGAGTTTTCTGCATACCTGATAATGGGGCTTCCTGGCCAGAAATTAAGTGAGGTATCCTCTTCCGCTGAATATCTTCATAGTCTGGGTGCCAGAATAAATTTGGCCGAGTACGCAGTCGTTCCGGGTTCTGCAGAGAGTGAAAAACATGACTTAAGTATTTTAGAAGAGCCGCTACTTCATAATAATTCGATATTCCCTTCGTTCGGTTTGCGGGAGTGGGGAGATATATATAAGGTAAAAAGACATATTAATAAATTAAATAAAAGAATTGAAAAATGATTATGATATGTTCAGCAAAAAAAACTAAGGGTTGCATAACGCGAATGATTTTTTGGAAATGTAATAACGTAACCTTGTTTCGGATGAATACAAACAGGGACGTCATAAAGCAAATGCATATACAGGAAAGGTAGAAATGAAAGGACTTATAAAAGATGAGGGATAAGATTGGATAACTCTACAGTACAGGTTTTATAGTTATGTGGTTTATTTTTGCGCTTATTACTGCGTTTTTTTATGCATTGCAGGGAACATGGTCAAAAAAAATTATGTCTGCAGTAAATCGCCGTACTGTTACCTGGTCAATATTTGCTTTTTCGGTGCCTTTTATTATTCCTGTTTTTCTTATTTCAGGGGTACCGGAGGTGCAGAGTGATTTTTACTGGAGCTGTTCTGCTTCGCTTGTATTGAATATGGTGGCTTACACCATGTTTGTTAAAGCAGTTAAAATTTCCCCTCTGGCTCTTACTTATCCATTTTTATCCTTTACTCCTGCGTTTATAATTCTTACAGGTTTTCTCTTTCTTGGAGAAATTCCCTCAATTCAGGGGATGATAGGTATTTTGTCAATAGTCCTGGGTGCGTATGTCATAAATTTTGAAAAAATTGGAGAAGGTTTTTTTTCTCCAGTTAAGGCGATTTTCAGGGAAAAAGGCTCTCTTCTAATGCTGGGAGTATCTCTATTGTGGAGTTTTGCCGCTACCTTTGATAAAGTTGCGGTTGTTTCTTCAGACCCGTATTTTTTTATACTGGTTCTTAATACAGGGTTTTTTGTGTTGTATATTCCTTTTCTGATGAAATCGAATCCTGGCATAAAAGGAGAACTCAGGCGGCATTTTTGGGAGCTGTTAGTTTTAGGGTTGTTTTCGGCATTAATAGGTATTTTTCAGATGACCTCTTTGCAGACAGGTTATGTGAGCTATGTTATTGCAATAAAAAGAAGCGGGATGATTTTTGCGATAATATTCGGCATACTTCTTTTCAATGAAAAGCTCAGTTTTTTTCGACTGGCGGGGACAGTATTTATGCTTACAGGTATTTTTATTATTGCCGGCGCTTAGCAGAAACAGGAAAAAATAATTTTCTTTAAGTTTTACGTTTTTTTATAATTATGTAAAATGATTTTACAATTAAGGTTAAGGAGAAGGTTTCTCTTGGCTTTATAATACAGCGTTGTGATAAGCCGGTGCTTATGAGATTTAAAGTAGAGATGGGAATTTAAAGAAGAAAAATAAGGCAACTTTAAAAATGAATATATTCAATATATCAGGATTGGGTGTGGAGGAGCTGAAACGATTAAAGGGTATTGTTTCGGTTCTGGCAAATTATGGTTTTGGTGAACTCTTCGTACATCTTTCTCTACCCGGTAAATTTATGCTTCCTAAAGCAAGAAAAGAAAAGCTTGAGCATCCCCGGTCTGTTCGCCTTCGCATGGCATTAGAAGAGATGGGAACTACTTTCATAAAGCTGGGGCAGTTTGCATCTACGCGGCCGGATTATGTTCCGCGAGAGTATGTGAAGGAACTTTCAAAATTAAGAGATGAAGTTAATCCGGTGGAATTTAGTGAAATAGAAGACATATTTATTGATGAATGGGGAGAGCAGTGGCGTGAAAAATTTATAACTTTTTTTCAAAAGCCGATAGCTGCAGCTTCAATAGCTCAGGTTTATAAAGCGCGTCTTAAAAACGGCCGGCTTGTGGCTGTTAAAGTCAGAAGACCAGGGGTGGAAAAGCAGGTAAGTTCTGATCTTAAAATAATCAGTTTTATCGCCAGGTTCGTAGAAAAACGTTATGAATGGGCGAAAGTTATCCAGCCTGGAAGGCTTGTTGAGGAGTTTTCAAGGGCGCTGAAAAGGGAGCTGGATTTAAAGAGAGAGTCTGTAATTATAAGAAAGTTCAAGGAAAATCACAGGCAAAATCGAGAGGTGGTAATCCCCGGGGTTGAAGATGAAATTACTACGGAAAAAATACTTATAATGGATTTTATCGAGGGGGTCTCTCTTGATAAAGCAGACTTCAGCCCGCAGGAGAAAAAAAGAATTGCCAAACTTGGTGTGAATGTCATGATGACGCAAATACTGGAACATGGATTATTTCATGCCGACCCGCATCCGGGCAATCTTATATATACCAAAGACGGAAAACTTTCTTATCTGGATTTTGGTTTGATAGGGCGCTTAAGCACAAAGATGAAAAACGGGTTAACGGGGCTTATGCTGGATGCCCGCAGCGGTGAACCCGAACTCGTCCTGCAGGAAATGATGATCCAGGTTAATATTGAAAAGGAAATAGATAAGGAAACAATGATAAGGGAAATAATGGAAATAATGGATCGTAACCTGATGGTTACGATTGATGAGATTTCCATAGGGAAGACACTGATGGATGTTTTTGATCTTTTTCGGCAGAACAGGATAAAGATACATCCGGCATATACTATGGTGGCAAAGGCGATACTTACTTCAGAGGAAACGGCAAAGTCATTAGACAGAAGCATGAATGTTATGAAAGAGATAACACCCGGGCTTAAGAAGCTGTATTTAAAAAAATACCGCCCGCGCAATGTGCTAATAGCTCTTCGGCTTCTTTCTAAAGATTTACAGAGGCTTTTTGAAGAGATGCCCGGACAGATGGCGCAGATATTAAGAAAACTCAAGAGCGGCCAGCTTGAAATAGAGTTCAGGCATGTAGGGCTTGAAGATCTCATCAGGGCCCTGGACAGGGTTTCAAACAGAATTTCCTTCGGGTTGATTATCGCTGCGCTTATTGTGGGCTCATCCCTGGTAATTCAAAGCGAAATGGAGCCAATGATATTTGATGTTCCCGCTGTAGGTTTCATAGGGTTTGTAATTGCGAGCGTTATGGGTTTGTGGCTATTGTGGTCAATTATAAAGTCGGGAAGATTTAAGTGAACCAATTGGTATTTCAAAAGCATTCCGCTTAATTTGATTATTTTCCTTAAATTTGTAATTATTAAACGATGGAAATATTTAATAAGTCATAAAGTATAAGTCCGGCTTAGTGAGGAAAAATGGATAAAAGGGAAATTATAAAAATAGCGCTTGAAAATACAAAAATTCTGAAGATGCCGAAACAGAAGCTTTCAACTTTCGGAACTACAAATATGAATTACTTTCTGCTCAGCAGGCTGGATGATTCCACCAGGGTAAGAGAAGGAAAGGTTATATCAAGAAAGCCTGAGATTATTTCTCCCGCGGAAATATCCGAGCTATTTGAGGGGTTTGATGATTACGGCAGAGAGTATGCAAAGGAACTTTTTGAGTACAGCGGCTCAAGTCCCAGGATGCTCAATTACAGGTTTAAAAACATTCAGGAAAAGACCTCTGAGTCGACCTCGGGGCTGTATGATGTGTATAAAAAAATAAAAGAAGACATAGAAAAAGGCGGAAATGGATTAACCGCCGTAATAAAAGGCGATGAAAGCACATGGCAGATATCTATAATGAAATTTATAATAGATATGACAGTAAAATCATCAGGTGGAAATATATCCGACCTGGAAGAAAGGGGAATGTTTCCTGATGAAACCGGAATACCGCAGAATATACGAAATAAAATTGATTATCTTTTTGAAGAGGCCCGAAAGGATCGCTCTCGTATAGACGAGCTTGGCACACTTCTTAATAAGCACAATCTTTTTAGGGAATATGAAGACAGATTTTTCAAATTGTTGAAAGAGTAACTAGGGAAAGAGGGAAAAATTGGTAAAAGGAAAAAGAGCAAAATTAAAAAAAATAAGAAAGCATAAGCTTAAAAAACGCCGCCGTAAAAACAGGCATAAGAAGAAAAAATCCTAAGCGGGATTTATCTTAAACTGTAAATGAACACCACAGGCGAAAAAGAATTAATACGGAAATTAGCAGACAGCAGAAGAGCCATAACTGAGCAGCTTGAGAAGATAATTGTCGGTCAGAAGGAAATAATAGATCTTATATTAATTTCTATGTTTTCAAGAGGCCACTGTCTTATTGTCGGTGTTCCCGGGCTTGCAAAAACAAAGATTGTAAGGACTCTTGCGGAAATACTGGATTTAAGCTTCAGCAGAATACAGTTTACACCCGACCTTATGCCTTCGGACATCACGGGTACAGAGGTGGTAGAGGAAGATCAGGTTACAGGCCGTAGAAATTTCCGGTTTGTTCCCGGGCCTGTCTTTGCTAATATTATACTTGCAGACGAGATAAACAGGACCCCTCCGAAAACCCAGGCCGCGCTTCTTCAGGCCATGCAGGAATACTCAGTAACAGCCGGCAATAAAACATTTGAGCTCGAAAGGCCGTTTTTCGTTCTTGCTACACAAAACCCCATTGAACAGGAAGGAACGTATAATCTTCCCGAGGCACAGCTTGACAGGTTTTTCTTTAACATAAAGATTGATTATCCAAGTGCGGATGAAGAAAAACAGGTTGTTAAACTTACAACATACGGGGAAGAAGAAAGGCCTGACAAGGTTCTGTCGGCTGAAGAGATAGTACAGCTTCAGGATATAGTTAGAGAGATACCCGTATCAGACGAGGTGATTGATTATACCGTGCGTCTTTCATCCGCTTCGCGGCCGGGGGTAGGTGACAGGTTTGTAGATGATCATGTTTCATGGGGAGCCGGTCCCAGGGCTTCGCAGTATCTTATTCTGGGCAGTAAGGCCCGCGCCATATTAAGGGGCAGTTATAACGTTTCCATAAATGATGTAAGGGCCCTTGCGCGGCCTGTACTAAGGCACAGAATAATACCTAATTTTAATGCGGAAGCAGAGGGGGTTGACTCCGAAAAGGTAATTGATCATCTGTTAAAAAGTGTCAATTAACATAGAAGCCGCATTACTTAAGAAACTTCAGACAATGACGCTCAGGGCCCGCTATATAGCCGAAGGGTATGTAAGCGGGCTTCACCAGAGCCCACTCAAGGGTTCCAGCCTTGAATTTGCTCAGCACAGGCAGTATGTTCCCGGAGATGAGTTCAGAAATCTTGACTGGAAAGTTTACGGGAGAACAAACCGCTTTTATGTAAAACAGTACCAGGAAGAGACAAATATAAGGTGCTACAATGTAATTGACAGGTCAAAATCAATGGGTTTTTCCTCCGGAGAATTGACTAAACTTGAGTATGCTTCATATTTCTGCGCAGCCCTTACTTATCTTCTTATAAGTCAGGGAGACTCGGCTGGGCTTATTTCATATTCAAGAGGGTATGACGATATTATACCCCCGAGGAATTTCAGGGCTCATATGCATTTCATAATGGACAGGCTTGAAAATTTAAACCCTTCCGGAAAGACCGATTTTGAAAAACCTTTCTATAAAATAGGAAAACTCATTAAAAAAAGAAGCCTTCTGATTGTTTTCTCCGATTTACTTGACGATCCGGACAAGGTTATAAAATCACTTAAGTATTTTCCTTATCTGAAAAATGACCTTATAGTCATTCAGATTCTGGATCCGGCTGAGTTAAAGCTGGAAGAACACGGAGAAGTGGAGTTTGTTGATATGGAAACAGGAGAAAGATTAAAAACAAGGCCGGATGTTATAAAAAAAGAGTATAAAAAAAAGATGGAAGCTTTTCTTGAGAAACTGGAGCGGGGACTGAAAGCGCACAGCATTGATTACTACAGGTTTACAACCGATATGTATATAGACAGGGCTTTAAGTAGATTTATTGAGGGACGAAAGAGGTTTAATTTGTGAGTTTTTTGGCCGGTTCATTTTTATGGCTGCTTCCGCTTGCCGCAGTTCCCGTGATAATACATTTTTTAAACCGGAAAAAAGCTAAGAGTATAAACATATCCACACTGAGATTCATACAGCCGGCTACGAAAAATGTGCTTAAGAGATTTAAAATTCTGCAGTTTATTCTTTTATTATTGAGGGTTATGGCAGTGGTTATGCTAACGCTTGCTTTCGCCAGACCGGTGTGGAGAGGGTATACAACCACGCGGGAAACCTCAAAAAAAGTAATTCTTATTGATAACTCATACACAATGGGCTATAGAAAAGGCACCGAAAACGCCCTGGACATTTCCAGAGAGCTGGCAAATGAGCTTGTAATGCACTTTGATGGGGAGTTTGCCGTGGGTGAATTCAACAGCTCTCTTGCACGGATAGGGCGCTTTAAAAGTAACGAAGAAGAGCTCTTAAAAGAGATTGAACAGATTGAGCTGACAAACCGAACTTCAGATTACGGTTCTGTGATGCGCGAGCTGTCAAGGTATTTATCAGAAGAATACCCGGGAGAGAAGATATCGGATGTGATAATACTTTCGGATTTTAACAGGGCGGCTTTTATGGGAACTGCACCTGAGGGCGGAAGGGAGTATAATCTGCTTTTAATCGACACCTGCAAAGGGGAGTCTAATCTATGGATTGAAGATGTTATGCCGGAAAGAGCCTTCAGCCGGAAAAGAACAGGGGTAAAATTTAAAATCCGTTCTGTAAAAGATGTTTCCGCCTCCGCAGGGCTTTATATAGATGGTGAGCGAAGAGACCGGAAAACCTTCAAGGATGCTTCTGAAGTAAATTCAGAATTTGTATATAATTTTGAAAGGCCGGGTATCTATGAATGTAAAATTGAAGTGACAGCAGAGCCCCGGAAAAACAGAATATACGCAGACAGCAAGAGGTTTTTTACCGTAAAAGTCTTTCCGCGCATACGGGTTCTGCTGGTTGACGGAGATGTTGGATATACTCTTATGAGCGGTGAAAGTTATTTTATGTCAAATGCGCTTTCACCAGGAACTTACGACGCCCCGGTTATATCCAGGGTGGTAACCCCGGATGAAATGAAGGAAATGGCTGTGGAGGAATACGATGTGATGATGCTTCTTAATGTTGATCCCGACGAGGAACTTGTGCGCCGGGTTTCTTCTTACGTGAAGGGAGGGGGAGGTGTCGCGGTATTTCCCGGAAGGAGGTATGATTATACCAGGTATAACCGGCTGCTCTCCCAAATTATCCCGGTTGAACTTGTATCGGAAAAAGCGCGGGATGTTCAGGCGGCGATGAATATATCATCGCCCCGGGGTTTTGAGGAAATATTTGGAAAGGGGGTTTCAGTGGACTTTGAGCGTATAGTTGAAACAAGAAGTGAAGTTATCGAGGAAAGCGAGATTAAAGCCGGGGGTTACCCGCTTTTATGGTTTTATGACAGTGAGCCGGATAGGGGTAAGACAGCTTTTTTTGCGACAACGGCAAATATGAGATGGAGTGATTTCCCGGTTAACCCCTCTTTTCCTCCCTTTGTTCAGAAGCTGGTGAAAAGGCTTGCTCTTGATGATGAGGGGGAATCATCTCAGCTGAAAATAGGAGATGTGGCAAAACTTTATTCAGGAGAGAGAAGGGTTGAAGAACCGGGGATTTATGAGGGAGAAAACGGACCCGTTGCTGTAAATCTGGATGTTACCGCAGGAGGCTCTGCATTAAGGTATGCCTCTGAAGATGAAATTGAGGAATTCTTTTCAGGCAGCGAGGTTACTTACCTTCCCTTTGCTGAAAATATGAAGAGGCAGCTTGTCAGGTATGTTACAGGGCAGGAAAGGAGTGGTTTTTTCCTGGGGGCATTTGTTGTTTTTCTTGCTTTTGAGGAGATTCTCAGGAAATATTTAGGGAAAAGGGAAAATGCTTAGAAAAATTCTGGCGCTTACCATTATTGTTATTATATTACCCCCGGTTTATTTAAGAGCCGGGCAGGGCGATGAATTTGTATTTGCTCAGCTTAAGTTTCAGGGAAACTGGGATCCATACCCCGGGGCTTTTGAACAAATGTATTATTATTTGACGAACACCACATCAATAAGCATGCTTCCGGAAAGGCGTGTGGTTGAATTAAACGATAAGGATTTATTTTACTCGCCGTTTCTGGTCTTTACCGGGAAAGGCAGCTATCCAGAATTCAGCTCAGATGAACTTGAATCATTAAGAAGATATGTTGAAGGGGGCGGAATAATATTTATAGATACATGCGGATGTGAGGCCTTTGAGGCAAGTGTGAACAGGACGCTATCCGGGGTTTTTCCGGAGGAAGATAACGGGTTTTCAAAAATTCCGGATGACAGCGCCGTTTTCAGGGCTTTCTACCTTGTTGATTATGTGGCGGGCAGAAAGATGAACGCCCCGTACCTGGAGGGTATGGAGAGAGGGGGGCGTATCGCAGTAATAAAAAGCAAAAACGATTTAGTGGGGATATGGCCCAGAGACAGGCTGGGGAACTGGGAGCACGAGCTTACTCCCGGAAGACCGGATCAGAGGAAAGAAGCTGTTAAGTTAATGTTAAATATAATGATATATTCTGTTTCCGGAACATACAAGGCAGATCCTGTTCACACCCCCCATATTGAGGAGAAGCTTGGAAGATGACTCTTAGTTTTCAGACCGTAACATTATGGCTGGCTGCCGCCGTGGTCTTGTTTTCGGTTTCTTTTCTTTTAAAACCGAGAGATGGCTGGTTGTTGTTGAGGATATTTATTTATCTTTCTGTTCTTTTTATTCTTTTAGGACCCAGTATTTCTATGCGCAGAACCCGCACCAGGGATGCGCGTTTGGGGGTTTATGTTGACAGGTCAAGGTCAATGGGGGTTGAGGAAAGATACATGGAGGCTTATAAGGAAGTCAACCGCATGAAAGAAGCCTTCGGTTCTGCGGCAGATCTGTCAATATACGGTTTTGACAGCGAGGTTTGGAGTATGCAGAAAGAAGAGTTAAAAACAGAGCCGGAAGGCGACAGGACGGATATTTCAGCGGTTTTCGATGAGGGGGTATATGATGCCAGGGTTCTAATCAGCGACGGAAGGGATAATTGGGGGGAATCCCCCCTTGCTCATGACAGGGTGAAAATGACACCTGTTTTTACCCTTGGAACCGGGAGCAGGTCCCCGGCGCCGGATTTGGAAATCAGCGGACTTAAAGTCCCGGGTTTTGCTTTTAGGGGCCGGGAGGTGGAGATAGGGTTCAAACTGTTAAATAAGGCCTCTGATACCGGCAGAACGACAGCTCTTGTAAGAAATGATGAGAAAATTGTCTCAAGAAAGCCGATTGAGCTGGGCGGGAGGGAAAAAATACCGGTGTCAATGAGCTTTGTCCCGGAGGATACCGGTCTTCACAGTTATACTCTCGAGGTTGAAGAAATTCCGGGAGAAGTAAATCTGGCTAATAATGTGAGAAATTTTCAGATACAGGTAAACAGGAAAAAAATCAGGATAATATATGTGGCTGGAAAACCTTCCTGGGAATACTCTTTTTTAAGAAGGCTGATAAAATCAGACCCGCACATAGATTTGGTGACTTTCCTTATTCTTAGGAACCCGGAAAATGTAACAATCGTTCCTGAAAATGAATTGTCTCTTATACATTTTCCCGCCCGGGAGATGTTCACAGAGAAAATATACGATTTTGACCTTCTAATCTATGATAATTTCGCGTACGGGAATTTTTTTCCTGAAAATTACCTTCATCATATAAAAGAATTTGTTGCAGAAGGCGGAGGGTTTATCATGACAGGAGGGGAGAATTCCTTTTTGAGGGGGGGGTATGCAAAAACCCCGATAGGGGAAATACTGCCTGTTACATTCAACGAAAATTTATCCCGGTGGCAGGTAGAAGAATATAAAATAGAACCGGCTTATTCACTGTCTCATCCGCTTTTGAATATAGCCAGAGATGAAGATTTAAGCAGGCAGATATGGTCTGAAATGCCCTCTCTTGAGGGATATGACCCCGGGCTTGAAGCAAAGGGAAGCGCTGATGTGCTTATGAAGAAAGGGGGGAAAACACCTATTATCGCGGTAAAAAATTACGGCGAAGGAAGAACAATGGCTCTTAACGCAAATACTACCTGGAGGTGGTGTATGGGGCTTGCGGGGCGGGGAAGAGGGCCGCATTACTACAACAGGTTCTGGCGGGAGACAATCAGGTACATGATAAGAACCGGAGATGTAGACAGGGTGCAGATCTTTCCGGCAAGAGACAGGGTGAATATGGGGGAATATGCAGACATAAATATCAGGGTTCTGGATGAATACCTTCAGCCTCTTGACAATGCCCTGCTGGAAGTGCGGCTGAAAAAACCCTCGGGAGAAAAAATATCTGTCTCAACTCCGGAACTGACCGATGGCGATGGATGGTATGAAACAAGCGTTTATGCGCCGGATAAAGGCGAATATGGAATAATTGTCAGGGCATCGCTGGATAACAGGTTAATCGGAGAAAACCGTGAAAGTTTCAGGGTTTCTGAAGCTGACCGGGAAATGATAAGGACTTCTCTCAATGAAGGCCTCCTTAAAGAAATAGCTTCGGTTTCAGGGGGCAGGTATTTTTCTGCAGGAAAAATGGACTATCAAAAAATACTTGAGAGAGCAAAAGAAAAAGTCCCTGGAGAGATTTCCAGAAATATAACCTGGAGCTGGTGGCCTTTTTATATTGTTTTAATCACCGCGCTGTTTACTGAGTGGTATTTAAGAAGAAAGAGGGGGTTGAATTGAATAAGTCTCCTGGATTAATAAAGAGCAGAATACGTGCCCTGCGGTTTCGTGTTTTTTTAATAACCTACGGAACTTTGGCTTTAAGGTTTATTTTTTATCTGTCTGCCGCTTTTGTTTTTATTTCCGGGATAAACTCCTTCGTGCTCTTTCTTCCGGTGTATATAAGAGCCCTGTCGGGGGTGATGTTTGCTGCGGTTTCAGTAAAAACAATAATAGATTACGGGAAAATAAGGAGGAGTCGGCCTTTATCCGTTAAATCCATAAACAGAATTGCCGGAGAAAAGAAACCCGCGCTGGAAGATTCTGTTGTTAATCTTTTTTCACTTAAAAAAGAGCAGGAATACTACTGCCGCAAAAGCCGCATTTCCTCCGAGATAATTAACGGCCTTGAAAAAAGAACCGCCCGGCAGCTTGCGCAGTTTAAACCCTGCATGATATCAATAAAAAAATTTAAGGCAGATTTGGTTCTCGTTCTGGCATTAATCTTAACCGTGGCTCTGTTTAACAGAGTTTTCCCTGATTTTTTCAGGGATAGCTTTGAAAACACTTCAAGGGTTCTGTTTTCATCCAGCGCATACAGCCTTGAGGTTTTTCCGGGCAGCGAAAGTGTAAAGAGAAACAGCGACCTTAAGGTATCTGTATTGACGGATTACCCCTCTCTGCCTTCAATAGAGGTAGAAAGATACGGAAGAGAGGAAACCGGTAAATTTGAAAGAACAGAGTCAGGCTTAATATATAATATAAATGATATCGGGTATCCGTTAAAATACCGGGTGTTTCTCAGAGGTGCCGGTATAAGAAGCCAGTGGTACGAGGTTGATATTGACAGTCCTCCGGAAGTGGATGAGATAACCCTTAAATATGAGTACCCCGCTTATACCGGAAAAAAAGACAAGGTTGATTCCGGCGGCTACATCGAGGCGCTGAGAGGAACAACCGTAAAAATTGATGTTAAGGCATCCGGAAGCGCTCCGCTGGAAAAGGCTTACATAGAAACCGGCGGAGAAAAAATACCGATGAGGATAAATGAACCCCTCAGGGCCACCGGGAGTATATTTCTTCAAAGTCAGAGAAGTTATACGGTGAACCTGGTTGATGAAAACGGACTGATGAATGAGGAGTCTGCAAAATATCAGATAAACGTTTTAAGGGATGAAAACCCTTCCGTAAAACTTTATGAGCCGACCGGGGATATGGATGTCCCTGAAGATGCCACTATAAATATTTCAGGAGAAGCTGTTGATGATATCGGAATAAAGGATATTGCGATAACTTATTATACCGGAGTGGGAGGTGAAAAGAGGGTAAAGGAAGTCAAGGCATTTGATGAGGCGCCGGAAAGAAAGAGATTCAGTTATGCCTGGAATATTGCAGAAACAGGGGCATTAAGCGGGAGCGTAATAACCTTCAGAATAAGGGCTAGAGATGTTAATGATTTGTACGGCCCAGGCGAGGGATATTCAGAGAGAATACGTTTGAATGTGAAGGGTTTCAGGCAAAAGCACAAGGAAATAATTGATGAATCGGAAGAACTTCAGGACGACCTTCTCTCTATGCTTGAAAAGGCTTATGAAGCATCAGAAAGTCTTAAGGGGGAGGATTTTAAGGAAGGCCTTGAAAAGCTTTCCGAATTGAAGGGGTTCTCAAAAGATTATGAGAAAGCCCTTGAATCTCTTATTGAAAAGATGAAGGAAGACCCTTATATGGATAGTTCAACCGTGAGGGAGTTTGAAGGACTTCTGGAGGGAATTAAGAACATAAACACATCTTTTATTGATGATGCCATAGACTCCGCCGCCTCAGGCGACACGGCAGCCGCAGAGAAGACAGACGCAATATCCTCTCGCCTGGAGCAGATGATGAGGGTTTTTGATGATGTTGTGGAAGAACAGAGGATGAGCGATCTTCTGTCATCTTCGTCGGCTTCTCTTGAAACGGCCAGAGATCTTGCGGATATGATGGGAGAAGATTCTTTAGAAAAAGAGGATTTTTTAAGACAGCTTGACAAACTTCAGTCGCTCATGGAGGAGATAAGAAGCTCCCTGCTTGAGTACCCTGACAGGCTCCCGGATGAATTTATTAATATGGAAAGCGTAGAAAGCCTGGATTTTTCCGAATCTGCGGAAGGTATGAGTGACCTGGGAGAAGCTCTTAAGGATGGAGATTATGACAGGGCGAAAGAAATTCTTGAGAAACTCACAAAATCGCTTGAGGGAATGCTGGATACTTTGACGGGTGCGGCCGGAGAGACATATGGTTCAAGACAGCAAAATATCAGGGAAAGGTCCGGGTGGATTCAGGAAATGATTTATGAAATAATCAAAGAACAGGAAAGACTTATATCCCGGACAGAGAAAATTAAAGAGACCGCACGGAGAAGAAAAAAAGATTACGATAAAGAAATGATAGAAAAAATAAGGGAAGAATATGAGGTCTTAAAATCCACAACGGGAATTTATATATTTGAAGTGGAGCGGGAATTTAGGGAGGGATACCTGTACAGAACCCCCGAACTTTTGAAACAGCAGAAGGATAACATAGACGAAGAATGGAAAAAGGAACGCATTAAAGGGTTTCTCCGGAATCTCGCAGACAGAAGAAAACTTAAGGAATTTCTCCAGGAAAAAGAGAAGAAAAAAGCAGAAGATATGTCAGGAGAACAGGATGATCTCCGTTTAAAATTAAAAGAGGTAATAAAGGGAATAGAATCCCTTTCACATTTAACAGCGATGCTCAATCAAGAAATAGTTGAAAACCTTGAATCTGCCGGAAGATGCATGAAAGATGCTTCCGCTGAACTGATGGATTTTCTTATTGACAGAGCACTTGCTTCACAGAGACAGGCTCTGTCATACCTCGTTCAGTCTGACTCTAAAATGCGGGAATTTATGGAGAAAATGGATTCAATCCCAATGGAACTGCAGGCCTCCCCCAGGTACAGTCATTCAATGCAGCCCGGCGGAATAGGCGGCAGCGGCGCAAGGGGGTTCAGTGAAGGGTATGTAGAGATACCGGGTCCGGAGGAATACTTTGGCGGTGAAGAGTTCAGGAGAAGGGTGATGGAATCGCTGAGAGGGGAATACCCTGAGAGGTACAGAAACCTAATAGAAGAATATTTCAAATCCCTAACCCAATAACCATGTCGGGGTTATACTTTTATACTTTTGGGCTAATGCGTGACAAAACAAATGCAATTTACCTCAGAGATAAAAGGGTTTTAAAATCAATTTCGGATGTTTTACTTATAATTTTATCAGCTTCTTTAAGCCTGTTTGGATTATTATATCTGTCAATTCCAATCACATATATTTGAGCTTTCTTTGCGGCTCTTACACCTAAAACAGCATCTTCGAATACCACACACTTTTCGGGGGCTGTTTCCAACTCAGAGGCTGCTGCCAGGAATATATCCGGAGCGGGTTTTCCCCTTAATTCTCTGTTTCCATCGACTACTGTATTTACTTTTGGGTAAATGTCTGTTTTTTTCAGTATGTTTAAACAATTTTTGCTCGAAGAGATAACCGCGATAGGAATAGCTTTCTTTCTTAGTTTATTTATAAGACTCAGTGTGTCTGAATATACATCCACTCCTTCCTTTTCAATGTACTCAAGAAAGTAGTTTTGTTTTCTTGAAGCAGCTTTTTCCAGTTCATCAGGTGTAAGTTCTGTAAGGATTGAGGATGCGCCCTCTATTCTTGGAATGCCGTCAACCTTTTTTTTATAATCGGAAAATGTAAAGTTTACTCCGTATTCCCCGAACATCTTTTTCCAGGCTTTGAAATGTAGGGGAACCGTATTTACTATCACGCCATCCAGATCAAAAATAACTGCTTCTGTCATTTTAAGCACCTTTTTTATTTACTATTATTGAAATAAATATACAATATTTTTGAAAAAACAACAATATAATAACATTTGAGAAGTTTAAAAAATTAAGTTTTTGTCGAGAGAGTAATTCCTGAATTTGGTTACTTGAAAAAAACATGGCTTTATGTTATAAGAATATGAGCAAATGTGGCAATTAGGTGCCACATTTTTTAATAAAAGTTAAAAATGAAAAGCATTACAGCAAAAATAAAAGAGATAGTGGGAAAAACTGTTGAAAACAACGGGTATGAGTTTGTGGATATGAATTATGGAAAAAAAGGCAGCCGGTGGTTTCTGCAGGTCTTTGCGGATAAAAATGGTGGAATCAGCATCGATGACTGCAGTAATCTGTCTAAAGAGTTAGGCTACGAACTGGACAGACACCCTGAATTATTCTCTCACTCATATACTCTTGAGGTATCTTCACCCGGGCTTGAGAGGCCTCTGAAAGGCGCGGAAGATTTTATCAGGTTTAAGGGGCATGATATGAAAATAAAGCTTTTCTCCCCTCTTGAAAAGAATCGTGTCTGGAGAGGAAAGATTATTAATTATAAAGATGATAAGCTTTTTTTTAAGGATCAGAACGGTAAAGATCGTATAGTAGAGGGAAGTAATATAGCAAGTGCAAATTTAGAGGTAAATATATAATGATGGATGCAAATTTAAAACCGGTATTAGAACAGATAGAAAAGGAGAAAGGAATTTCAAGAGCGGAAGTTTTTGAAATGGTGGAGAGTGCTCTTACATCAGCTTTCAGAAAGCATGCTTCGGATAAAGAGATGGAATATACGGCAAAAATAGACCCCGGTTCGGGAAAAATCAAAGTTTATGTTGAAAAAAAAGTAGTAGAGAAAGTAGAAGATTCTTCGAGAGAAATAGAAAAAACAGATGCCCTTGCTATAAACCCTTCTGCACAGGCAGGAGATGAGATAAAGGTTGAGATTCCGGCAGACAGGTTTGGCAGGATAGCGGCTCAGACTGCCCGGCAGATTATAATTCAGAAAATAAGAGAAAATGAAAGGGAGAATCTCTATAAACAATATAAAGATAAGGAAGGGGAGGTTGTAACAGCCACGGTTTACAGATTTACAAAGAATGCCTGTATATTGGAAATAGGTAAAGCCGAAGCTATAATGCCGGAGAGAGAGCAGATAAGAAGTCAGAAGTTAAACCGGGGAGACAGCATTAAGGTTTACATAGTTGAGGTTCTTCCAGGTGGAAGAGGTCCGAAAATTCTTGCATCAAGAACTCATCCCGGGCTGGTTTCCGGTCTTTTCAGGCTGGAGGTGCCTGAAGTATCTGAAGGTGTTGTGGAAATTGAAAAAATAGTTCGCGACCCCGGGGTTAGGTGCAAGGTTGCGGTTAAAAGCAATAATATGAGAGTAGATCCGATTGGCGCATGTGTGGGAATAAACGGCGTTCGCGTTCAATCGGTAATAAATGAACTGGGTGGAGAAAGAATGGATTTGATAAAATACTCTGAGGATATAAGGGAGTATCTGGCCAATTCATTAAGTCCGGCTGAAGTTGAAGAGGTTATTATTATTGATGAAGAGACCAGAGAAGCCAGGCTTGTTGTTTCCGATGAGATGCTGTCTTTGGCTATTGGGAAAAATGGTCAGAATGTAAGGCTTGCGGCCCGTCTTTTGAATTGGCATATAGACATACAATCCGAAAGCCAGATGAAGGATATTGAAAAAAAGAATTTTGAGGAAAATTATTCAGACATTTCAGCTTTGCCTGGAGTTGGCGAAAAAACAGCCCGATTGTTAATTCAAGGCGGATTTGATTCCTTGAAAAAAATAAGTAAATCAACTGTCGATGCAGTTTCTTCGATTGAAGGTGTTGGGAAAAAGACCGCTGAAAAAATCATAGAGGCGGCGTCTGAAAAATATGAGGAAAAATAAAAGAGCAGTAAAGAGCAGTATGTAAATGAGTGAAAATAAGGTAAAAGATGTCAAGCAAAATAAGAATATATGAGATAGCAAAGGAATTAGGGGTTGAAAACAGTGAGGTTATAGGTGAAGCCCGGGAACTTGGAATAGAGGTTAAGTCCCATTCATCTACAGTAACTGAAGAAGAATCAGAATTAATCAAACAGGGTGTTGCGGAGTTGCAAAAAGGTAAGGACTTAAAGACAAAAACACAGAAGAAAAGAAAAAAAGCAATGGAGGACTCTGCAGCTGAAAAAAAGAAAACCATTTTAATAAGAGAAAATACGGAGATTGAAGATATTGCATCTCAGGCTGAACTCGATAAGGAAATCATTGTAAAAAAATTTAAAAAAGCCGGATTTTCCTTCTCTTCTGATAAAAAACTGGATATTGAAGAAGCAGCCCTGGTTTTAGAAGAATTAGGTTATAAGGTTAAAATAAATACAGCAGAAAAAGAGAAAATCAAAGAAGTGGATGAAGAAAAAAGAAAGTATAAACTGAGGGCTCCTGTAGTGACAGTTATGGGTCATGTTGATCACGGAAAAACCCAGCTTCTTGATACCATAAGAAAAACAGATGTGATTAAAAGAGAAAGCGGCGGAATTACCCAGCATATCGGCGCTTCCAAGGTGACTGTGGAAGGGAAAGGGGATATTGTATTTATAGACACTCCCGGACATGAAGCTTTTACAGCAATGCGCGCCAGAGGAGCTCAGGTTACCGACATTGTAGTTTTGGTGGTTGCTGCGGATGACGGGGTTATGCCCCAGACAGTTGAAGCCATAAACCATGCTCGTTCCGCTGATGTTCCTGTTATTGTGGCCATAAATAAAATGGACCTTCCGGATGCTTCTGCAGAGAAGGTAAGAACCCAGCTTTCTCACAACAATATCATAACCGAAGAGTATGGAGGAGATGTGATTTCAGTTGAGATATCGGCCAAAGAAAACAAAAATATTGATGAAATATTAGAGATGATTATGCTTCAGGCTGAAATGATGGAATTGAGGGCCCCGGTGGACGGGCCGGCCAAGGGGGTTGTAATTGAATCGGAGCTGGATAAAAGAATCGGACCTACAGCTACAGTGATAATAACTGAAGGAATACTTAATAGGGGTGATGCATTTATATGCGGAATGGTTGCGGGAAAGGTCAAGGCAATGGCGGATTCTTCAAATAAAAGAGTGAAAAAAGCGGGGCCGTCAACGCCCGTTTCTATTCTCGGTTTTGAAGATCTTCCGCAAACAGGGGATAAACTTGTTGTGATGGAAGAAAGGACACAGGCCCGCGGGATTGCCCAGGAGAGGCGTGATGAAATGCAGAGCGCAAAGCCAAAACAGGCGGAGAAAATAACCCTGGAGGATTTGCGAAAACAGTTGATGGGGGAAGAGAAAAAAGAGCTAAATATAATTTTAAAGACAGATATGACTGGTTCGATGGAGGCGATAAAGGATTCTGTTATGAAGCTCTCCACAGATGAAGTGAAAATAAACGTTATTCATTCGGGTGTGGGCTCGGTTACAAAAAAAGACATAATGCTGGCATCCGCTTCAGATGCTGTGATAATCGGCTTCAACATAAGCGTTCCCGGGTCAATTAAAAAGGAAGCAGAAAAAGAGGGCATTCAGATAAGAAAGTATAGAATAATATATGATATAATTGAAGATATAAAGAAAGCGCTTGAGGGGATGTTAAAGCCTGCTGAAGAAGAGGTTTCCCTGGGCAGAGCAGAGGTTAAAAAGATATTTAAAATTTCCGGCGTGGGTACTATTGCCGGATGCGGTGTGTTCAACGGGGTAATACGAAGAAATGCTTCCGCAAGGGTTATCAGGGACTCCAGGATTATATATGAGGGCAACCTTGCAGCTTTAAAAAGGTTTAAGAAAGATGTTTCTGAGGTTGCTTCAGGGTATGAATGCGGAATGAATATAGAAAATTTCAATGACATAAAAGTCGGAGATGTAATAGAAAGTTATGAGATAAGAGAGAGAAAGAGGACTTTAGAAGAAGCCAGAAAAGATTAACTGCGGTAAATCCCGGGTGTAAAAAGATGTATATAGGGATAGAGAAAATAGAAATATACCTTCCTGGAGTAAGAAGCCTAAAAGAAAAAAGAAAATATACTCTCAGTTTGAAAGACAGAATAAAAAGAGAATTAAATTTTTCTGTTGCGGAGATTGATTATCAGGACCTTTTACAGCGCTGTAAAATCGGAGTATGCGCGGTGAGCGGGGACAGAAAAATTCTTGAAATAATGTTTAGAAAATTAGAATACTTTTTTAAAAAATATCCGGAACTGCAGTTTATGAGGGAAGGAGTTCACATTGAAAAAAAATAGAAGAACAAAAAGAGTTTCAAGTATGATAAGGAAAAATCTTGGGAATATAATCTCACGAGAAATATCAGATCCTGGCATGGGGCTTGTATCAATTACAGAGGTGGAGGTTTCGCAGGATCTGAAGACTTCAAATGTCTATTTTACTGTTATAGGGGGAACAAAGGACGCTGAAAAGCAGAAAAATATTGTAAGGGGGATGAGCAAGTTTTTTCAGCAGAAACTGGCCGAAAAAATCAGGCTAAAGTATACTCCAGAAATCAATATTATATATGATGACACTCCGGTTAAGGCGCAAAGAATCGAAAGTATTCTTGAAAAAATAAGAAGAGAACGGAAAATGAAAAGTGAAGAGTGAAATTGAAATCCCTGCTGCCGATCGCCTGATTGCAAAAGAAATAATTAACAAAATAAACGAGGCTGAAACAGCCTATGTTTCATGGCATGCCCGGCCGGATGGGGACGCTTTGGGAGGAGGGCTTGCGCTTTACGAGTTTTTGAAGAGTAAAAAAATAGATACAAGATTGGTCTCTCCCACACCGCCTCCGGAAAACTACAGTTTTTTAAAAAATTATGAAAAAATAAAGACAGAAATAAGCGATGAAAAAAGAGATATTGGAATAATCATTGACTGTTCGGATACTTACAGGCTGGAGGGTGTTTCACAGATATTAGAGCATTCGGGGTTTGTGATAAGTATAGATCACCATCAGCTTAATCATGAATTCGGAGATTTAAATTACATAAGACCTCATGCTTCCTCAGTATGTGAACTTATACTTAATCTAATGATGGAGTCTCAATATCCTATAAATAAGGATGTGGCAAGTAGTATTTATGTCGGCATTATCACCGACACAAACAGATTTCAGGAACAGAATACCACGAGCAGGGCACATAAGATTGCATCATTTTTGGTGGAAAAATATGTTTCTCCGGTAAAAATATCAATGCAGATTTATGGAAACGAAGAATTAAAGAAGCTTAAACTTATATCAAAGGCAATTGAATCTCTTAAACTGTCACCTTCGGGAAAAGTCAGTTATATTGCGGTAAGACCTGAAATGATACGTGAAACAGGGACTAATGATGATAACCTTGAAGGAATAATCAATTATGCCAGAAATATAAAAGGGGTTGAGGTGGGCCTTTTACTGAGGAGAATTCCCGGACTCAGGGGAATAAAAGTGTCTTTCAGGTCAAAGGGTAAAATAGATGTAGGGAAGATAGCAGACCGATACGGTGGAGGCGGCCATCACAATGCCGCAGGGTGCCTGGTGGAAGGTGGTTTTGATGAAGTTGCAGAAAAGATAATCAAGGTAATTGAGGATGAATTCAAGAAATTTAAAAATTAAAGACAAAGTAATTATGAATGGAATAGTCAACGTAAATAAACCGCTGAATGTTAGTTCATTCGATGTAGTAAGAAAAATAAAGAAGCTTTCGGGGGTTAAAAAAGCCGGTCATGCAGGAACGCTTGACCCCAGGGCGCAGGGTGTATTAATAATCCTGTTGGGCGAAGCCAGAAAAGCGTCAAATCTTTTCATATCCCGGGATAAAACATATGAAGCGGTTGTTAAGCTGGGAGAGAAATCAAGCACATGGGATTCGGATGGAAAAATCACTGTAGGAAAAGCTGTGAGCCCCTCAAGTTTAGAAAAGATTGAGGAAAAAATAAATGAATTTAGGGGGCAGTACATACACAGGGTTCCTGATTATTCCGCAAAGAAACATAAAGGGAAAACATTCTATAGATTGAAGAGAAAAGGAATAAAACCCCCTTTGAGAATGCAAAGGTCAGTTATAAGGAAAATTAAATTAATTGAAAATAATGAAGAGTCTTTGCGTTTAAGCGTGACTTGTACATCAGGTACATACATCAGAACACTTGCTGTGGATATAGCGGATAAACTTAACACCGTCGGTTACCTTAAAAGCTTAACCAGGACAGCGGTAAACGGTTTTACACTGAGTAATGCTGTCAGGCCGGAAAAAGGGGAGTGGGAAAGAGGTTTTAAAACAATAGACAGGGCTTTGACGGTTTTTCCATATGTAGTATTGAATAAAGAGGCTTCAAAAAAAATTAAAAACGGAGTTATGTTCAGAAAGGAAGATATAAAAAGAATTAAGGGGGAAATTAAAAATAAAACATATATCGTTTATGGTCCTGATATGAAAGCAGCGGCAATAGTTCGTGATTATGAAGGAGCGGCTAAATTTAAGAGGGTTTTTAACTGTTGAAAATAATAAGTGATTATTCGCGAGTTGCATTTAGTGACAGGCATTCTGTGGCAATCGGTTTTTTTGATGGATACCATAAAGGACATAGAGCCGTAACTGTTGGTGCGGTCAAAAGAGGAAAAGAGCTTGGTTATAATCGTGCTGTTCTTACGTTTGAACCCCCTAAGGGGCGGAAGGTTCTGACAACGACAGAGGAAAAACTGGAGTTTTTAAGTAAAGAGGGGTTTGAAAAAGCGGTAGTTCTTCCGGCTGATGGAGTATGGAGAAGATGGAGTCCGCGCAAATTTGCAGTTGAATTCCTGTGTAACCGAATGAATGCAGGCAGTGTTTTTGTAGGCAGTGACTTCAGATTCGGAAAAAATCGCGCGGGAGATATCGATGCGCTGAAACACCATATCGGAAAGAAAAACGACAGGGAGGTTAATATAAAGCCGCTGGTTTTTATAGAAGGGAATAAAATTTCTTCAAGCAGGATTAGAAAAATGATAAAGGATGGGAAAATAAAAACAGCAGAAAGGATGATGGGCAGGCATTATTTTTTTACCGGAAAAACAATTGCGGGCAAGGGCGTGGGAAGAGAAATCGGGTTTCCTACCATAAATTTTAGCCTTTCACAAGAAAAACTAATACCCCGCGGGGTTTTCACATGCCGCTTGTTGATTGACGATATTGAAGACTCTGCAGGTCCCCCGGGCGGATGCTTTATTGGAAAGCAGGGAGCGGCGGAGGTCCACCTGCTTAAATACACCGAGGGGATGGAAAAGAAGGCTCGCGGGGCATTGTTTTTGAAGAAAATAAGGAATGTAAGAAATTTTAAAACACTGTCAAATCTTTCGAATCAAATAGAAAAAGATATGAAAGCTGTGGAATTTGACATACAAAATACATACTAGTAGAATATTTTAATTACATGGAAAGCATTAACTATAAAGATATAATAATCATAGGGGGGGGCAGGAGAGGTCTTGCCGCGCTTGAAATACTTAAAGAATGCGAAAATGTGAAAATTAAAGCTGTAATAGATGACAACGGCAGTAAAGCCGGAATAAAACAGGCAGAGCACCTTGGAATAAAGACAGATACTGACTGGGAAAAATATATAGAAAGCGAACGACATCCTGCGGCAGTATTGAACCTGAGTGACAAAGAAAAACTTCAAAAGAAGCTCATTGAAAAAACAAAAGGAAAAGAGATTGAGGTTCTGGGAAATGTATCCAGAGAAATGATGATAAAGATACTTGCGGAATGGCAGGTTTATTCTGAATTTCACAAGGTGTCTAAGAATATGGCAACGGATATTGAAATGGATGAATTAATGGTTCTAATATTATCATCATGCGTAAAATCCGTTGGAGCAGATGGAGGTATAATAGCTCTTTACAATAGAAATACTGATAAACCGGAGGTGAAATCAACCTGGCAGGTTAAAAATGAAGAGGCAGAAAAACTTAGGGAAAAGATAACCAAATGGCTGGCACCATATAACAGTAAAAAAGAGAAAGGTCAAATTTGCGAAAGCGAATCTTTATCAAGTTCAGGCAAGCTGGGGTATGTTCTTTGCGCTCCACTGAGAACAAGAGGAGAAATACTGGGGGCAATAACAGTCTCATACAGAAAAAATAGAGAGCCTGATGTAGGGGCGAAAAGGCTATTGACAGCATTTGCGAATCAGGCTGCTGCAGCAGTACAGAACATAATTTTATACAAAAAGACCCAGCGGCTTTCCATGACAGATGGATTAACCGGGGTTCATAATTACAGATACTTCCAGAAACAGATGGATAAAGAGCTCTTAAGGGCGCAGCGATATGACCTAAATTTCTCAATAATAATAATAGACCTTGACAACTTTAAGAAAATAAATGATACTTACGGACATCCGGAAGGAGATAAGGTTTTAAAGGCTGTCTCCAAATTTATAAAAAAAATGGTAAGAAAAACCGATATAGTAGCCCGGTATGGCGGGGATGAATTTTCGGTAATATTACCGGCAACCCCAAAAAGAGGTGCTGTGATTCTGGGTGAAAGAATAAGAAAGAGGGTGATAAAAAACAAAGCGCTTTCTTCTAGATTTAAAATAAGCCTGAGTGTAGGCGTTTCCAGCTATCCTGAAGATGGGGTTCACGGAGAAGAAATTTTAAAGAAAGCGGATAAAGCTCTTTACAGGGCAAAAGAAAGCGGCAGGAATAAAACCTGCGCGGCATAAGACAGAATGTTGAAGGGAGAAAATAAATGTCAATAACAAGGGAAAAAAAGAAAGAATTGATAGAAAATTTCCAGAGAGATAAAAGCGATACAGGTTCTCCAGAGGTCCAGATTGCAATATTAACGGAGAGAATAAACAACCTGACGGAGCACATGAAACTGCATCCTAAGGATGTTCATTCCCGATACGGGCTTTTAAAACTGGTATCGCGAAGAAGAAAGCTGCTGGATTATTTAAAAAGTAAGGATAAAAATAAATACCTGAAAATTATTGGTGATTTGAAAATAAGGAAGTAATTAAAGAAGAGGAAAAATGACAAAAGTTTCAGAAAAAATTAAGTTAGGAGCAAGGGAATTAGAGATAGAGACGGGCGAGCTTGCAAAGCAGGCAGGAGGGGCGGTAAAGGTTTCATATGGAGAAACAGTTGTGCTTGCTACATGCTGCACATCCGAATCTACGGAGAATCGCGGATTTTTTCCGCTTACGGTCGATTACAGGGAAAGAACATATGCGGCAGGGAAAATTCCCGGTGGATTTTTCAAACGCGAGGGTAAGCCTCAAGAGAAGGAAATAATAACCTCGAGGCTGATTGACAGGCCTATAAGGCCTCTTTTTCCTGATAAGTATTTTGATGAAGTGCAGATTATAGTAACCGTGCTTTCTTCCGATGGGGAAAATGATTCGGATATTCCCGCCATGATTGGAGCAAGCTGCGCAGTTGCGCTTTCCCCTGCGCCTTTTCAAGGTCCCATAGGGACGGTGCGGGTTGGAAAGATTGATGGTGATTATATTATAAACCCCACCTTTGATGAAATTCAAAAGTCCGAAATGAATGTTGTGGTTTCCGGGAAAAAAGATATGGTTACTATGCTTGAGGGGGAATCCCTGGAGATTCCAGAATCGGAGATATTATCTGCAATAGAAAAAGCTGATCCACAGATAAAGGAGATAATAAAGCTTCAGGAAAAAATTATAAGTCAGGTTGACCCGGAAAAAATTAACTTTACTCCCCCGGAAGTTAATGAGGAACTTTCTGCGAAGGTAAGGGAGTATTCATCTGAAAAGATAGTAAGCGTGTTAAAAAGTGAAACCGATAAAAGGGAACGCTCAAAGAAGCTGGGTGAGATAAAAAATTCAGTTATAGAAATATTAAGCGATCCGGATAACCCTGATTGTGAAAAAGAAATATCTGAAATTGAAAAGGACCTCGAAAAAGAGCTTTTGCGGAAGCTTGTAAAGGAAGAACAAATTAGAGTTGACGGGAGAAAGCCAGATGAATTAAGACAGATAAGCTGTTCTTCGGGTATACTGCCGCGAACACACGGTTCAGCGATTTTCACAAAAGGAGAAACCCAGTCTCTGGCCGTAACGACATTAGGTACGGGTTCCGATCAGCAGGTTATGGATGAGCTTGAGGGAGAATATAAGAAGGATTTTATGCTTCATTATAACTTTCCGCCTTATTCAGTTGGTGAGGTTAAATTTATGAGGGGTCCCGGGCGCAGGGAAATAGGGCACGGACTTCTTGCAGAAAAGGCTTTGCTCAGCCAGCTGAAAATGGATGAAGATTTTCCTTATACAATAAGGCTGGTTTCGGACATACTTGAATCGAACGGCTCTTCATCTATGGCAACAGTCTGCGCCGGGTCTATGGCCTTGATGGATGCCGGGGTTCCATTAAAATCAACGGTAGCGGGAGTGGGAATGGGCATTATAGGAGATGTTATACTGACAGATATGGTAGGTGACGAAGATCATGCTGGAGATATGGATTTTAAAGTGGCCGGAACAAAAAATGGCATAACCGCCATACAGATGGATATAAAGGTAAGCGGCATAACTAAAGAGGTTCTTGAAAGGGCGCTTGAGAAAGCAAAAATCGCGAGACTTGAGACCATAGATAAAATTGAGAAAGTCATAAGCGAACCGCGAAAGAACTATTCGCCGTATGCTCCGCAACTTACAACTATCAAAATAAATAAGGAAAAAATAGGGAATCTTATAGGTCCTGGAGGAAAAACTATACGCAAAATACAGCAGGATTACGAAGTGAATATAGATGTGGATGATGACGGAACTGTTACCGTAAGCGCGACTTCGGCGGAAAATTTACAGAAGGCGGAAAAAGAGGTGAAGTCATATACGGAAGATGTTGAGCCGGGAAAAACATATAATGGGGTTGTAAGGAAGGTTCTAGACTTTGGCGCATTTGTGGAGGTTTTGCCTGGAAAAGACGGTCTTGTTCATATTTCCGAATTGGCTCCATACAGGGTTGACAAAGTAACCGACGTATTAAACGAGGGGGATAAGGTGACGGTCAAGTGTATTGAAATTGATGACAAGGGAAGGGTGAATTTAAGCCGTGTGCAGGCTCTCAATGAAGAGCAGCAAAAACAAGAAAAAGAAGAACATTACGGAAAAGGATAAATGGCTAAAAAAAAGAGAAAAACAGGAAAAAAAACTTTGGAAAAGTCTGTTGAAGAGCTTTACAATATAATGAAAGACGAGGAACTTTCAGAAGTAAAATGGGAAGAAGAAAACTTTAAACTTAAAATCAGAAGAAGAGGGGCGGTTTCATTTGTAGAAAAGAGGCCGTCTTCTTCAGCCGATACGGAAAAGTCCTCCGAACCGCAAAAACCTGAAACAAATAAAGATTATATAAGGTCTCCAATGAATGGTGTTTTTTACAGGTCTCCTTCTCCGGCAGAGCCGCCTTATGTGGAAGAAAATAAAGTGGTATCTGAAGGATCTACGGTATGCATAATTGAGGCTATGAAACTTATGAATGAAGTGCAGGTTGAAAAACCCTGCCGGATAAAGAAAATCCTGGTAGATAATGCTTCGGCTGTGAAAGTAAATCAAAAGTTATTTGAAATAGAAAAAGCATGACGCTAATATTTTATATAGCGGAATGTTCAAAAAAATTTAAGAAAAACAGAGAAAAACTAAATGGCCAAAAAAACCTCTTCAAATGAAGTAAAAAAAAAAGATGTATCCGGAATAATACTTTTAAGTGTTTCCATAATTTTAATAATATCTTTCATTTCCGGAGGAGAAGAAAGATTTGCCGGCGCAGTTGGCTCATTCATAAACCTTTTTCTCGAACGATATATAGGAGCAATCCGCTTTTTAATACCGGTTATTCTTATCTGGATGTCGGTAAATCAATTTTACCAAAAAAGAGGTTCTTTAACCCCGAGATACTCCGATTTCTGGGGTTTTATTGTTTTTATTGCTGGGGGATGTTCGCTTCTTAGCCTTATGTCAAATGCCGGGGGGGAAGCAGGAAGCTTCATAAGCGAGATTGTTTTAAGAAGACCGTTTGGAACTGTGGGAGCATACATAATATCAGTTACAACTGTATTGATAGCAATAATATTAATCACCGACCTTTCAATAAAAAAAGCCCTAAATTATACTGGCGCTAAATTCAATGAATTAATAGAAGCCGGAAAAAAGAAAAAATACAGTTATAGAAAAAAACGCAAGGTCGGAAAAGTTTCAGAAGAAAAAAAAGAAAAGAATTTTAACAAAAAAAGAAAACAGAGGGAAAAAGAAGAACAAAAAAGTGACATTGCAATACATAAACATCCCGCATGCAAATACTCTGTGCCGGCTGATTTTCTAAAGTCCGGAAAAAAGGCAAAAAAGAACACGTTTAAAGAAGAAGAAAGAGGTGAGAAACTTCTTGAGGTTCTGAGAAACTTTAATATTGATGCTGAAATTTCCAGCATTCAGATTGGTCCGTCAATAACCAGATACGAGGTTAGTCTTCCGATGGATATACAGCTTTCAAAAATAAGAAAGCTGGCTTCCAATATTGCAATGACAATGGCGGCAAAAACCGTCCGTCTTCTGACACCAATACCGGGAAAATCCACTGTCGGGGTTGAGGTCCCTGCTGTCGACCAGGAGATTGTTCCTTTAAGGAGTCTTATAGAAACACCGGAATTCAAGTCGGATTCATTAATACTCCCGTACTGTTTGGGGAAAGCTGTAAACGGGGAAATGAAAATAGCAGACCTTACAAAAATGCCCCATGTTCTTCTTGCCGGTTCAACCGGCTCGGGAAAAAGCGTTGCAATACATTCATTGATAAACAGTATAATATTCAGTTCAAAACCCGAGGATGTTCAATTTTTGCTGATGGACCCCAAAAGGGTGGAGCTTCCTGTATATAACGGCATCCCACATATGGCATATGATGTTGTTACCGATTCTTCAAAAGCAGTTGAGATGCTGCAGTGTATTGCCGCAGAGATGGACGACCGGTATGACAAACTTGCTAAATACAATGTTGCTAACATTAATGCTTATAATGCGGTTGATGAAACAGAAAACATGCCACGGCTGGTTGTTGTTATTGATGAACTGGCGGATTTGATGGCAATGGCAAAAGACAGGGTGGAAAACGCCATTATACGGATTGCCCAGATGGCCAGGGCGGTGGGAATTCATCTGGTGCTTGCGACTCAGAGGCCTTCTGTAGATGTTATTACAGGAATTATTAAAGCGAACCTGCCGGCAAGAATTGCCTTTAAGGTTCTAAGCGGTGTTGATTCAAGGACAATTCTCGACATGAACGGAGCGGAAAAACTTCTTGGTAAGGGGGATATGCTCTATCAACCGCCGGATATGCCTCAGCCGATAAGAATACAGGGGTGTTTTATATCAAGAAATGAGGTAAAAAAAGTTACCGGGCATATAGAAAACCTTAACTATGAATTCAACAGGAAAATTGACATTAAGGAAAAAATGGAGAAAATAAATAAAGGGGCAGAGTCTGAATATGAAGACGAGCTTTATCCGGAAGCCGTTAAGCTGGTTATAAAAGAGAATAAGGCCTCCATATCTCTCATTCAGAGAAGATTGAGGATAGGGTACAACAGGGCTGCGAGAATAATTGATACGATGAGAGAAAACGAGATTATCGGAGATGAAGCCGGGGTAAAGGGCCGCAGTGTGCTTGTAAGTAAGGAATATCTGGAGAGTATTAAATGAAGCTTTTTTTTATTTTATCGGTTTTTTTAATTTTGCCTTTTACCGTAATTGGAGAAGAGGTACGGGAAAGAAAAAATAAAGACTCACAGATGCCGGTTGATGAGTTTTCAAGTCTCATTGAAAACAGGATGAAAGAAATCAGGGATATATCGTTCAAATTCGAA
>Ga0207421_10000327_pt1 | contig 60747 bp, 53 predicted proteins | sample SodLakKL_010_SED_4_FD_187542 | JGI IMG/M metagenome (GOLD analysis project Ga0207421, IMG submission 187542) | Alkaline sediment microbial communities from Lake Tanatar, Kulunda Steppe, Russia - 8KL_010_SED (SPAdes) (version 2) | ecosystem: Environmental > Aquatic > Non-marine Saline and...
CCCTTCTATACCGGAAAAGGCGCACGGCTGCAGCGCGCGCTCATCCACTTCTTCCTTGACCTGGCTACCGACCGCGGCTACCGCGAGATGCAACCGCCGCTGTTCGTGAACGAAGCCAGCGCTACTGGCACGGGGCAGCTGCCCGACAAGGAAGACATCATGTACGAAATCGACCGGGATGGCCTCTTCCCCATCCCTACCGCCGAGGTCCCGGTCACCAACTACTTTCGCGACGAGATCCTGGCTGAGGACGACCTGCCCATCAGGTTTTGCGCGTACACGCCCTGTTTTCGGCGCGAGGCCGGCTCGCACGGAAAGGATGTGCGCGCGCTGAACCGCCTGCATCAGTTCGACAAGGTGGAGCTCGTGCAGTTCGTGAAGCCGTCGGATAGCTACGAAGCGCTGGAGGCCATGCGCGCCGATGCTGAGCGTCCCCTAAAGCTGTTAGGGCTCCCGTACCGCCGCCTCCTCATGTGCACCGGCGACATGGGCTTTACGCAGACCAAGAAGTACGACCTGGAGGTGTGGAGTGCTGGACAGGAACGCTGGCTGGAAGTATCGTCCATTTCTAACTTCGAGGCCTTCCAGGCGCAGCGCACGCAGGTCCGGTATCGCGATGAGAGCACCGGCAGTAACGAGCACGTGCATACGCTCAACGGCAGCGCCCTCGCCCTCCCCCGCGTCGTTGCCGCGCTGCTGGAGCACTACCAGCAGCCTGACGGCACCATTGCGCTACCGGAGGTGCTGCATCAGTACACGGGGTTTGAGACCATTGGGTAGGGTGGATGCAAACGCCTACTGACTTGAACCCCTATCAACCGGTTCGCCACAGGCCGGGTAGGTGCACCGCACAATCTCCCGCGCTATAGTCTCGTCGTCACGGGACACCGTCAGGGTGGCCTCCACCTGATCCCCTTCACCAACTGATACCTGGCTCGTGGACAGCGTATCAACTTGGCCCGGCGTGGAGATAAACGCCCCGCGTTGCCGCGTGGTGCTCAGGCCGGCTGTGCCGTCACGCACCACTTCGAGGATATACGCCAGCGCTTCTTCCTCTTGCTCCTCACCTGACGCGTAGAAGCCTTGCACGAGCAGCATGCCGTGCTCCGTGGTGAACTGTACCGTGGCTTCGCCTGAATCCGATGGCAGCAGGGTCATGGCACCGAGGAGGCAAAGCGCGAGCAAAAGAGTCAGGTAACGCATGTTAGGCTCCACAATAATGTGATTATTTGCAAGCGACCCTGCTATTTTTAGGTGGGTACGGATATCACCCCCCATCGCTCCGCCCCACCCACCACGAGAGCCCCACGTATGCCGCCGGGTAGCTGAGCGACGCCCAGAAAAGCCATGCTGGAGCCTCCGGGAAAAACGGCAGTGAGCCCAGCAAGACGGCCAGCCATATCCACCCGCCCCACAGGATAACGCGGCGGTACGGTCGAGGCGTGCGGTTCGGGTAGAGGAAGCGCACGGGCAGGAGCGTAAGCACCGCCAGGCCAAGCATCAGCAGCGCAGGAAACCACACGCCGTAGAGCGCCACCCACCAGCCGATGTAAAAGGCCACGAGATTCCAGTAGGAGGGGAATCCCATAAAGAAGCCGTCATCTTCCTGCTTAATGCCCACACGGGCGAACGCAATCACGCTGGTCAGCAGGGCGGGCAGCACAAAGAGCAAAGCCGGATCCGGCACCCAGCCCATCCGCCAGATGAGCAGCAGCGGGATGAACGTAAACGTAAGATAGTCCACAATGTCATCGATGACGCGGCCCTGGACGCGGGCGGCGTACGTCTTTACGTCCCACCGGCGTGCCAGCGGGCCGTCGGTGGCGTCGATAATGCCGGCCACCGCCAGCCAGAAGAACACCCATCGCGGATCGGGGACGTCCGCCATGAGGGCCACCACCGCCAGAAACGCTGCCACCACACCGGAGGCCGTGTAGGCATGCACCGCGTAGGCGCGGAGCGTCTTCCAGCGGGGTGGGGCCGGCGATGCTTCAGCCATGGACTCGGGAGCACAGGCGGCAAGGCTACGAAAAAAGCCGAGCCCCCACAAGGGACTCGGCGGATGCGGAGAGGGAGGGATTCGAACCCTCGAAACGGCTATAAACCGTTTACTCCCTTAGCAGGGGAGCGCCTTCAGCCACTCGGCCACCTCTCCAATGGGTGTTGTTATGTAGGCAGCGTGCTACATGCTACAACGCGCCACCTGTGTTGCGACCTCTTGAGACGCCGCGTGCGGCCCTCCGTTCCGCGGGTCCGCGCGCCAGACGGCTACCGTCAGCCCTGCTCCATCGCTTCGGCGCCGCTGGTAATCTCAATGATCTCCGTGGTAATCGCACTCTGCCGGGCCCGGTTGTAATCCAGCCGCAGGTCACGCAGCAGGTCGTCGGCGTTAGACGTAGCGTTGTCCATCGCCACCATGCGGGCCCCCTGCTCGGCCGCGTTCGATTCCAGCACGATGCGCCAGAGCTGGTAGTACAGGTACCGCGGCACCAGCACCTTCAGGATGCCCTCCGCGTCCGGCTCGAAAATGTACTCAACAGCAAACGGATCGCGCTCTATCTCCAATCCGGAAAGCTCATCCTCGTCTTCCATGACGGGCGTCAGGAAGCGGTCTTTGGGGATGGGCAGAAACGGCTCGACGATGCGGTTCTGCGAAATGGTGTTTTTGAACTCGTTGTAGACGACCTTCACCTCATCCCAGTCGCCCTCAAGGAAACCGTCGTTGATACGATCCACCAGGTCGCGCGTGGTCTCCAGTTTCAGCTCCTCGAAGAAGCCGCGGTAGTCGCCTACGATTTCGATGTCGCGCCGCTTGAAGTAGTCGTGTCCTTTCCGCCCAATGCACAGCAGGCGCACCTTGCCCGCCTCGTACAGTTCGCGGTACGGCCCCTCCAGGGTGTCCTCCGCCTTGCGAATGACGTTAGCGTTGAAGGCGCCCGCGAGCCCACGGTCAGCCGTAACAACGACCAGCAGGACGGAGTCCACCTCCTCTGCAGCTTGAAACAGCGGGTGGGCACCCGGGTCAAGTTCGCGCTTCAGGTGAGTGATGATTTCGCGGATCTTGAAGGCGTAGGGGCGCGCGGTGAAGATGCGCTCCTGCGCCCGCCGCAGCTTGGCAGCCGCCACCATCTTCATCGCACGCGTCACCTGCTGCGTGTTTTCGACGGAGTCGATGCGGTTGCGGATGTCACGCAAGTTGGCCATGAGGACGTAGCTCGTCAGGAAAAGGAACGGGCGCGGCGGGATTACGCGTTGTCGGAGGTGTAAATCTCAACCAGCTCTTTCACTTCGTTCTCCAGGATCTCCTTGACCTCGTCGCTCAGCTTTCCAGTCTCCGTGATGGACTTCATGGCTTCCTTGTGGCGCAGGTTCACGCGCTCCAGGAATTCGGCTTCGAACGCTTCGATCTTATCCACCGGTACCTTGTCGAGCAAGCCTTCGGTAGCCACGTAGATGATGGCCACCTGGTTACGGACGCTCATCGGGTCAAACTGCCCTTGCTTCAGCACCTCAATGAGGCGCTCGCCGCGCCGGAGTTGCCGCTGCGTGGCAGCGTCAAGGTCGGAGCCAAACTTGGAGAAGGCTTCCAATTCGCGGTACTGGGCGAGGTCAATGCGCAGCGTACCGGCCACGCTCTTCATGGCCTTAATCTGGGCGTTGCCTCCCACGCGGCTGACGGAGATCCCGACGTCAATGGCCGGCAGCACACCGGCATTGAAGAGGTCGGCGTCCAGGTAAATCTGGCCGTCCGTGATGGAGATGACGTTGGTCGGGATGTACGCCGAGACGTCGCCTGCTTGCGTTTCAATCACCGGGAGCGCCGTGAGGGACCCGCCGCCCTTGACTTTACCCTCCAGCGACTTGGGTACGTTGTTCATCTGCTCCGCCACGTCCTGGTTGCTGATGATCTTCGCGGCGCGCTCCAGGAGCCGGCTATGCAGGTAGAACACGTCACCGGGGTAGGCTTCGCGGCCCGGCGGGCGGCGCAGAAGCAGGGAGACCTCACGGTAGGCGACGGCCTGCTTGGAGAGGTCATCGTAGCAGACGAGCACGTGGCGTCCGGTGTCGCGGAAGAACTCACCAATGGCGGCACCCGCGAACGGGGCAATAAAGCGCAGCGGGGCTGTGGCCGAGGCCGGCGCGTTCACGATGACGGTGTAGTCCATGGCGCCATTCTCTTCAAGGGCGCGCTCGACTTGCGCCACGGTAGAGGACTTCTGCCCCACCGCAACGTAGACGCAGTATACCGGCTTGTCGGTCTCGTGCGTGCTTTTCTGGTTGATGATGGTATCGACAAGCACCGCCGTCTTACCGGTTTGGCGATCGCCAATTACAAGCTCACGCTGGCCCCGCCCGACCGGAATCATAGCATCGATGGGCTTGAGGCCTGTCTGCAGTGGCTCGGTCACCGGCTCGCGGTAAACCACACCCGGCGCTTTGCGCTCCAGCGGCATTTCGAGCGTCTCGCCTGTGATGGGCCCGCGCCCGTCCATCGGCTCGCCCAGCGGGTTAATGACGCGCCCCAGGAGTTCTTCGGACACCTCGATGGAGGCGATCCGCTGCGTACGGCGCGCCTCGTCCCCTTCACGCACGGCCGACACATCGCTGAAGAGCACGACGCCGACGTTGTCTTCCTCCAGGTTTAGCACCATACCCACCGCGCCACTGGACGGAAACTCCACCAGCTCACCGGCCTGTACGTTGCTAAGGCCATAGATACGGGCGATACCGTCCCCTACCTGGAGCACGGTGCCCACTTCGTAGACGTCGGTGTCGGCCTCGAAGCCGCCGAGCTCCTTCCGGAGCACGGCGGTTACTTCATCAGGTCGGATGGAATCAGACATAGGGATCGGACAGGGATGATGCGAAAAGGATGTAGGGGTGTAGGAAGGGGGTGAGCCTCAGCGGATTCAGGGGGCGCCGTTGGTTGGCGTGGCCGTATGGCCCCGCTCAAGACGGCTCCGCAGGGCGTTCAACTGGCGGCGCACGCTGCGGTCGTAAACCGTATCGCCAACCCGCACGACCACCCCGCCAATGAGGTCGGGGTTCTGCTCCACTGACAAGCGCACCTGTTTGCCGAGGAGGCCTTCGAGGGCTACCTGCAACTGGTCGCGGCCGGCCTTGTCCAGGTCGTGTGCCACTTGCGCGTGGGCCTCTACCCGGCCTTCCTCAGTATCGCGCAGGGCACGGTACGCCTGCACAATCTCCTGCACCAGACCTTCGCGCTTTTTTTCGACGAGAAGGCGCAGCAGGCTGGAGGAGAGCGTGTGCAGCCGTTCGGCGAACAGCGCCTGCACTACGCCGTGCTTGCGCTCTTGCGAGATGATCGGGCTCTGAAAGAACCGGACGAGGTCGCCGGACGCCTCAAGCGTTGCGCGCAACGTTTCCATGTCCTCGTCTACCGCTGACACGGCGTCTTGGGCGCGTGCTTGCTCGTGCAGGGCACGGGCATAGCGGCGGGCGGCTGTGGATGCGTAGCTCATACGGGCAGGGGCAGTAGCCTACAGAAATAGAAGGCGCGGTTAGTTTTTGGGCAGGTCTTCGATCATGTTTTCGACGAGCTTGCGGTGGCGCGATTGATCCAGAGCCTCGCCGAGAATGCGTTCGGCGGCTTCAATAGCCAGGTCGGCCACTTCCGCCCGCAGGTCGTCCAGCGCGCTTTGCTTCTCCCGCGCAATCTCTTCCTGCGCCTGGTCGCGCAGCGTAGCAATGCGCTCCCGCGTTTCCTGGATCTCTTCGTTGCGCAGCCGCTCGGCTTCCTCGCGTGCCTCGCGCAGGATGCGTTGCCCTTCCTGCTCAGCTTCGCGCCGGGCCCGCTCGTTGTCGGCCTGGATCTTCCGGGCCTCTTCGAGTGCCTTCTCCGCGGCCTGCATGGAATCTTCGATGCGCGTCTCGCGCTCACTGAGGGCTTCCGTAACGGGCCCCCAGGCGTACCTCCTCAAGATCAGGAGTGCAAAGCCAAAGACAATCGCTACCCAGAAGACGAGGCCGGCATCAGGTGCCAGCAACGATGGGGTGGGCGGGTCTACCTGCTGGAGTAGTAGGAGTATAGTCATGGGCATAGCGGAGGGCAAAAAAGAGGTACTGTAAGCAGGCGCGCGGGCGCCTACCGGGCTACCGCAAGCGACGAGTACCGCGCGAGCGGTAGGCGAATCAACCGGCGAAGATGAGGACCAGCGCGACCACCGCAGCAATAATGGCTACACCCTCAATCAGGGCAGCGGCGATAATCATGCTGGTACGGATATCGTTAGCGGCTTCCGGCTGGCGCGCCGTTCCTTCCATGGCAGCAGCGCCCAAGCGCCCAATGCCGAGACCGGCAGCAAAGGTGGCGCCCAGCAGGGCAAGACCGGCAGCGAGGTAAGCAAATGAAATGGGTTCCATGAAACTGGTGTGTCGTGAGTGTGGGTGTGATGAAGTTGATCAGGTGCGGTCCAAGTAGACCGCGTGGCGCAGGCACGTCATGTGTCGCCGTGCACTGCACAACAGGGGTACATTCTAACAGGGGTTTGATACAGAGGCTCTCCGTCGTAATCAAATGGACTTAGACGGTGGGCTGGGGCGTCGGGCGCTCCGTGGTGCTTACGCCATCGCCAGGCACGTACTCTTCCGCCTGGTCCAGCAGTGCTTCGTGCGGCTCCGGCTCGTCTTCGTGGTGCTCATGCTCGTGCTCCTCCAGGGCCATTCCGATAAAGAGGGCCGAGAGGATGGTAAACACGTAGGCCTGAATGAAGCAGATCGCAAACTTGAGCACCCATACAAAGAGTGTAACGGGGACGCTTACAAAAGCAGACCCAAAACCAACGGCCGCCCCAAACTGTGCGGTAAAAATAAAGATGAGACCGATGACGCTTACGATCACCAAGTGCCCACTCACCATATTACCAAAGAGACGGAAAGCGAGCGCAAGCGGCTTGGTGAAGAGCCCGATAAACTCGGCCGGCACCAGAAAGGGCTTCACAAAAACTGGCACCCCTGGGGGGTTAAAAATGTGGCGCCAGTAGTCTTTGGTGCCCGACAGTTGCGTGATCACAAACGTAAACCCGGCCAGTGTGCCCGTCACCATAAGGTTGGAGGTGGCCGTCACGCCCCACGGGATGAGCCCCAGCAGGTTAGCAATCAGAATAAAGAAGAAGGCTGACAACAAGAAGGGCATGTACCGCGCGTATGTGCCGCCAATGGCAGGCTTTGCTATTTCGTCGCGGACGAAGATGATGAGCACTTCCATCATGTTCTGCCACGTTCCGCGGGGCGCTTCTTCTCGGCCAACCCCGCGCCGGTAGCGCGCCCCCAATCGCAGTCCGATGATAATCAGCAGAAAAGCTGCGAGAAAAGCGGCCAGCAAATGCCGCGTGATGGAGAAGTCGATTACGATCCCCGGCCCTGAAGCCGCCGCCAGCGGGAAGTTGTAGTGCTTCTTCTCGTCGATGGCGTACTGCGTCTCGGCCTCCGAGAGGATATTTCCTTCCCCATCCGTAATGACGTAACGCCCGGATTCGAGCGCCGCCTTCGTCGTGCCGTACACGTCGAACGAGAGGCCATCCGCATGACGGGTGAGCAAGAGCCGGGGAAGCTCAACCTTCGCAAAAGGCATCAGGTCAAGGTAGTTGCCGTTGGCCGAGTGGCCGATGGCATCCGGGTCTCCCTCCACTGAATCTGCCTGCGCAGGCGCCGGGCTACCGAAAAGCAGCAGGAGCGCCAGCAAGAGCAAGCCAGTAACATGGGTGCGGTACGGTGGTGCAGGCATTAGTAAACGTGTTAACCGCGGGAAGCGAAAGGGCAGTGATGTAAGGCGAATGGTAGCAATCTATAAAAACGTAGCGTCAACATCACGGAGCAGACGTAGAAGATTCGTTGACCATGCGAAGCGCTTCAAGGACTTCCACTACCATAGTACCGATTATGAAGACAATTAAGGCGAGAAGAAACGGCAGTGGCAGAATGGGCAAGAGCGCGGCAATCAGCCCCACAACAATCATAAGGGCCACAATGCGAGCAGCCATACTACCCATGAAAAACTTCATGAAGTCGTTGCCTTGGCGCTGTGCGCCATAGCGTAGCGCAGCGTAGGCGCTGAGCCCGTAGGCCACGCCTACAGCTGCTCCAAGGCCAATGCCCATCAGCACGAAAGAGAACGAATAGATTATGGACGATAGCGAGCATTGCGGTGTAACACGAGCACAGCCGCAGGATGTAGCTGACAGCCCCTATAATTCGGCCGCTGTAACGGGAAAGTACAATGCAGGACCCGCCGCAATAAGCGGTGAGGGGTGAATAATAAATGAAAGCAAAGGGCAGGACCTGCGTCCGTGGCCTGCAGCTAAATGAGAAGCCGTGGACGGTCTACTGGGGCACAGAAATGGACGTTAGTCATCGGCCGGGCGTTCTTCTGCTGCTCGCTTTTCCGCGGCGGCCTTCCGGGCCCGTTCGGTTTTCTGATTGAGGTCTTGCGTAGCTCGAATGAGCACAGTAAACATCATCGCTAAGCCTATCCCTCCCCCGATCAACATGAAGGTCGGGCCCGTCTCCAGCCATACATCCAGCCCAAGCCCGGCCAGCAGGTAGAAGGCAACCGTCAACCCCATCTGCAGCCCCAACCCCACATACGGCCCGGCATCGCCCATGGCCTGTTGCCATGCGCCACGGTCGCCACTGGGGTCGGCGTTTGTTGCCATTGGCGTCGGTGCGAGAGGAGATGACCGTAAAGAGCGTAAAGAGATAGCGCTTGAAAAGCGTCGGGCAGCCTGTAGCGATACCACCTAAGGGGCTCAGGACGTTGCGCCTTTCGCGTCCTGCTTGGCTTTGTCCTTCGCTTTCCCCGCCGTCGCACCTTCGCTTTTTGCGTTCGCCGCAGCAGCCTTAGCTGATGCTTGCCCATCTTTTTGGTGCAGCGCCTTCCGGGCTTGCTCGCCCATGATGCACTCCCCGTGAAACACCGCGCCTTCTTCAATCACCAGGCGCTCCGACTGCAGTTGGCCCTCCACCACCGCTGAAGCGCGGAGGACGAGCAGCTCGCTGGCCACCAGTTCGCCCTCCACGGTGCCCGCCACATCAATGTTGGCCGCCGTGATTTCTCCCTCCACGGTGCCCCCTTCAGCTACGACAACGCGGCCCTCCACATCCAGGGTGCCGTCGAGCCGGCCGCTAATCCGGACGTCGCTGGTCGCCCGAAGCGTACCCTCGAAGGTAGCGTCAGCGGCAATCATGTTTACCTGGTTCGGGGTCCCGCTGGAGGATTGTGCCATGGTGTTGTTGGAGTCCGTGTCGTTACGTCTGAAGATGCCCATAGTGTGCGGCAGGAAGCAGTGGCTCGGTCGTCAGCAGCATACCATCAGTACACTGGACAAGCGAGGAGGCGTCCTGAAAGGCTTAAAGTCCGAGGAGTGCGTGCCGGGGGTCCTGCGCGAGGCCATGCTGCCAAAGCTCAAAGTGCAGGTGCGGCCCCGTTGTGAGCTCTCCCGAATTGCCACTAAGCGCAATGGTTTCCTGAGCCGACACACGGTCGCCCGTACGTTTGAGCAGCCGCTGGTTGTGTTTGTAGACGGATACATACCCCATTCCATGCTGCACGGCTATGGTGTACCCTCCGTCGTGCGTCCAGTCGGCCATAATGACGTAGCCCTCCCCTACCGAACGCACCGGCGAGCCTTCCTCAGCCGCGAAGTCGATGCCGAAATGTCCGGAGCGCGGGTCGAAGCCCCGGGTCAGGATGCCATTGACAGGCGGCGGGGCCGGGAGCGACAGCCCTCCCGCTACGAGGGGGGACGAGGCAGCCCCGTCGCCAGCGGCTGCCAACTGCAGGGGCAACCGTGTGAGGGTGAGCGCAGGCGCGGTATGATCTTCCCACTCGGGCGAAGCATCTTCCGGCAGATATACCGATGCGTCGCCGGAGCGCGCAGGCGTCTCCGGTGGTGATATCTCAGGTGCACCTTCCCCACCCGACGCCCGAATATCGCCCATGATGAGTTGCCGGATGTCATCCATGTACGCCTGTTGTAGGGCCAGGGAGTCTTCCAGTGCAGCCACGCGCAGGGCCGAGAGCCGCGCCTGCTGCTCCACCTCGGGGTCAACCTGCCCCGGGAGCCAATACAACAGGGGGGTGTACACGACCAGAACAACCATCAGCAGCCCGCTGGTCAGCAGGGCGCCGCCGCTAACCCAAAGTAGCGTGCGCGGCACGATGTGGTAAACCGCAGGCTCTTCACGGTACGCCTCGTCCATTATCATGACCTTTCGAGGCCGCTCGGGCTGGCGCAGCAGTTCCTTTATGACGTCCCACATGCAGCATCCTCCAACGAGCTAATCTATGGCGTGGGCACCTATGGCCCATACGGGCTGCGGCAACGGAGCCATGGATTCCGGGGTTCCTCGTGCGCTATTCACAAATGGCCAGGAAACGAAGCAGGGGCAAAGAGATTTTTACTGTGCTTAAGCATAGCGTCACACAACCACATCGTGACGCACAGAAATTATTGCCCATGTCATTCTTAAAGCCTTATGCCCCGACACAAGTCTGCTGTTAAGCGCGTCCGCCAAAATGCCAAACGCCAAGCCCGCAACCGGATGCACCGCAGCCGTATGCGCTCCATGATCAAGCGGCTGGAGTCCATGGAAGACAAGGCTGAAGCTGCTGAATTTCTTCCTGAGGTGAAGGCGAAGATTGACCGGCTTACCTCAAAGGGCCTGCTGCACAAGAACAAGGCCGCCCGCTACAAGAGCCGGCTGGAACAGCACGTTAACGCGCTGGAAGCGTAAAGCCCTGCGGTTTTAAGCGAAGCGCGCATTCAAGCGAACCGCGCGGGCATTGTCAAGACGTAGGGCCTCGCCCACGTGCGGGCAGTCCCCGCTCCCGCATGCACATCAGTGGACCGCGCATCATGCTGCGTGGTCCACGAATGCCGTTTTAGAGGGCTCGGTAGGAAGCGGGGTGCGTGGAATGCGCAGCGTTTGACAGAATCCAGATTGGCAAGTTTTTTGTCGCAGGGCAGTTGAGATTCATTCCAATCCCAGCGGCTTGGTCTGCCTTGGGATGGTGTGATCCGAAAGTAGCCGTCAGACCGCCTCTTGGCTTCGTTTTCACATATGGATGCGTAAATCCTCGTGGTGGATACAATTGTTGCTTGTGTACGCTACCTGAACGTTCCTTTTTTTCATTGCATCTGCCGCTACGTTCCCAATGTGCCCTTTCGATAACGTGCACGATGCATTTCTTCAACGCACCCTACATTGTCACAATTTCACAAGCAGCGGCAAAAAGGGCTTGTCTTAACACCACCTGTTGCTTAAGTTAGCGTCTCCTTGCCTAAGCGTGATGGGCGATGCCGACACGACTTCAGACACACTCAACTTGCATAGATCGTGTGAACCGTTGCATTATTGAGCGTACAGCTTCATCTTCCGCACCTTGCGAGTTGCACGCAGCGCTACGCCTTTTCAATCACCCCTTAGACTACCCTACAACGAGGAATCCCCTATGATCAAACGTTACCTGACTTCCACCGCCTTGGTGATCGCACTGCTGTTTGCAGTGACGACAAGCGCTGAGGCCCAGGACTTGCGTCCGGATCGCACCTTTTTTGTGAAGCCGCAGGTTGGTATCTCACACTACCTGGGCGATAACAAACAGACGCTCTTCAGTGGCGAAGAATTCGATATCGACGGAAAGTTTCCGTACTCCGTTGGCATCGGCTTTGGCTACCAGTTCTCCGTTCCGTTCAGCCTGAACCTGGACTATCGCTTTGCGGACTACCCCGTCATCACGCAGTTTGGCAGCGAAACCGGCAGCCAGCGTGGGATCGACAACGACCCAACGACGCGCAGCTCCATTATGCTGACGGGTCAGTATAACTTTGCAAACGCCGAAAGTCGCATAGCGCCTTACCTGAAGCTTGGTGCAAACGTGACGTTTGGTGAGACACAGACCTTTGATCAAAATCAGGCCAACCGACGAGGAGGCACGGAGAATAACGTTGGCTTTGGCCCGACGTTTGGTGCAGGTCTTGACATCGCGCTGAACCGGCGCACGTCGCTGTTCTTTGACCTGACGACCAACTTGGTCTTCCCGGACGATTCTGCTGACGGCACCGAGGAGAAGCCCGGATATGACGATACATTCGGATTTAGCGCCTCTGCTGATTTCCTTACGGCGCTCGGCTTTGGTCTGAAAGTGAACTTCAAGTCGGCCTTCACCGCTGTGGAGATTCTGGCCACCGATGGCCCGACGCGTCTCAACGTGGATGAGCAGGGCACCTTCACGGCCACCACGAACGACGAGGAAGCCACTCGCCCGGTGAGCTACGACTGGGACTTCGGTGATGGCACCACGACCAGTGGGCTGCTTGTGAACCACAGCTACGCCGAGGAAGGCGAGTACACGGTCACCTTCACCGCCTCCAACGAGCGCAGCACCGACACGGCCACGCGCCAAGTCACCGTGCTTGCTCCGGCAGAGATCATCACGATCTCGGCTGATCCGATGGATCCGGATACGGACACCTCGGTCCAGTTTAGCAGCAACGTCACCGGCAGCACGCCGATCGACTACGCTTGGGACTTTGGTGACGGCAACACGGGCACCGGCGAGAGCCCGAGCCACACGTTCAACACCGCCGGGGATTACACGGTAACGCTCACCGCTTCGAATGAAGCCGGCGACGACACCGCTACCCTCGACATCACGGTTGCTACCGCCGAGGCTGACTACTGCGCTGAAGTGGTTGAGATGAACTCCGCGTTCTTCGACCAAAACTCCAGCGTCCTCACAGACGAAGGCCAGAGCCGCCTGATGGAGAACGTGCAGATCTTCCAGGACTGCCCGAACACCAGCGGCCGCATCGAAGGCTTCGTCGGACCGTTCGAACGGAACCCGCAGGAGCTCTCTGAGGACCGCGCCCGCGCCGTGGAGCAGTTCTACCTCGACCAGGGCCTCTCCGCTGATCGCTTCACCGTCCAAGGCATGGGCCGCACAGGCGAAGGCGCCAAGAAGGCCGGTGCCGAGGAGTTCCGCCGCGTGGACACGATCCCGGTGCGCAACTAAGCTCACCCACGGATCGTCCTCTACCGAGGACGTAACATAGCAGCACACGCAACATCAAGCGGGCTTGTCTTCGGGCAGGCCCGCTTTTTTTGTGCGCCCCTCGGATACCGGTTGGTGCGACCACTCGTCTACCAAAACGCCCGTCTACTGGAACGTACGCCCCCGCCCCTCGGTGGGACGTATGCGATGGCTCGCTCCTATTTTTCCTGACCTTATGCCCGGCTTCGACCGCCACGCTCAACGCCGCCTTGCGCAGGCCCTCAAGGCGGAAGCGCAGCGCCTCGGGTTTGATGCATGCGGCATCTCCGTGGCTGAGCCGCTGGACGAGGAGGCGTTCCGCCTCGAAGAGTGGCTCCTGGAAGGACGCCACGCAACCATGTCGTGGATGGAGCGCAACTTCGACAAGCGCATCGACCCTACGAAGCTGGTGCCGGGGGCCAAGTCCGTCGTTTCACTGCTGCACAATTACTACGCGCCGGAAACTCACCGCGAAGACCCGGCGATCGGCAAAATTAGCCGGTACGCGTGGGGCGATGACTATCACCAGATTATGAAGGATAAGCTCTATCAGCTCTTCGAATGGCTGGAGGGGCAACTCGGGGAAGTGAACGGGCGGGCGTTTGTCGACTCGGCACCGGTGATGGACAAGGCCTGGGCTGCGCGCAGCGGACTCGGCTGGCAGGGCAAACACTCCAACCTGCTCAATCGAGACATGGGCTCGTGGTTTTTCATCGGTGAGTTAATCATCGACGTGCCCCTCCCGGCGGACGCTCCGGTGGAAGACTTCTGCGGCTCATGCACACGCTGCATCGACCACTGCCCTACCGATGCGATCTACGAGCCGTACGCGGTAGACGCCAACCGGTGCATCTCCTACCTCACCATCGAACACCGCACCGACGACATCCCGGCGGACCTCGCGGGCGACATGGGCAACTGGATCTTTGGCTGCGACGTGTGCCAGGACGTGTGCCCGTGGAATAAATTCAAGTATGCCACCAATGAACCGGGCTTTCTCCCGCGCGAACATACGACGGAAACCGAACTCCGCGAGTGGGTGGAGCTCGACCTCGCGACCTTTCGCAAGCGGTTCGAGAACAGCCCCGTCCAGCGCCCCCAGTTTGAGGGATTCATGCGCAACGTCCGCATTGCTCTGCACAACGCGGTGGATGAAGCATTCGACCCGGAAGCCGACGAGGCTTGACCTCCAGGCTGCTGCACCGTAGCATACAGCACACCGTCTCATCTTCTGCCCCCTGCCCTGCCATGCGCGCCGCCCGCCTGCTCCTCGTCCCCTTTCTGCTGCTGACCTGGTCCCTCCCGGCAGAGGCGCAAGACCTCGACCTGGAGTGGCTTCCCGCCTACATCGAAGACGGGATGGCGGACTGGGACATTCCCGGGATGGCCGTGGCCGTGGTGAAGGATGATGAGATCATCTTTGCCGAGGGCTTTGGCGTGCGTAGGCTGGACGAAGCAGGCGCGGTGGATGCCCATACGCTCTTTGGCGTCGCCTCCACCACGAAGGCCATGACGGCTGGGGCGCTGGCGCTGCTCGTGGATGAAGGACGGCTTGACTGGGACGACCGGGTGGTGGACCACATGCCGGCCTTTGCGCTTAGCGACCCGTGGGTCACGCGCCACGTCACCGTGCGCGACCTGCTCACGCACCGCGTGGGCGTCGGCCGCATGACCGGCAACCGCCTCCGCTTTCTTCCCGATCAGGAACGCAGTACGGTCATCCAGCAGATGCGCTACCACGAATTTGAGCAGCCGTTCCGGCAGGGCTACGTCTACTCCAACGTGATGTACGCGGTGGCAGGCGAGCTCATCCCGGCCATCACCGATACCACGTGGGACGATTTTCTCCGCCACCGCTTCTTCGACGTGCTCGGCATGGAGCGATCGAACACCAGCATCACACAGTTTGCGGAGGACGACACTAATATCGCCTGGCCGCACCAGGAGATTGAGGGCCAGGTACAACCCATCCCCCGCCGCAATTTTGACAACGTGGGGCCGTCGGCCTCCGTCAATACGAGCGTTACCGAGATGGCGCAGTGGATGCGCCTGCAGCTGGGCGAGCCCGGTGTGTACAACGGCACGCGCCTCATCAGTCGCGCCCAGATGCGGGAGATGCACAGCGCCCAGAACACGCTCGGGGTGCAAGATCCGTACGAGGAGATGGCCGCGTATGGCCTTGGGTGGAGCCTCGCTGAGCATCGGGGCCACCGCATCTTGCGTCATGGGGGGGCTACCGATGGCATGAATACCAACCTCGTGTTGCTACCTGCGGAGAACGCTGGCGTCATTGTGATGACCAACACCTTCAACCGCTTTATGACGGCCGTTGCCAACGAGGTGCTGGATGAACTGCTGGGGCAGCGCGGCGCCACCGACTGGCATGGGCAGATCCTTGCGCGCTACGAACAGCAGTACAGCCGGGCCATGGAACGCCGCGAGGCGATTGAGGCGCAACGTCGAGAGGACACCCGTCCTACGCTTGATCTTGCGGAGTACACCGGCACCTACCACGACGACCTGTACCGCAACGCCGAGGTCTACCCGACCGATGACGGTGGCCTTGCACTGCGCTTCTGGGACAATGCGGAAATGACGCTGGACCTGGACCACTGGCACTACGACACCTTCCGCGCGTCCTGGCACAATCCAGCCATGCGCGAAAAGTTTGTCTGGTTCGATATGGATGATAGCGGCGAGGTGGCCGCCCTGAACGTTCGCTGGACCCTCCGCCCGGTGCTGCTTCAGGTAGGGATCTACCCGACGAACTACTACCGCGAGGTGCGGTTTGAGCGGGAGTAGGGGCGTTTGGGACGTGAGGCGTGCATTGACCGGAAGATGAGACTTTCTGCGCGATAGCCGCCGAACCCTTCTCGCATCGCTACCAACGTCTTCACAGCATCATGCGCTTGCTCCCGCTGCTCCTACTACCGCTGCTCCTCACAGCCTGCGGTCCAACCGACGCGACGCATACGTCACCGTCGAGCGTTTCGCCTGACGCAACGCACGATGCCCACGAGGCCACCTTGACGCTCGACGCAGATACGTTCTCGCTCGCGGTCGTCGCCTGCGACCTAAAGGGGGAGACGGACGAAGACACGCCAACGCTGCATGCGGAGAAGGAAACACCGGGCGGTACACTCACCGTCGTGGCCACGCGGGAGCGCCTGCGTGGCAGCCTGATTCACCGGATTCAGGTAACGCTGGATGGCGGCGGCGAGCCCTTCATCCATGAGGCGGAGCGCACCTACGGCCTCGGCGCGTGGACAAGCCTGCGCGACGGCCCCGAGGAGCCACTCCTGCACATCAGCGGCGATACGCTGCGCGCGGAAGGGCGCTTCGGCGAGCCCCATCCAAACGAAAGGGAAGGCCTGATGGATGGGAAGCTGGAGGCGATCTGTCTTTAATCAGCGAACCTACCGGAGCACCGGCTTACTGCATCACCAGCCCGCCATCCACGATCAGGTTTTGCCCGGTGACGGCGCGCGCCCAGGGCGAGGCAAAGAAGAGCACCGCATCGGCCATTTCTGCGGGCTGGATGACAGCACGTAGTGGCGTGGAGTTGCGGATGATGTCGAATACCTCGTCGGAGGTGGCCGCGCTGGCATCGGTGGTATCGAGCAACCCGCCGGAGACCATATTCACCGTGATGCCCTCCGGACCAAGCTCCGCCGCCATGTTGCGCACAAACCCCAGCAGGGCCGCCTTGCCTGTGGTGTAATCGTGGTATGGCACTACCGGATTCTGCACAAGGTTGGAGCCGACAGCGATGAACCGTCCGAAGCCTTCCGCCTGCATGGAGTGCAGGCACGCCTGCAGCAGATGCAAGGCGCCCTGCACGCTACCCTCAAGCTGTACCTGGTAGTCGGCCCACGTGATGGCGTCGGCTGACGGTTTCGCGGCCGGATCGAAGCGGAAGTCGATGAGCGCATTGCTGACCACCGTGGTTACGGGCGCGCCAAAATGCTGGGCAGCGCGCTCGACCATGGCCTGCACGGCGTTGGCGTCGCGTACATCGGCCTGAACAGGCAAGGCGCGGTCGCCAATGGATTCAGCCACATCGTGAGCGGCGGCTTCGCTCTGGAAGTAGTTCACCACGACGCGGGCTCCGGCAGCGCCAAACGTGCGGGCAATGGCGGCTCCGAGGCCGCGGCTGGCGCCGGAGACGAGGACGAGTTGATCGTTGAGCGAACGGACGGGTAAGGCCATGGGATAGGGCTGCTGGTATCAAAAATCGCGACGGGCGAAACCAGCAGTGCCACAGACGGGCGCCGGTGCGTGTACTTCCCTTCGCCGGTACAAGCCGGATCAGGTTCAAAGGGTGTGCTCTCAGCCCCGGGCGGGGCACCCCCAGTTTCGCGACCGCAAGGTAAGACGGTACCGGGTCAAGTGCAACGAGGGCTTCTCTTCACGAACCAAAACATCGCGCCCGAGACGGACGCGACGAGCCAAACGCAGATGCACACGCAGGTCGCCCCCCTCAGTACCACAGGCATGACCTTCGGCCCTCACTAACGCGACAGCTCACCCGACGAAGGAGCCGATTTTACTGGTCACGCAACCTGGATTAAAAAACACCACACCAATCGCCTTGCCCCGGGGAAACGAGCGCCAGCGACTAACGAAGTAAAGGTGCCGCGCCAGCGGCGGAAGGGGGATCTGGCAACCGAAGACGGCGCCAAACCGTCCCCCACTACCCCCGCGACGGCTCGGTGGCTTCCTCAGCGAGCGCCTCCATCGCGTCGTCCTCCTCCGCATCGGCCTGCCGCTCCTTCGGGGCGATGACGAGCAGCCAGCCAATTCCGAAGGCTACCTGCAGGAACGCGAACGCCACGAAGGCCGAGGAGAGCGTGAGGAGCTCCAGCTCCAGCAGCAGGCTGGCCAGCAGGATGGATAGCGTATCCGCGATCATTACCAGCAGCCATTCGGTAGCGAAAACGCGTCCCCGGTACCGGTCCTCCGTGCGTTTCTGCAGCAGCACGGTCGCCAGCACCCAGTTGGCCCCGCTGGACGCATGAGCCGCAACAACCAGCCCAATAAGGATAGCGACCGTCCACGGCCCGAGGTCCCACGGCACCATGCCCACACTCATGTAAAACACGCCACTTACCGCAATGGCACCGCCCAGCACCGTCGGCCAGTGCCGCTCATCGGTAAACACCGCACGCGCGACCACCGGCCCGATACCCGTCCCGATGCCCCGCGCCATAAACAGCAAGCCCATCCCCGCAGCAATAGCGCCCGGTGAGACCTGCTCACCCAGCAGCGTGAGCATGTACACCAGCCCACCGCCTGCTGCTGCCCAGGTGGCCTTGGCCATGGAGATCCGCCCCACACGTGGATGGCGCCGCAGGTGCTGCCAGCCATCCCAGATCTCCCGTACCGCGGTCTGGATGATGGGGCCAGACTTCGAGACCTCCGTCTTTTGCGGAATGCGCGTCCGGTAGATGAACCAGGCCGCGATGAAGTAGGTGACGCTGTCGATAATAAACACCGTCTGGATGCCCCACAGCTCAACCGCAAATCCACCCAGTGCCGCGCCCATGGCGAGCATAGTCGACCATGTAGCCGACGATAAGGCGTTGGCTGTCAGCAGCTCGCGCGGCTCAGTAATGTTCGGCACAGACGAACTCTTCGCCGGCTGATACACCGAGCCGACAATCATCTCCAGTGCGATCAGCACGTAGAGCAGGGGGACGTGGGCTGCTTCGGTGATAAAGAGAAAGCCCAGCACAATGATGCCCCGCGCCACGTCTGCCCCAATCATCAGCCGGCGGCGGTTGAAGCGATCCACGATGAGGCCAGCCAGCGGTGCCGAGAGCGCCCACGGCAGCATCTTCGCGATAAAGATGGCACCGATAGCCAACGGCGAGCCCGTCAGCATCGTGACGAGCGTGTAGAGCGCAATCAGGTTGAACCAGTCGCCCAGGTACGAAATCAAACTTCCCGCCCAGAGGCGCCGAAAGTTGGCGTTGGAGCGCACCAGCTCCACGTAGCCAGCCCGCTCCTCCACAGGGATATCGTGTTTGGTATGGTGACGCATGCAGGCAGAAGATCAGAAAAGATGTGGAGCCTTTCTCCCACCTTTCCGCGCGGGGCGTGTTTCTGCCGCGCGCGGCGCCCTGTGTGCCGGTCGCACACCTTCCAGACTCTTCACGAAGCCACAAAAGGCTGGCGCACGCTCACGTACAGGCAACCTATCACACGAGGACCTTACGCGGTCGCCTGCGCGTGGTCAACCACTTCCTGTGCCGCCGTGCGCACCGCCGCGTTTGGGTCATCACATTTGTCCTGGACGCGCGCCAGCAGCGTCGGTGACGGCCGTGCAGACATAAGGCGCAGCGCATGCACCTGCATCGTGGGGTCCGGGCTATCCAGCAGGAAGGCAAGCGCCTCATCGACATGCTGAACAACCTGTCCGACATACGACTGCCCGGCCTTGGCCTGCGCCTTGAGTGTAGGCGGATCAATGATGGGGCGCAACTGCTGACGCAAGGACGCATCCAGGACGTTGTCCAACCACTCCACAGCCAGCGCCTGCAAGTCCTCTTCATCGCTGCGGTAGGCATCATACGCGCGCCGGACGGAATCTTGACGGTACCGCAGTCCCAGCAACTGGAAGACGCGCTCCGTGCTACGAGCCCGACGCTTCTCCAGAAGCTCCACAACCTGCCGCAGGCGATCGTCTCCATCGACCCCGTCATGAGAAAGACCCGCTCCCAGTCCAGCTTCCCCATCGTCGCGTTTTTCCTCCAGTACGTACTGCAACTGGGTGAGGCGATAGAAGAGGGTGATCTCGTCCTGCAGGGCGCGATCCACGGGCTCAGCCGGGACGGAGAGGGTATCAGCCTGATCGCGCAAGCGCAAGAGGGCCGCCGTGACGTTATACCGCAGCACCGGGTCGTCGCATTGCAGGTATGCGACGAGCGCCTTGACACTCGTTTGTGATGGGATCGTGCCGAGCACACGTGGAATGCGGCGCCGCACCTGTTCGCCCGTGTCCGAGGCCGACAGCGACTTCTGCAGTGGCGCCAGCGCTGTGGCCTCGTAGCGCGCCAGCGCACTCCAGGCGGACACATGCACGTCGTCGTCGCCCAGCATCGTAATCAGGTCGTGGATGAAGGCCTCATCTTCTGACGCCCCCATGCTCTGCACGGCTGCACGGCGCACGATGGCCTCGTCTTCGTCTGCCAGGCGCCGCAGCTGCTCACGCGTCGCCGGGCGCTGCCGGTTGCCCAGCACGTCAGCTACGGCGGTGCGCAGGGCAAGGCTCCCGTTCTGTATCAAGTGGTCGATCATTTCGCAGTCGAGGCAGGCCTGCTGATCTTCATCGCCAAAGTAGACCACGCACGAGGCCGTTGCCTCCAGCAGATCGGTCTCGTCCCGCTCACGCAAGAAGGCCAGGAGCCGCTCTGCCCCAACCTGATCGGATGAAAACTGGTACTGGAAGGCCGCGCGCTGGATCGCCGGGTCTTCGTCCAGTAAGCGCTCCTCCATTTCGGGCAGGTCGGGGCTCTCTTCCTGTGCATTCAGGGTGTCGATCGCCTGGCGGCGGATGTCGCGGGAGGGGTACCGCAGCAGCGGCCGCACCGCGTCTACAATGCGCTCATCCGTATGAGTTTCAAGGGCGCGCAAGGCGTACAACAGGCGCCAGTCGTCGGCATCGCGGAGGGCATCTTCGAGCTCGTAAAGCGCCTGCTCCACACCGGCGGTACGCGTCCATGTGGTTGTCATCTCCAGTTGCCCCTCGTGAAGCGCTCGCTCAAACGCGTCGGTATAACTGCGGCGGGCACAGATCGCCGCCATGAGCCATCCGAGAATGAAAACGACGGTGACTACCGCGAGGCCGCGCACGCCGACGCCCAGCCCGGTTACCAGCAGTAGCAACAGCCCTCCGGCCAGCCCCCGAAAGCCGCGGTCTACCACCACGTCGATGAATACCTTTACTTTTTCCTTCACCTCCATGGATATTGGCAAGAATAGCAGCTCCCGCCCCACCTTGTCAGCCGAGTGCTCGAAGCTCTGGTCGGTGCCGCGGAGGAGCACCGCAGCCCACAATCCGGGGACGATGAAAAGCACAACCGTGCCCACGAGGAGCCCCACAGGCATCAACAGGAGCGCACTTGCAATACCGTAGTTGCGGAGCAGCCGCGGGAGCACAAACAACTGGAAGAGCAGGGCAATAAGGCTTACCCGGCCGTAAAACGTAGCCAGGAAACCCGTCAGCGCCGCTTCGTCCGGGAAAGCCTCCAGCGTGATGGCCTTGAACTGGTAATCCACAAAGGTGGAGGTCATCATCTCCAGCGCGATGATCGCCACGATAAACGTGAGGAGCCAGGAGCCCCGAATCTGCCCGAGGGTGTCGAGCAGTCCGGTCGCAGGAGACGCCTCAGAGGGGGTACCGTCGGCGGCGGCCTCAGCCGCCTTTTCAGCCGGCGACCCGGCCCCGGCCCATCGAATAGCAACACGGACGAAGCCGAGGCTGGACACCAGCACAGCGGCAGTCACCAGCAGCAGATCTTGCGTGCGGAAGCCCAACCCCTCCACCAGGCCACTGGCTGCCTCGCCTCCCACAAACGCCCCGAGCATGGCCCCTACGTTGAGCAACACAAACAAGCGCCGTGCCTGCGAGGCGCTGAAGACATAGTTGGCGAACAGCCAGAACTGCGACACCACCAGCGCGCCATAGATGCTCACCCAGATATAAAACACGTAAAACAGCCAGGGCCCGGGCAACCCTAACACTGCCCACAGGACGACCAGCGACGACGCCAGCACCACCGTGGCCACGCCCACCAGCTGACCCATCGACAGCCGGCGGGCCGCCCAGCTGTGCATACGCACCACCGGTGCTACAAAAAACGCGATCGCAATAAAGACGATGGGTAGTTGCTCAGCCCCGAGCTCCACCAGAAACATGCTGTCCCGGGCAGGCTTCAGCAAGTAGTAGGTGATGAGCAGTGTAAAATAATAGCCGCCCATCAGCAGCGTAAGCCGTACCTCGTCGGCGCGCACATCTGCAATCTTGTTCAGAAGACGGTGCATACAAGGCTGAGCTGGAAAGGCGAGCGGAAAGGGGCGATACGTGCGGGATGGCTTTGCGCAGACCTATGGGCGGTCCGTCGTAAACAGCGCATCAGAGGAATCAGGATTGCTTTGCAGATGGTCGGGGACCTGCGTCCAGACCGGAACGTCGCCTGGCAGTCCCTGACTGCTGCGGCGAAGGCCTACCACAGCCCAGCCATCGCTTTCAGCCCGCAGAAAGACTTCCGTTGTACGGTCTGGCGCGCCGGTCCGATGAAAAACCCCGACAACGAACGATCCCTCAGCGGCTGGCATGGCCGTGGTGCCGTCGGCGATGGCTGTCGTATCCACGGCCACTCCACGCTGCCCCGTGGCATTGTCGAAGGTGTGCCAGACCACAGGGGCCAGCGGCTTCGTCTCTTCAAAAGCCGGATGCTCCAGCAGGTCGTCGAACTGCAGGCGACCATCGTCGCCCACACGGAAGCGATCAAGCCCGCCACCATGCGGAAGGTACGCACGCGCAATCTTATCCCGGCGTACGAGCAACGCGTCGGTGAGAAAATCTATGGCTTCCTCCCGCGTGTACTCGCCCACCCGCACGAGTCCACGAATCTCCTCGGCCGTAAAATGCGCTACCTGTTTGGCGGCCCAGAAGGCGTCATCTTCATCCATATTTAGGAACGCCGGGTTGCGGTATTGCTGCTTCCACTCGGTAGGCTCAAAGGTGTCGGTGCGGAAATGCCCTACCGACGACAGGCCCGAGTTCGGGTAGGACTGCCGCGTCCACGGGCGCCCGGCCAGGCCCAGCGAAAAGACGCTCGCGGCGATGGCCGGGGCATCGATTAGAAACTCGCGCCCCATCCATACCTGCTGCGGGCCGAGCGGCGTCGCCCCCAGTGTGGTGGTGTGGTCAATCATGAAATGCTTTACATACGGCCCATCTGGACCCTCGAGGAGCATATCGAGGGTGTTGTTGCTCCGCGCGTCGCCCCGGTTGACCCATGCCGAAAACACACGCATCCCCCGCAGTTCGCGTCGGTGCTCGTGGGGAAAGATATCATTGGGGTCGTCCGGGCGCGTGCCGTGAAACTTGAACGGGCCGACGTATTCGCCGGGCAAAAACTGGCTTGCCAAGGCCCGAAAGGTCCCGTCCTCGTACTGCGGGACCTCCCCGAGCACAGCTTCCAGGTCCTCGGTCGTCATCGGGCGCTCCTCGCCATCCTCATCCTCAAAGGTGGCGTCGGAATGCACCTCGAGCTGATCCCGACCAAAATGCACCAGATAGTTCTCAGGGGAATGATACCCCAGCGCGTGGAATATCTGTGTGACAATCGCCTCAGAAGCGGTAGATAGCTCCAGGTGCTCTTTATCATCGAACTTAAACAGGAAGCGGTGGTCGCTGTCTTCTACCCAGAATCCGGTCGTCACACCTTCCTCCTTCCCTTCGACTACCTGCCACGTCTCCGCGGGGTTAGGTCCGCCGCTGACATGCGGTCCGCGCTGCAATTCCTCGATGCTCATCCGGTCGTAGTAATGGCGCGGCTCGTACCAGCTGGAGCGTGGTACCTCGCCAAGGGTGTTGATATTCATAGCGCGCCCTCCACGCTCGTCCGGTCGCTCCACGGCGTTCTCCACATAATCGTGGAAATCAGACAATTCCCACGACTGCGGTGGGTCGATCGGGGCCCGGTCCGGGTCTTCCATCAATGGATCATCCGGATAAAACACCTGGGCCTGCGCTGGGCCACCTGACAACAGACAGAGCACAAGCACACCCCATGCGCCGAGACAGGCAACGGTGAACGCTATGCGGTATGGTGTAGACATTAAAATGCACTGCTAAATCCGAGGATAAGCTGCGTGGATTCGTGGCTGCGTGCCACCTCCAGGCGTAGAAGGATGTCCGTGCCGGCAGCTACGCGAAGCCCACCTCCCCAGGAGGCCTGGAGGTTGGTGAAGCCCCAGGAAGCCGCATCGTCCATGGCCTTACCGGCATCGCCGAACAGCACCATATCAGCAAAATGCCAGACGCGCCATCGGTATTCTGCGTTGAACAACAGCGTGTGCCGGCCCCGAAAGCGGAAGTTGCGAAATCCCCGCAGAGTGTACGGGCCGCCTACATGCGGTAGCTGATAGAAGGGCACCCTGGCGTTATTTTCTATGCCGGTAAAGACGCTCCGATGACGCAGGGCCAGGGTGTGATAGGCATTCCAGAACGAGCGGTAGTGTTGCACCTCGGCGGTCACCTGATTGAAGGTGCCGTCAACGGCGGACAGCTCCTGAAATCGATCGGCGTGCGCGGACACGAACGTGCCATGGCGTGGATGGAACGGGCGCTCGGTAAGGGGATCGATGCGAGGTGTGAACCGATCGCCGATGCCGTGGCGATGCTGGACGTCGCGGCTGTCCCATTCAAGGCGCGCCTGGTACCGAAGATAGCGCGCCGTAGTGAGGTCCTCTACCTCCGCGCCGGGGGGACGTACAGGGGTAAAGTCAAGGGCCGGCGCTCGCCGGGGGTCAGCCGTCTGATAGGAGAGACCGGTAGCCACCGCCCACCGCGAATGCAGCTGCGCCCCGACCATGCCTCCACCGATGAACTCGCGCACGTCGATATCAACATCGGTAGGGGCACCGGTCGGGGTCGCGACAAACGATTCGGGGCGCAGACGAAAGCTGGTGTAGCCCTGCGTGAAGAACCATCCGCGCTCAAGCCTGGCTGTGGCATCCAGCGTCCAGTACCCTCGCAGGGTAAGGCCGGCCCGGAGCTGTGTATTCAGGCTGTTCTCACGGAAAAAGGGCGTGTAATTGGCTCGCGCACCCGTGCCTGAACCCACGGGAAAGCCGCCGAAGGCCACGTAAAAACCCCCGACGCCAAACTCGAGCAGCGCGGGCACGGCATCGTCTTCAATGAAGCGCACCGTGCGTTCGATGGACGTGGGGCGCGGCGGATGAACGTGCTGGCGGCTGCGCTCGCGTGCGCTGCGCAATTTCTCGTGGCGTGTGGGTGTGGCTTCGGTGGTCGTGGTATCGACCGTTAGGGGAAGAGCCGCCGGATTAACCGTCGGCACCGGCACAGCTCCAGCCGAAGACGCGCTCGCCATCAGGCTTCCAGCCACAACCACAAGCAGCACAATGCGAAGCACGGAGGCAGAAAATCAGGCGAAGGGCACGCGGATCATCTCTTCGTCTATGCTTCCTGTCCTGTGTTACACCTGGGTTGCCTGCAGCGCGCGTTCAGTAACGACAGGCCTTCTTTTCCGGCGTAACGACCACCTCATCCAGGTGCTGAGCCTCGTACGGCGCATCGGTGTCCACAGCGTAGGTATCGAACGTGAGCACGCCCGCCTCAAGCGTAACCCAGGTGTAGTGATAGTCTGACACCTGGCTACCGAGCTGAATGTCGAAGCCCTGCATACGGTACCGATTCGTACGCACCCGCAACTCCTCGTCCGTGGCGGTTGCCCGGGCAATAGCGCCGCCTCCACTACTGATGATCGTGTGGAACGTGTGCTGCTTTCCGGCCTCGCACGACGGAATGTAGTTGTGTTCGTAGAGGTGCTCATGCCCGGAGAGTTGCACGTTAACCTCGTGCTCCTGCACGAGCTGCAGCAACTGTTGGCGTTTATCCAACAGATCAGGTCCGTACGCCGGTTTGTGAAAGTCTCGCTCATGCCAGCTAAGGGTAGCCAGCGGGTGGTGCATGGCGATTATTTTGAGCGGTACGTCGGCGCGTTTCTCCAGCTCGCGTTCCAGCCACGACGGTTCCTCGGCCGTCCCGACGAAATACGTCTGGAAACGCTCTTCCATGACCTCGTCGGGGACGGTGCCGGTCTGGTCTACCAGAAAATTGGAGTCTAAGACAAACAGCGCGGCCTCGGGCAGGTCCTTGACGTAAAACCTTGGATAGTCAAAAATAGCGTCGTAGTTGGGCCAGCCGTAAGTTTCGTCGTTGGCTTCATCGTGGTTGCCGAGTGCGGGCAGAAACGGATAGGCGTGGAGCAGCGACTCCTCACCGGCTCCGTACTCCTGAAGGAACGAGCCCCAGTGCTCCGCATAGCGCCCGTCGTGGCTGGCCATGTCACCCGTATGCAGGATAAACTGCGGGGTTGTGTCGCGAGCGGTGCGTTGCATGGCCTGCCGCACCGCCAACCGCTTGTCGGCTCCGTGGTCGGGTTTCTGGCGGAGGTAATTGATGCCGCCCACGAGCCCCTCGCCCAGCAGATACACCTGGTAGAACGGCACGGCCAGCTGCCACCACGTCGCCCAGTTGTCGCGCCGGTAGAATTTCCACTCCGCACGCCAGGAGGCCTGCGTATCACCCACCACGAGAAACTGCAAGGGCTCACCGGTTAGCGTATCCGGCAGCGTGCGCTGCACCTCGTAAAACGAGGCGTCGTACGTTTCACTGACCAGCGCTTTACGGGCACAGCCTGACGCCAGCAGCAACACCACGACGCCAACCACGAGGTACAGTCCAGACAGGCGACTGATGGCGCAGGCCTTTTGCGTCACGGCTACAGACAGAAGAGGTAGGGGAAGCGAAGCGAACAGCACGACGTACGTGCGTCTGCCCAAATGCATGTTACAGGGATCGGGGCGGAGCTTCCGGCTATCCCCCTCAGTCGAACGGCACGCCCGTCCGCTCGCTGATCGTGCGGAGGTCGTCGACTACCGGCTGCAGCACGGGCACGCCATGCACGTCGCGGTGGGCGGCCGCCTCGCGCTCGGGGTCGCCGGGGATGAGCGGGCCGTCGGTCCCAGGCGCCGGCTTCGTCGCGCGGAAGGTGCGGATCCAGTCGTCGATCTGCTGCTTGAACGCTTCCGGGTCCATGAAGCCATCCAGGCGCCACGCGCTGAAGTAGTGGCCGATGCCCTGGCCGACCTGCCGCTCGGGCGTGGTCTGTTGCAGAGCAAACGGCGGTGCGAACGGTCCCCAGTTAGCGCCGCTGAGGACGCTCGTGAGGATGTCCACCATCGCCGAGAGGCCGTACCCTTTGTGGCCGCCTTGCGCTCGCGTCGACCCCAGCGGCAGCTGCGCGCCGCCATCGATCATCGCCTGCGGGTTGGTCGTCGGGTGCCCTTCGGCGTCGATGGCCCACCCTTCCGCCATGGACGTCTCCTCACGCCGGGCGATCTCTACCTTTCCGTACGCTACCGTGCTCGTCGCCATGTCAATCACGATGGGCGGCTCCTCCTTGCCAGGAAAGGCAATCGCGATGGGGTTGGTGCCCAGCATGCGCTCGGCTCCCCAGAGCGGCGCTACGAGGGCGGTGGAGTTCGTCATCGCCACCCCGATGCATCCGCGATCGAGCGCCTGCAGGGGGTAGTAGCCTGCGATGCCGAAGTGGTTGGTGTTGCGCACTGTGACAGTCCCGGAGCCCACCGCCTCCGCTTTGTCCAGCGCCATCCGATTCGCGGCCGGGCCCACCACGAGTCCGAGGCCGTTGTCGCCATCTACTGTGCCGGTGCTTTGCGTCTCCCGCACCATCTTGATGTCGGGCGTGGGGTTGATCTTACCGGCTTCCAGCAGGTCGGCGTAGGTTTTCAGGCGGGCGACGCCGTGCGAGTCGATGCCCCGCCGGTCGGCGGCATGCAGTACGTCGGCCGCTTGCTGAGCCTCGGCCTTGGGCACGCCATAATGCAAGAAGACGGCTTCACAGAACGACCGCAGGTGGTCGAGCGGAAAGGTGTGGGTTTGGACGGTAGACACGGCGGCAAGGGGATGGTCGCGAGGGCATATGAGCGAAGATAGGCAGACGCCCGGCCTAAAGAAAGCAGGACGCCGCCCGTTCGATGCTCACGCGCTCCGTATCGCTTGTGCACCCCAGCGGCCCCTAAAACTGCGCATCCTGAAAGATGATACAGGAGTCATCGCCGTAGCGGATGCCGCTGAATTCGCCCTCCACGATCACGGTCTCGAATTGTATGATTCCATCGGCATCTTCGTAGAACCGCCCGACCGGCCCCTCAAACGTGCCGCTATACTCCGGTATTTCGCGGCCGTCCACGGTCACGAGCGTACGCTCAATGGTGAGTGGTACGGGATTCATGACAGGAGTCGCATCCGGACCGAGTGAGTCATAAAACCTAGTGACCCACTCGTCGCCATCGGTAAGGTAAAGCTCAATCGACCACTGTCCATCTATGGGCTGGCCGATGGGCGGTACCGTGAACGTGAGGTCGCGCGTCCATTCACCGTCGTCGCTGATGTTGGTGATCATTGACAGGAGTAACCGGAAGCCATCCTCCTCAGGCGCGTTGACGATCCAGCTACTGGCTTGAGCGAGCGGAACGCCAAGGTCTGCATTCCAGATCGCCCCCAGCGTTTCACTCTCGTAGGTGAAGGCCTCCGAGGTGAGCGTCAGTTCGGCCGACGCGCACGGGAAGGTCACCTGCGCCGTCGCGCTCCGCCCGGAGTCGTCCGTGGCCTCCGCGGTGATGGTAACGATGCCGGTAGACTGATCCGACGGCATGGTAAACCAGCCCGCACTCGTGATGGTGCCGGCATCGGCTGACCATGTCACATCCACAGGGCTGTCCGATTCGGGGTCCAGTGCAAGGAACTGGATGGTCTCATCCGGCTCTGCGCGTGCCACGCCGGGCTCAATGATCAGGTCCTCTTCCTCCGTGGTAATGCCGACGAAGGTGGCGCGCGTGGGATCGTTGTCCGCGCGCAGTCCTTCCCGGGTCGCCGCTTCCGCCCGCATGATGTACTGATCTATGCCGTCCTGCGGGTCGGCGGTGAAGGTGATGATTTCGTCGAACGCTCCGGACGTCGTAAAGAACGCGGCACCCGGGTCACTATCGAAGGTCCACTCTACGTGCCGGTTCTCGTCGTCGCTGAGGTTGGAGACCTCAGCAACGAGCGTTACCTCGTAGTCATCGCTGCTATCCACCCGCACAAGGTTCGGCGCCGGGTCACCGTCTTCCGTTAGGATTTCGATTTCGAGGGCTTCTGCCAGCAACTCCTCCGTTCCCACGGTCGGCTGGCCCTGAAACACACCGCCGCCTCGGGTTCTGACCCGCAGCTCAGACCGCCCGACCGCTTTGGGCTGATACTGAGATTCATCGCCCTCAACAAAGGCAAACGGGGCTCGGCCCGACTCCGAATCCAGCGTGTTTAGTTCCCACTCAAAATAGGTTTCTTCGTTTTCCCGGTTAGGATCCACGTCGACCGGTCCATAGAGTATCTGGTCGAAGCTTATAACTCCAAGCTCCATGTCACTGAGCTGCCCGAGGATGTCTCCTGTGGCCTGGTCAATGGCCGCGTCGATCGCGTCGTCGGCCTGTCGTGCCCGGCGAAGCTGGCGTGTCGCGCGGCCGATAGGGATCCCAATGGTCGCGACACTCAGGGTCAGCAGTACATCCGCATCCCAGTCCGACCCCCAGGCTGCTACTTCCGCCGTCCAGCCATCGGGGGCGTTCTCATCCTCCTTGTACTCGGCCTGCGACACAATAACGTTAATCGGCAGGAGCTCCGATGGCATGGCGCTGTCCAGGCCATCGGCCATCATTTCGGTCCATTGCCGCAGGGTCTCAAACTGATCGAGCAAGACTTTTCCCTGCGCACTTCCGTTGGCTACGGCAACAAGGATGCGCTCACTGAAGTCATTCATCGTGCCGCGCAGTTCTTCCAATCCCGCAAAAGCATCCTGCACCCCCATCCAGCAGTCGAGCTCCGCCGGCGTGCTGATGTTGCGTGGTTCACCAAGGCAATCGGTAACGCCGGTCTGCTGGGCAACAAGCCCGCCTTGTCCTCCGCTGCTCAGTGCATCCGCCATACCGGCAAACGTGGCATCGTAGCCCGTATGAGCGGCAAGAGCCTCCCATACGTCGAAGGCCTCGCCCTCAAGTGGCTCGCCGACATCGCCTGCCAGACGGGCCCGCAGGTTGTTTGGGTAGTTCGGGCCGTCGATCACCTGCAGGCCGCCAGCAATGAGCGCAAGGTATACCTCGTCTTCTGCCAGGTCTCCGATGGCCTGGGTGCGGAGCTCCTCCGGGTCGGCGTTAAACCGTCCGGCCGCTTCCACGAACAGCGCCTCCATGTCATCGACCATGGATTCGAACGTGCCGGGCGCCGGCTCCAACGGCTCAATAGTTACATCCACCGGAGGGCAGGAAAGCGCCTCCTCTTCAGCGACCAGTATAAGCCTCGCTTCGCCGCCGGCCATCGGTTCTTCCGGGTGAAGCGGCAAGACCAGCACCCCTTCGTCGTCTGATGTCCGCTCGGCAAAGACCCACACCCGCTCGTCATCTTCCGGGTTTTCAATGGAGGCGTCATAAAGCCAGCCCCAGGGCTCATCACCAAAATCCTCATCCAGTCCATCAATGCGTATTTCGTCGGTGGGGTAGCCGGAGGTTGTCTCCAACGCCACCAGCTCGCAAACCGCCACATCGACCCCGTCCAGTGCGTCCACGATCACTTGAAGCTCCGGCGGGAGGTCGCCCGGAAAGCCATCGCCGAAGGTATCGGGGATGAGCGACTGCAGCGCGGAGAGGAGGCTGGACGCATCGAGCGTCTCAAGCGCGGACGCAGCGGTGCCGATCGTGTCATCAAGTTCGGCAGCCGTCGGCAGTGTGCCGGAGGCAATGCCAGGCGCGTGGTACGCCGCGGCCAGCGTGGTGGCACTGCTGACGTCGACGGTGGCGCCATCATCGGGAGCCCGCACAATCGCCTCCAGCGCCGGGTCCGTCTCCTCGATCCGCACGAGCAGGTCCGTGTCCTCCGGCAGCTCTTCCGCCGTGTAGGCGCCGCTCTGATCGGTCGTCGTGGTGGTGAGCGGATCGGTGGAGGTGGGCGCGTCAGCGTAGGCGCCAAGGTCGTAGATGTCAACCGATACGCCGGCCAGGGGCGTTTCGCCGTCTACGGATACTGCCGCCGTCAGTGAGTCGACCGAGGCCGCGTTGAGGCCATCAGGTCCGGTGACGGCCCCGCTGATCTCTACCTCCGAAGCTGGCAGGGGGCCCGGCTCAGGATCTGGATCAAGGTCACTGACCGGATCGTCGCTGCAGGCGGTAAGCCCCGCAACACTGACCAACAAAATCACACCTACCCAGTGCACTGCCGAACGTATGCGTATCAATCGATCCATCGAATAAAGAATATCTGCGCATGGAATTAGACCAAAGGAGGAGACAAGCCTTTACGCTATCAGCCAAAAGCTTATCTACTCCTTTACCATTATACCATTACGCAGTCTCTCGCAACAACCGGACACGCCGCAGGGAAATTATCTCCGGCCGTGGTATAGCCGCCGACAATCCTTTCATCTCCACCCTCCGATTTATGCCCTACATCGACATCATCGACGAAGCCGACGCTACCGGCGAATTGAAAGAAGCGTACGCGGCCATTGCCCAAGCGCGTGGCAAAGTAGCCAACATCATGAAGATCCACAGCCTGAACCCTCAGGCGATGCTGCAGCACCTGGAGCTGTACAAGACGCTGCTGTTCGGGCGGTCGGGGTTGAAACGGGCCGAGCGGGAGTTGATCGCGACCATCGTCTCCTCGATAAATGGCTGTGCCTACTGCACGAACCATCACGCGGAAGCGCTGCGCGCGTATTGGAAGGATGAGGAGCGCGTAGCAGCCGTCGTGGATCTGCTGCCGGAAAAGGCGGATCTGTCCGAGCGCGAGCAGGCGATGGTCGACTACGCCCGGACGCTCACCGAAACGCCGACCCAGATGACGGAACGCCATGTGGAGCGCCTGCGGGAAGCGGGCCTCTCCGATCGTGACATTCTGGACGTCAACCTTATCACGAGCTACTTCAACTTCGTCAACCGCATTGCAGAGGGCCTGGGCGTGCCGTTCTCCGAAGAGGAGATGACAGGGTACACGTACTAATCAGTCCGCGTCCAGCTGCTCCTCCACCTGCTGATCCAGCAGCACCGGGTTCTCGGTCTGCTCGTCCACCGGCTCCCGCACCAGCAGCCAGGCCAGCGATGAAAAGGCCAGCGTCGCCGCGCAGATCACAAAGACGATCCCCTTGTTATCGGCTGCATCGACGACTTCGCCCACCCCAAAGCTCGCGACGAGTTGGGGCAGCACCACCGACAGGTTGAACAGGCCCATGTAAAGCCCCATTTTCTCCTGCGGAATCTTTTGTGACATGATGGCAAACGGCAGGCTGATGGTAGACGCCCAGCCAATCCCCACCACGGCCATCCATAAGTAGATGGCCCAGGGGGTGATCCCCAGCAGCAGGATGCCGACGTACCCGGCTGCGCTGCAGGCGAGCGCTACGGCATGTACCTTCACCCGGCCAAACCGGTCGGCCAGGGGCTCAAGGGCCAGAACGGGCAGGATAGCAGCGACTACGCTAAGCGAGAAAAAGCTCCAGTTGATGACGTCGCCCAGCTGCGCGTCGGTAAGCTCGGGCAGCCGAAAGTCTACGTAGGCGAACAGGTAGATAAACATACTTTGCACGCCGATCCAGGTGAAGGAATGTGCGGCCAGCACCTTCCGAAACCCGATCAGCCCGGCTTCCTCCTTCGGCTTGCCGGCCTCGCTTTTCAGCAAGGCTTCCGCAATGAAGAAGAGCGTGAGGGCCAACAGCGCGCCCTCAAAGTAGTAACCGGCAAATTCAAACCCGGAGAGCCGCATGACGATGGCGTAGACCGCATACACCAGAAAGCCCCACAGCGGGCGGATGCTGTGGATGATCTCCATGAAGCTGAGATCGTCGAAGCTTTTGATGCTCCCCTCGGTCGCGGCCTCGCGCGCAGCGCGGTCGAGTGCGTCCTCGTCTTCGCCGTAATGCCCAAGGTACTTGGGCTCCTTCACGAACAGCGGCGGGATCACGGAGAAGAAAAACACCAGCCCCACGCCAAAGTAGAGCAGCACGAAGTTGTCGAACACCGCGCCGATGAGGTAGGCCAGCACGCCAAAGGTGCCCGAGACCGTCTGCATCCACGTGTACCCCTTCGTGCGCTCGCGGCCTTCCGGCGTCACATCCGCGATGATGGAGCGGGTCGGGTTGAAGGACAGGTTGATGGAGAGGTCAAGCGTCATCGAGACCAGGATGGCAATCCCCAGGACGCCATCCAGCCCCAGGCCTTCCTGAATGATGCCGATGTTGGGCAGTGCCAGAATCATGAGCGACGCCAGCACGCCCCCGATCAGGATGAAGGGCCGGCGGCGACCGTTCCAGAACCACACCTTGTCGCTGATAATGCCAATCACCACTTGCCCGATGATCCCCGCGATAGGGCCCGTCGCCCAGACGATGCCCACCTCGGAGATGTTGAGCCCGTACTGCGTGCTGAGGATCCAGCTTAGCGCCGCGATCTGCACGGTGAGGGCAAACCCCATGGCTGTGGCAGGCAAAGCCAGCAGCGCGTAAAACGAATTGGACAGACGCTTCTGAATATCGAGCATGAGGGGTACGTACACCTAAACCAGGTCGGGAGGCAACGACTCCGCCACCACAACACGCGATGCGGCGGACGGAGCTAACCTACAGAAAAGCGATGACTTGGTCACCCCCGGCGATACGGACACCCTTGAAAACCGAGAATACCCAACACAAAGGCCCATAAAAAAACGCCCTGCCTCCAAAAAAGGAAGCAGGGCGTCAATCGTGCTAACCGCAGCGCGCCATACGACGCGCCACAAAAGCTATTACACGAGGTGTACGTCCTTGGCGTTGAGTCCCTTCGGACCCTCGGCAACTTCGTACTCTACGTGGTCGCCTTCTTCGAGGCTCTTAAAGCCGTCGGCGTTGATTTCACTGAAGTGGACGAACAGGTCCTTACCGCCGTGGTCGGGGGTGATAAAGCCAAATCCTTTGTCGTCGCTGAACCACTTAACGGTTCCTTGTTCACGAGCTTCCATAATTCCAACAGGTGTAAAGTGATACTGGTTACGCGGTAGTGAAGCGGGTCTTCATGTTCCTTGGTGGGCATCTACCGCAGGGCGCGGAATGATCCGGAGCCCCTCTGTCGCGTGCACGTCTGGAAGCCCGGTGTGTCGTCCGCCGGGCGTGTATAAAGCTGCTGTACTACCTTAATGAAAAGTCACAATACGCCATAATAGAGGAAGAAGTCAATAGCCTCGGCCCGTAAAATGGCCAAAGCCGACTTTATCTGCAGAGTCTACTTGCGATGCGCACGGGACTTGCACATTCGGGCGAAAAAGCGTACGTCGGGGAGGTGATAACGGTGCTCAGTACCTGGAGGAACGGCTTATGGTTCGCTATTTTCATGCTCCAGCAGCAGCCTGCAACACCGCTGGTGTGGGATAGCTTCCCTTTCGCCCGATCGTGTGACGCTGTATCTTAGGGTGTGGTAATCCTCGTCAGCTACTCTACTCCCGGTCTCCCCCGATGTCCACTCGTATTCTCCTGGCTGTCGGCCTGCTGCTGGCCGTTGGGTTTCTCGTCTTCGTGATCGCACAGGTGCTGGTGCTGGCCGACTTCGCCGCACGCATCCACCCCACCTTGGGGCAGGGCGTAAGCATTGGGCTCGGCCTACTGTTCATCGGGCTGCTGGCCTACCCGGTGGTGGCGTTTCTACGGTTGCCTGCTCCGCTGCGCCCGCCCTCAGCGGCGGAGGGCCCGGCGTACGAGCAGCATCTTGCCGCCTTGCGCAAGCGCCTCCGCCACCACGACCTCCTGAAGGATCATGACCTCTCCACAGAGGATGGGCTTAAGGCCGGGCTGGCCACGCTGGATACGGCCGCCGACGGGGTCGTTCAGCAGGAAGCCACGCGCATCTTTCTGATGACCGCGATCTCCCAGTTTGGCAAGTTGGATGCGCTGGTCGTCGCCGCCTTGCAACTGCGCCTCGTGTGGCGGGTGGCGCATACGTACTACCAGCGCACGGCCCCGCGGGAGATGATTCGGCTGTACACGAACGTGGCGTACGCTGCGGTCATTGCTTATGCCATTGAGGAGATCGATGTAGACGAGCAACTGGAGCCTGTGGTGGGGGCCGCCACCTCCAGCGTGATGGGCGCCGTGCCGGGGATGGCGGCGGCGTCCACGCTTCTTGCCAGCAGCCTGCTCTCTGGCACAGCCAACGCGCTCCTGACCCTGCGCGTGGGGCTGATTGCCAAACGCTACACGCGGCTCCTCAGCCAGGAGCCGGCCGGTACGGTGCGCAAAAACGCCTCGCTGGAAGCCCTCGCCATGGTGCGCCCTATCGTCAAAGAAAACGCTCAGCACCTGGCCCGCCTCATCGGGAAGAAGGCAAAAGCCTCGATGCAGTCGAAAGCCTCAGACCTGCGCGAGCAGGCCTCCGACACCAGCGCGCGCGTCGTTCGGTCCCTGGCATTCTGGCGCTCAGCAGAGGCCAATCCGCAGGAGCCCCTCCGTGATGCGCGCCGGGAAGACGCCCCGGACGCCGTAGACCCGAGGAATCCCCCGGGCGAGCGCTGATCCGCGATGCGATGGACCACTAACCACACAGCCCATGCGATGGTCACCATCCTGGCCCAGCGCCCCGACCGATGGCAACAGGCAACGCACAAAACTGGCCACGCGCACGGCTACACGCCACGGGTGGGCTCCACATCCGGGTCGCCAAGCACATCAGCTCGGTAGAAGCGGGCCAACACCAGCCCCACCGCTGCCAGGGGCGTCGCGAGGATGAACCCGAGAATTCCGACGACCGCCCCAAGCAACACCTGAATAAAGATGGTCAGGGCTGGCGGGAGATAGACGGTTTGATGCTGAATGATGGGCATCAACACGTATCCCTCTAAAAGCTGTACGATGGTATAGGCCAGCATTACATAAATCAGCGGCCACACGCCCTGCGTTAACGCAATGAGTGCGACAGGCACCGCGCCCAGTAAAGGCCCAAGGTATGGGATAAAGCCCAGCAGCCCAACGATAAGCCCCAGCACCAGCGCGAGTGGGATATCAAAGAGCCAGAGGATGGCCATCACCGAGGCGCCAATCGTGACCATCGCCAGAAACTGCCCTATCAGAAACCAGCGCAGCGTATAGCCGATGGCGGCCAGCATCTCCCGCATGCGCGTCCGGTAGGCCCTCGGGGTGAGCCCTACCATGCCCTCAGTGTACAACTTCGGATTCGACGCGCCAAACAGCCCAATAAACAGCACGACGAGTGCGTACGAAAGCCACTCCACCGTTGTGGAGAAGGCCGCGCCCATACGCTGCGGAAGCGTTTCCACGACACGCTGGAACGGCGCAAGGGCCTGCTCGGCCCAGTCATAGGTCTGCAAACGCTCCTCAACAAACGTCAGGGCCGCCGGCAACTCCTGAATGATCGCGTCGGCCTGTTCAGCGATCTGTGGAGCCAGCACCCAGGCACTCCCCCCGATCACCACCAGGGTCAGCAGCAACACGATCGCAAAGGCACCGCGATCGGGGAGCCCGGTAAGCGCCTCCACGCCATTGACGGCGGCCCGCAGCAGTACCGCCAGCAGCACGCCCCCGAAGGCTGACAGCACAATGTTGATACCCACCAAAAAGAGGAGCAGCCCAAGCCCGGCAAGTACCGAAAGGGCGACCCCAGCGAGCAGGCGGCGTGGGTAGGCGGGCTTGCCCGACGCCCCATAGTGGGCCGTCCGGGCGGTGGACGCCGTGGCGGTGCCGGAATCGTCCTGACGGGTATCGTCTGGCATGCACAGGGAGAGAGGTGACGATCGTGAGGAACGTGCCAAACGATCACGGCCAATCAGGGGTTCGCGGCACCGGGTGGAGATGATCTCAACAGGATGCTCCTGACGGGGTGCTCCTGACAGTGTACCCATCGCAGCATGCGATACTACTGGGGCCTCCGCTGTAGCGTTAGATCCACTGCGTAGCTTTCAGCACGGCAAGGATTATCAGGAGCGCGCCGGCGGCAGCCGTCAGGTAATGGCGGTACGTCGCCCCGGCGGTGTGCCCCACCCGCAAACCGACCCAGGTGAACGTCACCGAGAATGCGCAGATGGTCGTGGCGACCACCAGGGCATTGACCGTCCCCAGCCCGAGGCTAAACCCGATCAGCAGGTTGTCCAGGCTCAGCCCCGCCGCCAGCACCGTAAGGCCGAGCCACGTGGTCACTCGGGAGGCCAGCGTATCCTCTGGCGCTGCTTGTTGCCAGCTGGTAGCCAGCGTCCATAGCCCCAAGAGCGCCAGCAGCACCACCCCCACCCAGGCCACCTCCTGCTCGATCCAGCGCGCCGTGGTGCGACCCAGGAGGATGCCGATCAGAGGCACGCAGAACTCGAAGGCGCCAAATACCAGGACGATGCGCCATCGGCGTGCGTGCTGCCCCAGGGCCCCGAGCGCCAACGCGACCGCCATGTTATTCGCGGCAACAATGACGCCGAGGACAAGGAGCTCAACAAGGGGCATGAGCCATGTGGACGGACTGAAGGGAACGAGCGCACCGCGGGTTTACGCTGCTACCGTCACGCCCTTCCAAAACGCCACATGGTCCTTGATTTCTGCCGCCGCGTCTTTCGGGTTCGGGTAGGTCCAGGCCGCGTTCTTGTTGGTCTTGCCATCCACCGTCACGTCAAAGTAGTGCGCTTCCCCTTTCCACGGGCAGCGCGTGCGGTGGTCGCTTGGCTCAAAATGGGCCTCGTGGATGGCGTCGGGTGGGAAGTAGTGGTTGCCTTCCACCACCACGGTGGCGTCGCTTTCCGCGATGACGGTGTCATTCCAGTGGGCTTTCATCGGGAGCAGGAGATAAATGGTGAGGAAAAAGAGTGGGGATCGAACGCCCGGACTATCCCATGGTCTCCACTCCCTCCTGTACGTTACGGGTTCCTGTTACCGGTTGAAGGGCCATCGCTCCCGCACCCACCGGGTGAGATGCGCTTCGTAGCGCTGCCAGAGCACTCCCGCCCCGATAATGCCCAACCCGATGAGCGTGAGCACCAGCGGAAACCAGAAACTGTCTGCAAACACATCATGGGCAAGATGGAACAGGTAGCCCGTCACGCCGAGTGCACCCACAATGGTATAGAGGCGCCGCTGCAGCGCTACGCCCACAAACAACAGCACCGTATTGCTGGCCGCGTAACCGGCCGGCGGAAAGCCTGTTGCGAACACCACAGCGGTGAGGCTACCCCATGCGGAGAGGATTCCCACGAGGTGGACCCAGAAGGCAAACGGATGGCCGTGCCGTTGCGCATCTATATACACCGCGCTGCCGATCAGCAGTAGACCGATAGCTGCGGCGGCGGTGCGGTACGCCGCATCAGAAGGAACCCCCAGCACCACCACATACGGCACCAGGTTCATCGCAATGTACCACACAATCACCGCTACAGGCATGGCGATAAAGGGAAGGCGGTACCGGGTCAGCAGGAAGATGGCCGTGGCCAAGCCAGCCGCCTGCAGCGCGAGCCCACGCCCGTCAAAGCCCACCAGCCAGTGTTGGTACTCCGCGCCCTCGGGCCAGAAGCCAAGTTCGAGTTGGGCGCCGTACACGGCCAGCGGGGCCAGCACCACCACCAGTACAGCGGTGAGGCCAGCGGCCACCTTCAACTCCGCCCGCACAAGCCGCTCGGTGAGCAAGAGCCCCAGCGCACCATAGGCCAAGGCGATCAGCACCAGCGCCCGCCCGCCAAACTGCTCCCACCCGAGCGTCATCAGCACGCTCATGGCACCAACGGCAATCAGCCCCCCGAGGTAATACAGTAGATGAGACGCCTGAAAGGAGGAGGCCCCGGACGATGCATCTGTCTTCTCTTCCGCTGCCAGCGCCGCAAGCGCGTCGGCCTGGGCTTCGGTGATGATGCCTTGGTCCACAGCTTTGGGCAGCCACGAGGGACGGTCGGGCACGGGCGGCGCAATTTAGGCAAAAAGACAGGAGGATGAGGCGCCTACGTGCGACCGATCGTGCAGTTGCTCCCCGCACGCTCCATGGCCCCCGGGAGCCTAAGCTGCTGATGGACGTGACGCCGCGCATCGTCGCCTGGTTTAATCACCACCTCGGGCGCGCATCGGCAGCCGACGCCGCGCCGGACGATGAGCAAAGAAGGGATTGCCTGTGGAGAGCAAGGCAGGCACTGGTTCGTTTTCCCGGGGAACGACTTCCTGCGATGCGCGCAAAAGCATGCGCTCTGTGTTTCCATCCATCCACGACGATGCGCTCTTATGGACGCTACACACCATTACCACCGCTGGCGCTGGCTGGCGCCAGCCGGATTGCTGACCATAGGTGCCGGGCTTAGCGTGGTCGGGCAGGCCACCCTCCTCAAAACCCGGGATGCCCCCACGCGGCGCTGGGTGCTGTGGGGCACCGCCGGGCTTGCCCTCACCAACGCCGGCCTCTCCATGCTGGGCGACAGCATCAAGCACCGCACGCTTTATGAGTGGCAGCGGCAGTCCGACCATGTAAAGAACGTCTGATGATGTACCGTTCGGCGAATGTGGCTGTATCCCCGTCGGGCCTGATGGCGTAGACAGCAATTCATCACTTCTATTTTGTTCGGTGCCCGCATGTCGTCTGTTTGCTATTGGAGGTGGATCGCTGCCGTATGGCTGGCCCTGTTGTGGATCGGCGGGCCTGATGCGCATGCTCAGGAGCGCGCGGCGCTTAACGGCTACGTGGAAGACGCCACCTCGGGCGAAACGCTGATCGGGGCCAACGTGCTGGTGGAGGAAGCCGAGCGCGGCGCGTCCACCAACACCTCGGGCTACTATACCCTGCCGCGGCTATCGCCCGGGACGTACACGGTGCGGTTCTCCTACGTAGGCTACCGGACGCAGCGCGTGGAGGTGACCCTGGAAGCTGGCGAAGAGCGGCGGCTGGATGTGGCACTGGTACCGGACGATGTGACGATTGACGAAGTGGTGGTAACGGCCGAGGAGCAGGAGGCCGAAGCTGCACGCGACCTGGGCATCTCGCAGCTACCGGCGCGGCTGGTGCGCGAACTGCCGTCGGTGCTGGAACCGGACGTCTTCCGCTCGCTGCAGCTGCTCCCCGGCATCGCCCAGGCCTCCGACTTCTCCAGTGGCCTCTACATCCGCGGCGGTAGCCCCGACCAGACGCTCATTTTGCTGGACCGCACCACCGTCTATAACCCCAGCCACTTCTTCGGCTTTTTCTCCACCTTCAACCCGGACGCCATCAAAGACGTGCGCGTCTACAAAGGGGCGTTTCCGGCGAGCTACGGCGGGCGCCTGGGGTCGGTGGTCGACATTTACAACAAAGACGGCAACCGCCGCTCGACCCGCGGTTCGGCGAGCGTGGGGCTGCTGGCCTCGCGTGCCTTCCTCGAAGGGCCGCTGCCCGACGAACAGGGCTCGTACATGGTGGCGGTGCGCCGCTCCACGCTGGAGCCCCTCCTGGCGGTGCTTCAGGATGCTGACATTGATGGCATTCCCGACAGCTTCTACTTCTTCGACATCAACGCGAAGCTGAACTGGGATGCCAACCAGCGCAACCGTTTCTCGCTCTCGGTTTACACCGGACAGGACAACCTCCTGCTACCTTTCCTGGACGATGCCGTCTTCGACATCGTCTACGGCAACCAGACGCTCAGCCTCAACTGGACGCACCTCTTTTCCAACCGCCTCTTCTCCAACTTCACCTTCACCGGCTCCCGGTACTTTAGCGAGCCGGTCGCCATCCTTTCTGGGACGGAGATCGAACAAGAAAACACGGTGGTGGACGTATCGGCCAAGGGCGACCTGGAGTTTGACGCCAGCGATGCGCATCGCCTCGAAGCCGGCTTCTGGACAGGCCTGCTCTCGTTTTCGATCGCGAACGCGTTTCAGGGCGACGAGACCTTTGAGGAGTCCACCAATACGGCCTACGTGGAAGGCTACGTGCAGGACCGCTGGCGCCCCACCGACCGCCTGGAGCTGAACCTGGGGCTGCGTGCCAACTATTTTGCCGAGGGCGACTACTTTCGCCTGGGGCCGCGCGCCTCCGCCGAGTACCGCCTCACGGACGCCATTCGCCTGCAGGCCGGCGCGGGACGCTACCACCAGTTCCTGACGCTGGAGACGAACGAGGCCATCTCGGCGTTTGACCAGTGGCTCACCACCGGCGCGGGCGTCCCACCGTCCAGCGGCAACCAGTTTGTGCTGGGCGCTAAAACCCAGCTCTCCTCCAGCTTGCGGTTCGATGTAGAAGGCTACTACCGCTCGATGGATGACCTTTTCCAGCTCAACCCCCTGCTCCCCGACCGGGCTGGGCTCGACTATGCGGACGCCTTTGTGTTTGGTGATGGGTACGCGCTGGGCGCCGAGTTCTTCCTGGAGCGCACGGAAGGCGCCGTCACCGGCTTTGCCGCCTACACCCTCGGGCAGACGCGCCGTCGCTTCGACGAGATCAACGACGGCCGCCGGTTTGCCCCGCGCTACGACCGCACCCACGACTTGAACGTGGTCGCCAACTACGACCTCACGGCCAACTGGCGGCTTACAGGCGTCTTTGCCTACGCCACCGGGCAGGCCTACACACCGGCCGTGGGGCAGTACCGCCTGGGCAACGACCCCGTGCGTGGCGCTGGCACCAACGTGGTCCAGTCGCGCTTCAACGCCGCCCGCCTGCCGGCCTACCACCGCCTCGATGTGGGCCTCACGCGGCGCGGGCGCTTCTTCGGCTTTGCCGACTATGAGCTCCAGTTTCAGGTTATCAACGCCTATGGGCGGAGCAACACCTGGTTCTTCTTCTTCGATTTTGAGGATGACGGCTCCGTCACCCAGAACGACATCCCGCAGATCCCGATCCCGCTGCCCAACATCGCCTTTACCCTCCAGTTTTAGACCGCGTGGCAGGTCACGCCTGGGCTCTGCTCCCTATTGAATCATCCGTTGTTATGCTTCGATCTCTTTGCCATCGATTTCTCGTGTTGCTGCTGTTGTCCGCCGCGCTGCTCTGGGGCGGCTGTGAACTGCTGGAGGCGGAGCCGTTCGAATCTGAGATTGTGGTGGAGTCCTATCAGATCGAAGGGCAGCCCCTCGGGGACGTCCGCCTGAGCCGCTCTGTGGACATCGACACCCGTTTCGTGTTTGAGGAGCAAGCCGTGCGCGGGGCCGACGTGCGGGTGGCGCGCCTCGACGCCGACGACGCGGTGGTTGAGGAAGTGACGTACCTGGAGCATAGCCCCGGCGTGTACCGTCCGGCGCCGGAGACCCCGCCCACCGTGGAGCCGCTCACCACCTATCGCCTGCGCGTGTCCGTCCCGGAAACCGGCGAGACGCTCTCCGCCCGCACGCTGGTGCCCGGCGCCTTTGAGCTCCGCAGCGTAAGCGCCGACACCATCACCTTTCGAGACGCACAGGCTCAGCTCACCCTCACCCAGAGCGCCTACCCGGGCCGGCAGGCGGTATACCTCTTTAGCACCGAAGCGCTGGATGTGGAGGAGGCCAACCTGACGCCCTTCTACCGCAATATTTTTGAGAACAATGGCGACCTGGACGACCTCCGCATTGCCAACTCCGGCCTGCTAAATGAGGCCAACTTTGACGTCGCAGACGATGGCCTCATTTCCATCGACCTGCCCTGGCTGGGGATTGCCTTCTACGGCCTCAACCGCATCTTTGTGAGTGCGGTAGACGACAACTACTTTGACTTCATCCGCTCTCAGGATGCACAGCAGGGCGGCCCCGGATTCTCCCCCGGTGAAATCCCTAACGTGATTGACCGCGTAGAGGGCGGGACGGGCCTCTTCGCCAGCCTATCGCAGATTGAAGCCGACCTTGAGATTCGCTGCAATGACGCGGTAGATCCGCAGTGTCCGCCTACGCCATAACGATGCAGGGATCTGCTCTACACATCCTGCATATGTACCCCTCTCCCGGTTGTCTGCTGTACCGGCGACCGCCTTCGCTCTCCACCTACTGCCCCCCTTGCCTGTGCGCCTTCTCGTTGTAGCCAACCGCGCCCCCATTCGCAAGACTGACACCGGCTGGTCGCCCTCCATTGGCGGCCTGGCGACCGCTCTGCTCCCCGTCCTGGAAGAACAGGGCGGCGTATGGGTGTCGATGGGCGAAGAGCCCGACCTCCCCGAGCGCCAACCCTACCCGGCGGAGGACCCCAACTTCCACGTCCGTCGTGTACCGCTCACTCAGGAAACACTCGACAACTATTATTATGGGATGAGCAACCGTGTGCTCTGGCCGCTCTCCCATTACATGATTGAGCACATGGAGCTCAACGATGATTTCTACGCGGACTACCGGGACGTCAACCGGCGGTTTGCCGAGGCGGTTGTCGAGGAGGCGCAGGAGGGCGACCAGGTATGGGTGCAGGACTATCACCTGATGCTGGCGCCGCACTTTATACGCGAACGCTGGCCCGAGGCTACCATTGGCCACTTCTGGCACATCCCCTGGCCGGCCATGGAGGTGTTTCGCATCCTACCCCAAGCACGCGACCTGCTGCGGGGGATGCTGGGCTGCGACCTCATCGGATTCCACGTGGACGAATACGTCAACAACTTCATTGAGAGCGCTCGGGTGCTCCTTGGCGCGCATGTGGAGCGTAACATCATTCACTGGCAGGGCCGCGAGGTGCGCATCGAAACCCATCCGCTGGGTATCGACACTGGGCGCTTTCAACAGATGACCGAGGAGAAGGAAACCCAGGAGGCAGTGCAAAACCTGCGCGACGAAACGGGCACCGAACACCTGGTCCTTGGCATCGACCGGATGGACTACACCAAAGGCATCCTCAGACGCCTCCTCGCTTTTGAGAAGTTTCTGGAGGATTACCCCGCCTACCATGAACGCGTGAGCTTCTACCAAATCGCCACACCCAGCCGCACCAAGCTGGAAACCTACCAGCAGATGAAGCGCGAGGTGGATGAAGCTGTGGGCCGAATCAATGGGCAGTTTGGCACGGACACCTGGGTGCCCGTGTACTACCGCTATCGCAAATATACACAGCGCAAGCTGTGTGCGTTTTATAATGCGGCCAGCGTGTGCTTCATTACACCGCTACGAGACGGGATGAACCTGGTAGCACAGGAATATGTCACCAGTAACGACGGGGGCGTACTGGTGCTTTCCGAGCTGACCGGCGCGTCCTACGTGCTTGACCAAGCAGTAAAGGTGAACCCATACGATCATAAGGCGCTGGCAGAAGCCATCCGAGAGGCGCTTGAGATGCCTGAGGATGAGCGCAAAGAACGCCTGCGCGAGCTGAAGGAAGCAACCGCTCGGCTGGACGTCCATCGGTGGGCTGACCGTTTCCTTAAAGCGATGGACCGCGTAGCCGTCGCTTAACGCGCTACTGTCGTGCGTTACCGTCGTTGCGCTACCGTCGTGCGCTCTTCTTTTCGCTACCAATGCTGCCATGCCGACCGACCTCCCCCTAACCGACGCCCCCCTCTTCTTTCTCGACTACGACGGCACCCTCGCGCCCATCGTGGATGACCCGAAGGCCGCCTTCCCGCATCCGGCAGTGCCCGATCTTCTGCGGCACCTAAGCGAAACCCATCCCGTCTACATCGTGACGGGCCGGCACCTACGCGACCTCGACGCCTTCCTCCCAGGCCTCGACTTGCCCGCCATCGGGCTGCACGGCGCGCAGGAGGGCACGCTTCACGGCGAGGTGCAGGACCGGCTGACCTCCGACGACCGCGAAAAGCTGGACGCCATGCGCACGGCGGTGCCGTCTATGGAGGGCGTCTGGGTTGAGGACAAGGAGCACACGTTTGCCGTTCACTACCGAGGCGCTGCAGACCCCGAGGCCGCCGCGGAGGCCGTTGCCACGTGGGCGGAGGCGACGCCCGACACCCTCGAGGTGATCTCAGGCAAGGACGTTGTAGAGTTACGGCCGGCCCACCTGCACAAGGGCACGGCCGTGCAAGAGATCGCCGCGCGGCATCCGGACCACACACCGATCTACCTGGGGGACGACGTCACCGACGAGGATGCCTTTGAAGCACTCCCGGATACGGCGATCACCGTGAAGGTAGGCGGAGGCGAGACAGCCGCACGGTTTCGCCTGCCGGATGTACCTGCCGTGGTTGCTTACCTGCAGCGCTACCTGGACTGACGACGGGGCGCTCCGTGGGCGCCCCCTGCCTCGGGCGTGCTACAACACCTCTTCCGGTGCATCAACGTCGCCGCTCATAGCCGCCATTAGCTCTCGAAACCGGGCCAACTGATTAAAGGAGAGGCCTACGTCCATGGAGCCGATTTGAATGGTGAGGCTGCGCGTTTTGAGCATCTCGCGGTAGTCGTCCAGCGACATGTTAAAGCGCATGAACTCCCCGACACCCACCAGCTCGGGATCCTCCCGCTTGGAGACATTGCGCCACGTGTGGCTCCAGTTATCACTCACAATGGAGACATTGTCGTAGTCGAGCCAGGTCACATTCCGCGTGCCACTGGCCACGAGCAGGCGCACCTCCTCGGGCGTGCACTCGGCTCCTTCACATACGGCTTGCGCTTTCACGTACAGCACCTGCTGCCCCGACGTCCCAAGTCCACTACCCCGGCGGGTGATGCGTACGGGGCGCGTCTCGTACGTTGACCGGTCGCTGGAAGCCTCGTAGGTAGTGGAGATGGCCTCTCCACTCATCCCGCAACCCTGGAGGCTGATGAGTCCTACCAGTAGCAAGACGGTGGCGAGCGCCGCGATTGCACTGCTCCTGAGCATATCTGTGCACATAGCATTGGTGAGTCCGGTGCGAAAGCCATTCTATCAAAAAAACCAGCGGGCGCCAGAACGATACGGGCGCCCGCTGCAATATAACAATTATAGAGATCAGATTAAACCGCGCTCAAAAGCCGGCGCACTACATGCCCTCGGGCGGCCCTTCGTTAACGCGCATCTCCGTGGCGGTGCTCTCAAAGGTGATAGTGCCGGACAGCATGCCTTCCATACCGCCCATCATATCCTCAATCTGCTCGCGCTGCGCTGGCGGCATCTGGTCCAACTGGGCCCGCATCTGCTCCATCTGCTGCCGCATCTGGGCGATCTCTTCATCAGACATCACCCCGGACAGTTCCATCCGCATGGTGAAGGGATAGCGGATGCCATCTACGTCCTGAAAGTCCGTGAGGCTGAAGGTCATGTCTGCCGTTCGGATCTCCGACTGCCCACCCGGCATGCCCTGGCCAAAGTCGCTGGTCATTTTCGACTCGATCTTCCGTACAACCTGGGCGGCAGTATCGATGTAAAAGCGCACGTCCGTCACCTCGGTGCTTTCATCGAAGGTTTCGCCCTGCTCCTCAGCCAGTGCACGGGCCAGCGGGGTCATGTCTTCGACGTACACGATCTCGACCGCGTGGCCGTCTACCGTGTCGGATCCCTCATGCGCCGCGCTGTCCGCAAAGTAGTCGGCCAGCATCGTGTTGATCAGAAAGGGATCATTCTGCATGGGCGAGGGCACATCGTCCTGCATCATGTCGGCCATACCGCCTTCCATGCGGGTGCGGGCGGCAAACGTACCGTCCTCCGCACGCGTGTAGTACGTGGTCATCTGGTCGAACATCGCCATTGACCCATCCACTGTGCTGATGATGGTGATGTTGTCGACGCCCGAGACGCGCTCGGCGTGGGCATCGGAGAGATCCCGCAGGAGGTCACCTGCCGACTGGGCCTGCACGGCGGGAATCAGCAGCAGGGTGCAAACGAGTACGGCGAGAAGGCCAGCCGTCGTGCGGCGAGCGTGCAAAAGGCGTTGAATCATAACATCGAGCACGTGGTGCATGGAAGGGATTGACGGAGCGTTTTTATTCGGATACCTTACCTGGGATGGGCGTTACGACAACGGCCTGCGCTCTTGTTCCTGATTGTTACCGCTGACCACCTCTGTACGCATGACGCTCCATCGCCTGTATACCGTGCAGCGCCTGCCCATCGCCCGTGATACCGCATGGGACTTCTTCTCAGACCCCAAGCAGCTTCCGGTGATTACGCCCGACTGGCTTGACTTCCAGATGACGACGCCCCCGCCTGAGGTGATGACGACCGGCACAATCCTTGGCTACACGATTCGCCCCATCGCCGGGATTCCCGTGCAATGGGTGACGGAGATTACGCATGTGGACGCGCCTCACGTGTTTGTCGACGAGCAGCGGTTTGGGCCCTATCGGTTCTGGCATCACACGCATCGCTTCCGCCCCGTTACCGGCGGGGTGGAGGTGGAGGACCTGGTACACTATGCGCTCCCGCTGGGGCCGCTTGGGGCGCTGGCCCACCGGCTGACGGTAAAGCGCCGGCTTAGCGACATCTTTGCGTACCGGCGCAAGGCGCTGGAGGAGCGGTTCGGGCGGTATAGCCCCAGCACCGCCCAGCCGTCGTCGGCCTAACCGCGCTGCACCCTCACCTTATCCCAAGCCGCTCACTTTGCCGCCTGCTGTCATGGCTGCCGTTCCGTTTTCGATCAAGCACCTGTACGCCGGACTGGCCGAGGCCGAGGGCCTCACCTGGATGGAGCAGGAGACCCTTGTGCTGGAGTACTGCGTGAAGGATTTCACGAAGAGCCTCTGCTCCTCGGTGAAGGAGGTGCGGCTGGACCTGCGCGAGGTAGAAGCGGTGGAGCTGCAGGAGCCGCTCTGGCGCCCACCGCGGCTGTCGGTCCGGATGCAGTCGCTTTCGGCCGTACGCCGGCTGCCGCACACGCAGGGGGCGGTGCAGCTGTGCGTACCCCGCGAGGCCCGCGACCGCGCCCGTACGCTTGCCAACCGCCTTACGCTTGCGCTGTCTGAGTATAAGCTCGAATGGCTGGAGCATGAGCACCGGCGCCTGCAGCGGGAAGGGCGGTGAGTACCTCGGTTCACGCCGCCTGCTTCTCCCGGATCTGGTCCCGCACCCAGGCCTCCGCCTCGTCGATAGACTCCATGACGGTGTAGGGCGCGGGCATAGCACGGATGGCAAAGATGGCGCGGATGACGGACCGGATAAAGGCGGAGCTGATGACGAATGCCGTGCCGGCCAGTTGCGCTTCAATCATTTCCGCGTTTGCATCCATCCATTCGGCCTGGCGCTTACGCAGGCTACGGGGCAGGTTCAGGGCCTCGCGCGCGTCGAACACGATGCCGAAGACCTCCCCGCGGTCGTAGAGTGCCTCAAGCGTCTGCAGGTACTCTTCAAAGGTCTCCTCCGTTGGCTTTCCAGTAAAACGAATTGTGACCAGGGGGAAGTGCTGGTCATCCATTTCAAAGTAGGACATCACGCAGGGGGCTGGTAATGACGGGCAAGTGGTAGGTGCAACAGTGTGCACACCTGTAACTGGCGCGGGCCTCAAAGGGTCGCCGTCAATCCTCGTTCAGGTAGAGGTAGCCCTCGTTGGCCAGGTCGGCCAGTAGCAACAGCAGTTGCCCATCGTCCAGGAACGGGGCGAGGGCGGCCGCATCAAGGCGCGGGCTGCTGGTGAGGGTGACGGCCAGCTGCGCGGCGGCACCGCTGACGGTGTATGCCCGGCCACACACGAACAGCGTCACTTGATCCTCGCCGTGGGTGAGATGCGCAAAATGAGCAATCGCACTGCGGCGCAGGCGACCGCCCTCCTGAATGGTCCGCCGGATGTCGGACGGTTTGATGCGCTCCTCTGGCAGCGGCGGGCGGGATCCACGGGTCGGCTGCGTGAGGTAGCGACCCAGCCAGTGGTCCAGCGTGGCGTCGTCGCGGAGGGCCCCGCGGAGAAGCGTGCGCAGGGCGTCGCGTTCGTCAGCGGTGATTTCGCCGGTGTGCGTACGGGCCGGCGGCGCTGGGTCAGCATAGCGGACATCCTCGGCCACGAGGGCGTCGGCGGCTCCACCCGCAGCCTGCAGCAGCTCCGCGCGCGACGGCGCTCGGAATCCGATGGAGTAGGTCATGCAGTCGTCCAGCGCTACCCCGTAGTGCGGCACGCGAGGCGGCAGGTACAGCAGGTCGCCCGGCTCCACCACCCACGTGGCTTCTGGCGAAAACTCCTGCAGGATCCGTACGTCGGCGTCTGGGACGAACGCTTCCTCCGCTTCAGGAATGGGATCGTAGCTGATCTGCCAGCGCCGTCGCCCTTGCGCCTGCAACAGAAACACGTCGTAGCTATCCACGTGTGCCCCGACGTTCCCGTGCGGTGGCGCGTAGCTGATCTGGACGTCGTCGATGCGCCAGTTGGGGATGAACCGAAACGGCTGCAACACATCCGCCACCGCGGGCACCAGCCGATCTACCTCTTGCACCAGCAGCGACCAGTGCGTGGGCGGCAGCGACGTAAACTCTTCCACCGCAAAGGGCCCGAAGCGCATCTCCCACGGATACGCGCCCCCCTCCTCCAGCACCAGGCGCGCCGTGCTCCCGTCTTCACACGCCAGCCCGGCGAGCTCCTCCGGCGAGAGCGGCGAGGTAAAGTCGGGCCACGCGTTGCGGATCAGCAGCGGTTGTTGCTGCCAGTAGTCGCGCAGGAAGACCTCAGGCGTGAGATCATCGCCCAGGAGCACATCGGGAGTGGGAGGGGTCATGCCGTAGCGGAAGGAATTAACAGGCCGAGTAAAAGACAAAAAGCAACATCAATACCACGAACAGGGCCGCTGTAGCCTTCGTCGTGGGCTTCTCCTTGGGGTACTCGTAGCCGCAGTACGGACACACGTCGGGATGCTCGTCGCGGTCCACGTCGAGCGCGCACGAAGGGCATTCCTTGATGCCGTGAGCCATCTTACAACTGCTGGCTCAATTCGCGAAGTAGCGCTTCTTCTTGCTGCTTCGTAAGGTCGTCGACCCCATTGGAGGGTTGATGGGCCTCAACCGGGGGATGCTGTTTGGGCCGCAGGAGTTCTCTCAGCCCATAGAAGAGGGCGCCGCCCAGAAGGACGGCCACCAGTGCAGTGATAAGCTTTTGCATGACGCGTACGATGGATTAGTTACGGCAAACGGTTATGACGTGTATCGGCGCGTTAGTCGGTGAAGTGAAGGCCGGGTACGCCCTCCGGCCCGGCATCCTGCCACCAGCCGGCAGGGAGCGCGCGCTCTCGGGGATACACTTCGTTGAGCGTGTCACCCTCATAGAGGCGGCCGTTCTTCATCACATAGACGATGCTGTTGGTATGACGGAGGTCCTCCAGCGGGTTATCGCGGAGAATCACGAGGTCAGCCAGCTTGCCGCCCTCGATGGAGCCCAGATCCTGCCCCAGCCCGAGGCCCTCGGCACCCATGCGCGTGGCGGCATGGAGCGCCTCATGCGGGTCAAGGTCGGCGGAGGCCATCGCCCAGAGCTCCCAGTGAAAGCCAAGGCCCTGCAACTGCCCGTGGCTCCCCACGCCTGCCATTCCGCCGGCAGCGATAAGATCATTCACGAATTGCGCGTGACGGTCGAAGTTGAAGCGCGTCTCGTGAAACCAGTTGCGCTGCGTGGTCCGGCTGGCCAACTCGTCATGGGGGGTAAAGTGGTTCAGCTTTTCATCGCCGTAGGCATCTTCCGTGGTAAAGAAGTAGTTCTCTGCCCAGGGTCCACCATACGTCACGAGTAGCGTCGGCGTATATAGCACCCCTACCTGCTGCGTGAGTTCGATCACATCGGAGTACAGTGGAAAGACGGGGAAATTGTGCTCATGCCCCGGGTAGCCGTCGATAATCTGCGTCAGGTTCAGCTTCAGATCAAGCGCGCCCTCGGTGGTCGGCATGAGCTCCTGCTCCTTGGCGGCCTGGATGATCCATTGCCGCTGCTGCCGATTACCGGCTACGTACATCTTGATGGTGTCGGTGCCGTAGTAGCGGCTGTAGCGGGTCAGGACATCGCGCGCATGGTCCAGGTCGCGGATCTGCTCGCCGCTGAAGACACCCGGCCCCGTGGAGAAAATACGAGGTCCGACGAGATCACCCGTCTCTACCAGATCGCCGTAGGTGAGCACATCGGTGGTGCCCGTCTGCGGGTCGCGCGTGGTCGTTACGCCGTAGGCAAGGTTGGCGAGGTACTGCCAGACCTGCGTCTTGTGAATGCCGAACGCCGGCCGCAGGTGGGCGTGCGTATCCACAAAGCCGGGCACGATGGTGTGGCCGCTGACGTCGATGATTTCGGCCCCATCGGGGATGTCAACGGTGCCCTGCGCGCCTACCGCGTGGATACGGTGGTTGCGGATCACGACGTCCGCGTTCTCGATGACTTCGTCCCCGTTCATGGTGATGGCGCGTGCGCCGCGGAGCACCGCCATGCCCTCGGGGAGATCCCGCGTGGCGTCAATCGCTATCTGAAACTCCTCTGGCTCATACGCCTCCGGCCCGTCGTTCGCGTCCTCCTCGTTCTCGTCGGCATCATTCGCCTCAGCATTGTTTTCTTCTTCCTCCTGTCGGCGCTCCAGTTCACGCTCGAAGGCCTCTGCATCATCCAGACTATAAATGACATGCGCGTTGCCAATCGACCAGTGCACGGTGCGGCCGTCAGAGGCCCACGCCGGGAACTGCCCGCCGATGTCAGTAAGCTTGCGCGCGGGGAAGGGCGCGTTGTCGGGGTTGGCTACGGAGATGGTCGGCGTGTCGCCCGTGCGGGGGATGGTTACGGTGTAGAGGTCGTTGCCGATCTGCGCCAGTGCCTGATCACCTTCGGGTGCCCGCAAGATGGTGGAGGGCATCTGTGGTGAGGAGCTGCCTGGAGGGGTGCTCCCCTGGACCTGCACGTGGGCCCGCCGATCGGTGCCATCAAACCGAAAGGACACGAGTCCATCGCTGGGGTGGTACGCATGAATCCGGTCCGCATCGCTGGTGAAGTGCGGCGTGCGGTGAGCGCCAAACGGCAGAATGAGTGTTGTTTCACCTCCATCCGCGGGCAGCCAGACGAGGTCGTTGCCGGTGCGGGCGTAGCCATCGAGGCGGGCCTCGGCCCCGCTTCGAACGACCACGATGCGATCACCATCTGGTGACCAGGCCGCGTCGCGGTAATAAGCCGGCTGCTGCGTGAGCTGTTGGGTTTGCACGCTGCCGGTGGTCCGGGCGCGGTAGACGTGGCCGCCCTCATCTTCTGTCCAGGTCACAAACGCCACATGACGGCCATCGGGCGCCCAAGTGGGCTGATGCTCGTTAATGTTGCCATCGAAACGGGTCAATCGCCGTAGCTCACCATCCGGCAGGTTCATCACATGCAACCGGTTGTGCGCGGTGAACGCCAGGCGCTCGCCATCGGGCGAGGGCACCGCATCACGGATCTGGGAAATGGTGAACGAAGTGCTGTCATCCACCAGATACTCGAACGCCACCTCGGGCCCCACGTCAAGATCCACGTCCACCTCGAACGGCACCTGCACCGCATCGCCGCCCTCAATCGGCAGTCGCCAGATGCGCCCCCCGTAGGAGGCTACGAGGTGCTGGCTATCCGGCGTGAAGGCCATCCCCGGCAGCACATCGCTCGTGGCACGGGATTCCTGATCGTCGTGCTGTACCGGGTAGGCAAGCCAGCGCTCTTCGTCCGTTTCCAGATTCCAGACGCGGAGCCCCGTGTGCCCATCGTAGCGCGTCCCATATACGAGGTACTGACCGTCGGGCGAGAGCGTCGGCCGAAAAGCCGAGCCAAAGGCCGCGCTGCGGCGCTGTCGCTCGCCTTCGTTGAGGTCGTAGGTGGCCAACTGGTACTGCGGGAATTGCGCGTTGTACTCCCAGCTTCCGCTCCCCCGCTCGGCAAACCACACGAACCGATCATCTGCGCCAAAGGCCGCGCCGGTCTTATGCAGGTCGGAATCCGACATCAGCTGCGTTCCCGAGCCGCCGTCCACGTGAAACAGGTGCAGCTGCCGGCCGCCCAGGCCGGCGGAGGAGCGCGTCACGATTACGTACTGGCCATCCGGAGTGAAGGTAGGCGACTGATAGTTGTTGTTATTTCCCGTCGTGAGTTGCTCCGGCTCCGCGTCCGCATCAGTCCAGTCGTACAGCCAGACGTTCTCGCCCCCGCTGCGGTCGCTGATGAAGACGATCCGGTCCCCGTCGGGGCTAAACTGTGGTTGGCTGTCGAAGGCCATGCCTTCTGTAATGCGCTCGGGCGTTCCCCCGTCCAGCGGCAGCGTGTAAAGGTCGCCCAGCAGGTCGAAGACAAGCACGGCGCCGTCGGGATGCACATCCAGCGACAACCACGATGCCTGCGAGGTCGTAAACGAAACCGTGCGTTCGGCCGCCAGCGGTAGCGGCCCCTCGGGCTCGTCCTCCTCGTTCGCCTCCGTTTCCGTTGTATCAGCCACCGCAGTGTGTAGCGGAGCGGTGGGTGGGGCGGCAGCAGCCATCGGCGCCGCGGTGAGGTAGCCGGTGAAGATCAGCGCAAGGGAAAGCAGGACGTAGCGGACAGCCACAAACACGGGCGGGGAAGATTGGCAGAAGCGGTAGCGAGCAAAAACCGTGTTACTTGACGAGCCCACCTCCGCACGGTTTCCTTGGTTGTACAGGCCAGCCGGACGATCCGCCCTCAGACTCGCAACTTTACCTGCTCTATGGGTATCCTTAAGGGTCCGAATACGTCTACCCCTCGCTTTTTCTTGACGCTTTCCCTGCTCTCATATGCACGATTGTATTGTATTTGCTACTGACTTCTCGCCAGCCTCCACGCGGGCGCTCTCCTTCGGTGTGGACCTTGCCTATCGCACCGACGCCTCCCTGCACGTCTTGCACGTCGTTCCGGGTGAAGGGGGCTACACCACTGCGCCGGAGCTCCCCATGCATGATGCGGAACAGTTGCGGCATGACCTTTCCGATCAGCTCAAGGAGGTTCGCGCCAACCAGGGGCCCAACGACGAGGGCGCCTTGGAAACCACCAAGGCACTGGTGGAGGGCCCCGACGTGGCCGATGCGGTGGAGCGGTATGCTACAGAAGTAGCGGCCGGGCTGCTCGTCATAGGCACACACGGGCGGGGCGGTGTCCGGCGCTTGCTGCTGGGGAGCGTTGCCGAGCGCATCATCCGCCACACGACGCGCGATGTGCTGGCTGTGCGGAAGCGCGCACGCACCGGGCCCATCAAGCACATCCTCGTGCCGGTGGACTTCTCGGTGCACAGCCAGCAGGCCGTGCGCCGGGGCAAGGAGCTGGCCGCGTTGTACGACGCCCGTGTATCGCTCCTGTTTGTGGCGGAACGGCGCACCGTGCCGGTCTTTTCCGATACCGGGCTGCCCTCTTTTACCGTCCGCGAGATGGACGATGCGATAGTAGACAACGCCCCGCGCGCGCTCGCTGCGCTGGACGCCGAGGTGTCTTTAGCCTCTGATAGTGAACATCCCGACGCCAGCGCCCCCGAAGACGCCGCTGTGGAAACTGCGCACTATGTGCGACGGGGCGGGGTAGATGAGACGATCGTCACATTTGTTGAGGAGGAGACCGTTGACCTCATTGTGATGGGCTCCCATGGCGTCACCGGCACCGACCGGAAGCTCCTCGGCGACACCACTGCGCAGGTACTCCGGAGCGCCCACAGCCCCGTGTACGTCGTCGCACCTGCTCCCACGAATGACCGCTGACCTGTTCTTTCTTCACCACCTGATTGCCTGCGTACATGTCCCTCCGTCTTGCTGAAATCTATTTGCCTGCTGATTATGACGGCGAGCTAACACTGGACGAAGACCACCCGGCGCTGGGCCGTTGGGAATTCCTCTCGTCGGATGATGAGCGCCTCATTCGCGTGTTGTTAGAGACCGGCGACACAGAGGCCTTTCTGGATGGGCTGGATCAGACCATCGGGGCAACAACGGATTACCGGATGGTGCTAACGGCGGTGGAGGCGACTACCCCCCGGCCAAAAATTGAGGAAGAGGAAGAGGAGGAGAACGAGGAGCAGGACGAGGAAGAAGCCAATGATGAACCGTCAGACATAACATTCTCTGACCAGTATCGCATTAGCCGAGAGGAGCTATATCAGGATGCCATGGAGGAGGTTACCGTGACGTCCACCTACTACACGTTGGTGATCCTCTCCACGATTGTTGCGGCCGGCGGCATGATCCGCGACAACGTGGCAGTGGTAATCGGAGCTATGGTGATCGCTCCTCTCATCGGGCCCAGTATCTCCCTGGCGCTGGCCACCACGCTGGGCGACGCCAAGTTGCTCCGGCGCAGCGCGAGGGTGGCGGTTGGCGGTTTGGCGCTGAGTCTTGCACTTTCTGTTCTGATGGGCCTGTTGCTACCGTTCGACCCCTCGGTTGGCGAAATTGCCATCCGTACGGAGGTGCACCTCGGCGACGTAGTCTTGGCCTTAGCCGCTGGCGTCGCCGGGGCGCTCTCCTTTACGCGGGGGGTCTCGGCTGCGCTCATTGGGGTGATGGTAGCGGTAGCCCTCCTCCCGCCTACCGTAGCCGTGGGTCTGTTGGGCGGCGCTGGCGAGTGGGCCCTGACGGCCCGGGCGGCGCTGCTCCTCATGACGAACGTTGCAGCGGTTAACCTGGCGGGAATCATCACCTTTGTTGTGCAAGGCATCCGGCCCAGCCGCTGGTACGAGGCCGCTCAGGCGCGCGATGCTTCGCGTAAGGCCATCGCTGGCTGGGTGCTCGCCCTTGTGCTGCTGGCCATCGCCATTGCCATTGCATCGGGCTGGCCTATTGAGGTGCTGTAGGGCACCGCTCGATGAACCCTCCGCAAACCCGGCCGCACCACGGAGTACGGAGGAAACCATTGCCATAGGCCGTCGTGATAACAAAATACAATGGTGGCGTGGCCGAGCGGTTAGGCAGAGGCCTGCAAAGCCTCGTACGGCGGTTCGAATCCGCCCGCCACCTCTTCACCCTTTCGGCCCACCAGCCGAAAGGGTTTTGTTTTATCTGGCCTTCACGAACATGAACACACGCACCGTGCTGGGCCTGGTGGGGTGGCTTGCGCTCTGTTTTGCGGTAGCGGCCCTCGGCGGCATCGCCACCGATACAGGCACGTGGTATCAGGAGCTCACGCGCCCGGCGTGGAATCCGCCCGGCTGGGTCTTTGGCCCCGTCTGGACCCTCCTGTACACACTCATGGGCATCGCAGCCTGGGGCGTATGGAAGGAAGTCGGTTTCGACGCGGGCGCTGTGCCCCTCGCCTTATTTGGCGTACAACTGGCGCTGAATGGCCTCTGGTCGTGGCTCTTCTTCGCCTGGCAGGCGCCGGGCTGGGCCTTTGCCGAAATCCTTGTGCTGTGGGTGGCCATAGCTGCCACGCTGCTGGCCTTCTACCGCGTCAAGGCATGGACCGGCTACCTGCTTGTCCCGTACCTGCTATGGGTTAGCTACGCCGCGGCCCTCAACGGGTGGATCTGGTGGATGAATTAGCGCACGTGGTAGCGGCATGGAGGCGGTCTCCTCATCCCTAAAAATGAAAGGCCCCGCCAATGGATGGGACCACACTCGACTGCAAGCCCTGATCCAGTAGTGAAAACAGCGCGCTACCATACAGCTGGATCCCCGGCGTGACCGCCACTTTCAGGCCAAGCCCTGCGTTAAGCGTGTGATCGTAGGACGACAGCGGAATGGTGCTTCCAGCAAGGGGCCGCTCTTCCTCCGTCGCTGCAGCCACCCCTTCCGTCAGGGAGGTCAGGAAGGGGTCCCGCTCCAACTGCACCTGCCCCAGCAGATCGAACGCAAAGAAGACGCGTGATGCCAGTTGTTGGTTAAACCCGCCCCCCAGATTGAGGCGGTTCGTGGTGTTGCCATTCCAGAATTGGGCACCCGCGTTTACGTAAGGCTTAAACGAAGCCATGCCGTCGTACTCTCCCACGAGCAGTAGCTTCGTGCTAAAGTTGCCGTCGCCCAGCAGGCTGCTGCTCCCCCGGGTCGGGATGCGCACATCAACCAGGGCGGCTAACCGCCCGGCCGTGCTTCCCACCGGAAATCGGTATTTGGCCCGAAGCGCAACCGCCTCCAAGAAGGTCTCGCTGGCCGAGAGGTCCACGAAGTTAGCCAGCGCGATATCCACCTCCCGGGCACCCCGCCCAGAGCAGTTCAGGCCGCCATCCTGGGGTGCCCGGTAGCGACATCCAGAAGCGTTGCCTTCTACGCTGAAGGTGGTATTCACGTTGTCAATCGTTAGCCTCATAAAGGGGAGCATGACGCCCAGGTCCAACCGATCCGTAACGCCGTATGCACCGAAAATGGAGAACGCATAGGCTTCCATACTGAATGGCATTGTGACGTTGATACGATCGCCACCGCCATCTTGGGCAAAGCTAAACGACAACGCATCCAGGCTCTCCCCGCGGATCTGGGACAGGTTGAAGTAGGAGGCGTTCGCTCCTACCATGAACAGCCCCTTTCCGATCGTGGAACTACTCTCGGTATAAATGGGCGTAAACCCCGTGGCCACGTTCACCAGTTCTCCGTCGACGTACTCCAGGTCAAGGTTAGGTGGCGTCAGCGGGATGGCCGAAAGGCTGCTTTCGAGAAACCCGTTGATGCCAGGTGCAAACACGTTGCGTGCGAACGCTGCCGACTGCGCAAACGGGTTACCGTCCACGCCTTCGAACAGGCAGATGGCGTACAGATCGGCCAGGGCCGCCTCCAGCTGCGATTGTCCAGTGGCTACGCGGCCCGGCATCAGCAGCATAACCAACAACACGATTCCTCCCCACAGACGCATGTTCTTCATCTTCCCCTCCAATGGCTGATGGTTGATTGCTTGTCGTACAGCTGATGCGTTACCGGGGCGGTGGCGACCCTGTGGAATCATCATGCGGCCTCCGCAAGGATCAGGGTATACGCGCCCTCTGATTCCTCCCACACCCAGACGGCCGGCATCGGGACGGAGCGCAGCCCCTCGCGGCCCCGCTGCTGATACTCAACGAAGATCCGCACGGCGACCCGTGCACCCGTGTCGTCTACCTCCACCGCGCCCGGGACAATGGCTACGCTATGGATGCGATGACGGGCGTAGACGGGCGCCAGCATCTCTTGGTAGAAGCGGGCCAGCGGTGCCGGCACAGCGGCCCAGTCGTTGTCGACGATGGCGCGCCGTAGCTGTGGTGAGAACTCATCGAGATCGGCTTGAATGAGCACGTCGGCTGAGGGCCCTGCTTCAGGAGCCGGCTCCGCGGCTGCGTCCACCGCCGGCCCTTCGCCCTCCTCCCCTGGGGCCGCTTCGTCGGTTGAGGCTGCAGGCTGCTGCTGGACTGCAGGCCCGGCCGTCGGCGACGCTGTATCGCCAGCCGCTTCTTCAGGCGTGTTTGGTTGCGGCGTGGGTGCCTGTACCTGCTCGGGTTGTGGCGGGTCGCTTGGCTCTGCAGTTGGCAACGCGTTCCCGATGCCTCGTTCGCCAACCTTCGGGGCCTCAAGCGTCAGCCCACCGGGAAGCAGCCGATCACCCTCGGCACGCTCCCCTGGCACTGCAGCTTCGGACAGGTATAGACGGTCGGGGGCTTCCGACGCCGCAGGCCCGGCCGTCTCCGCCGATGAATCATCAGCCGCGTCCATGGGCTGAGCAGTCCACGCGTCGGCCATAGCGGTAGCCGGCTCTTCTTGGACGCTGGTGCCCGAGGTGGCCAGCATCCACCACCCGAGGCTCCCGATGAGCAGGATGGCGCCTACTGCCCACGATGTTAGCCGCCATCGGGGACTGCGCCCCGCGGCCGTCACGCGGCGATCCATTTCGGGCGAAGCCGCCGTTAGCGTACGCTCGTCATCAAACGCCTGAAGCGCATCGAGAAACTCACCGGCCACTTGATAGCGCTTGGTGCGCTTCGTTTCCAGGGCGCGCATCACAAGGTCCGCCAGGCGCTGCGGGACCTCAGCGTTAAACTGCTCAGGCCGTGGCAGGCGTCCCTCTACAATACTCCGCTGAATCGTGTACTGGCTTTCGGTCTTATCGAACGGCAGGCGGCCCGAGAGCATCTGGTAGAGCGTCATGCCCAGGGAAAAGATGTCGGACCGCTGATCCAGCGTGCGGCTGCCTTTAATTTGCTCGGGCGACATGTAGTAGAGCGTGCCCGCCACGCCCTGGGTCTGGGTAAGCTCGTGCTGCTGGTAGAACTTGGCCAGCCCAAAGTCCATCACCTTGACGGCTCCTTCGGCCGTCAACATGATGTTGCGCGGCTTGATATCACGATGGATGATGCCACGCTCGTGCGCATAGGCGAAGGCCTGCAGGAGCTGCTTCATGAGGGGCCACGCCTCGGGCCATGGCATGGGACCGCGGGCGTCCAGCACGTCAGCCAGCGTCTGCCCCTCTACATATTCCATCGTCAAGTAGACGCCCATCGCGGCGTGCCGCTGCGCGAAGACGGTGACGATGTTGGGATGGTGGATCTGGGCCAGGGCCTGCGCCTCCATCCGGAAGCGGCGAAGAAACTGGGCGTCCTGCACCAGCGCCGGGGCAATCACTTTGAGGGCTTCCATGCGACCCAGCGATAGGTTCTCAGCGCGGTACACCACCCCCATACCGCCACGCCCCAGCACCTCAAGGATGCGGTAGCCGTCTACCTCCTGCCCTACCAGCGCGTCACGTGCCATGGCATTCTCGGACTTCTCCGGACCGGTCGCTGGGATCGCTTGCCTCCCGCCCTTTAGGCCGTCTCATTGAAACCACGCGACCGTTGCCGCTGCACGCGGATATCGGACGCGCCCTCCCCAACGAAGACATCCAGCCGAGGACATACCGTAGGGTAGCCTGCCTACAACTCACGATCCACCGCGCCAGGCAGCATCCACCCGGGTCGGGTCATAACTGCCACTGCTTTGCGTCGGAGCTACCACAGCCCTCTGCGCTTCTGGAGGGCCGCCGGTTTGAGACGTAGGGCTCCCCCTGAAGGAGGGCTGCTCCCCAGGCATACGGTGCGGCGATGCTACTTCGGAAAGGTCTCCCGGCGCTCCAGCGCCTCCCGATCCCAATGCGCGTGGGTAGCGGCGGCCTCGTAGGTGTGCTGTAGGAAGCGCAGAAGGACCGCGTCCGGATCAGCCGCGGTGCGCACGGCCTCATACGGCAACACGTACTCTCCCATCGCTTCGTGAAAGTAAGCCTCAGCAGGCTCGACAGGGGCGTCGCGGTAGCCCTCCGGCTCCGGATAAGCATACGCGTAGAACGCAGCCTCCCCGAGCCCCGTCCCGGGCCAGAAGCCCGCGCTGGCCAGCTCGTGCGAATAGGCCTCCTCCATTACCCAGTCGGCGCAGTTGGGAACGCCGCCGGGATGCACAGGCGCCTCGCGCCCCGAAAACCGCGTCACAGCCAGGTCAAACGCGCCCCAGAAAAAATGCACCGGACTACACTTACCTATAAACCGCGCACGAAACACAGAGAACACGCGGTCTGCCTGCACGAGGGCCCGCCAGAATTGACGCATGGCCACCGGGTCGTAGCTGTTGTCTTGCGTGTTCTCTTTGAACGGAATCGCCTCCGGGACCTCCACCGGGCGCGCAAGGATATCCACGTGGATATCCAGTACCGCAAGGGCTTCGAATGCCTTGTCGTAGAAGGCAGCCACGCTCATGGGCTCCAGCCCAAACGAGAGTTCGCGACCCTTGGAGGTGATGATGATAAGCTTGTGGTCGAGGAAATCGAAGTCAATGGTAAACGTGCGGTCCTTGTACGGTATGGGCGAGGTCGTCAAGCCATGAGCCGTCACGTAAAGTGCCGAGCCCCACGAGTGATTGATCCACGGGGCAAGCATTAGGCGCACCTTGCCCACAACCTGCGTCCACATGTGGACCGTGGTGCAGGTATCCTGCCAGTCCTGTAAGGCCGGCAGTTTCGGCCAGGGGGTAGCAACGTCACGCGTTTGTTGGGCCATGGTGCTCGTCTTGGGGGTTGATGCATAATTCCAACGACCAGGAAGTACCGTTCCAACAGGTGAATGCCGTTAACAAAGCATACAAAAGCACTGATGCACCCGCAACGCGCGCGCCCCCTCGCCCCTGCGCCCTCTCGCCCCCTCGCCCTCCCGCCCCCTCGCCCCTGC
>Ga0207421_10000329_pt1 | contig 60615 bp, 30 predicted proteins | sample SodLakKL_010_SED_4_FD_187542 | JGI IMG/M metagenome (GOLD analysis project Ga0207421, IMG submission 187542) | Alkaline sediment microbial communities from Lake Tanatar, Kulunda Steppe, Russia - 8KL_010_SED (SPAdes) (version 2) | ecosystem: Environmental > Aquatic > Non-marine Saline and...
GGTGCCGCCCCTATCTACCTCGATTTCCATCTCCGCCGTCTCAAACAGGAGATGCTCTATCCGCAGCAGGTAATTGCCATCGGGAACGCCGACCTCAAATTTGCCTTCTTCATCGGTAACTCCCGTAGCTACAGCTTCCCCGCCTTCATAGTTTTCTTGAACCGTAACCGTGGCGCCCTCTATGACTTCCGTGCCGTCTTCCATGAGCGTAGCGCCCTCTGCGGTTTCTCCATCTTCCTCGCCGGCGCTAATAGCCATCCCGCCGGTTGGTACGTTTTCATGCCTCCTGGCCATGGCCACAGCTCCGTTAGCTCTTATATGTGTCAAAATCGACCAGGCCACATAGTCATCGCTTATCTCCCCGAAGAACCAGTCCATGTTAAAATCATAAATCTCGCCCATGTCGTTGTAGCAGAGATAAATCACATCTAACTGGTCCACAATATTCTCATGGGGGAGGAACTTATCCATGCGGTGGATACGTCTACATCTAGTGCACAACTCAAACCCGCTGCCACCGCAGCTGTTGCATTCCCCTCCTCCAACTTCGCCGCTGCCGTCACAATCATAACAGGTGGGGCAATGTTCATCGCCCATGGGGCAAACAGACCAGGCATTTAAATTATCTATTTGGTTGCTGCTCAAGTCCAGGAGAGCGCCGCCCAGGTAACTGCCAAATTCCATATCAAGCAGGTGGACAATCTCCTCGCTGTCCAGCCTGTTAAAGGAAAGGTCCAGAGCGGCAAACATCTTTCCTTTCAGGGGGCTGATATCCTTTATCTCATTTCCGGACAGGTCCAGGGCTCCGCCACCTTCTTCCATAATTTCCAAATCTTCCAGGACAAAATCAAAGGCCCGGAACATCATCCGGAACTGTTCCCGCACCTGGATAAATTCTACATCCCGGAGCGGCTCCAGAGCCGCTTCATATGATGGATCACCGGGGTCTTTCCCCACATCGCTCAGTTCGTTTTGGGAAAGATCAAGTTCCTTAAAGACAGGATGTCCACCCTGGCTTTCCACCAGGGGAGACAGGTCACTGATCTGATTATCCGCCAGGTAGAGATAGCTTAAACCGGGCAGATCTTCCACCCAGTCAAGCTCGGAAAGCCCTCCGTTACCGAGGCCGCTGCCCGATAAATTCAGCACATGCAGTTCACTCATCCCAACCAGGGGCTCAATGTTTTCCACCTGATTGCCGGCAAGGTTTAATTCCACCAATCCACTCAAAATCTGCAAATCACCTATATCTTCAATGTCGTTCCCGGAGAGGTCTAGAGTTTTTAAATTCACCATTTCTTCCAGCCAGTTGTCTCCTTCCGGGTCCAGGTCTTGAATATTATTATCCGCGAGCTCCAGTGATTCCAACCCGGGCAAATCAGCCAAGTCGGCCAGCTCGTTATTGTCTATGTCCGTTGAAGAAAGGCTTAGTTTTTCTAAATTATTCAGGTCAGAAAGCCTATCCACCCCGCTGAATTGATTGCCGGAAACATCCAGGCGTTTAAGATTTTCCAGCCCTTCCAGCACCTCGAAGTTATCAATGTCATTACCGGAAAGGTTTAGCCGTTCTAAATTAGTGAAGTTTTCCAGAGCTCCGATGTCTGATACGTTGTTATGAGAGAGATTCAGGTAGCGCAGGTTTTGCAATTCCTCCAGCGGGGCGAGGTCATCAATGTCATTCCCGGAAAGGTTCAGTATCTCCAAGCTTTCCAGCCCCTTCAGTGCATCCACGTCATCTCCATGCCATTCCTCCAGCTCATTAAAAGAAAGGTCAAGCTCTTTCAGATTATATAAGTTCCCCAGATTCTTTACACCGGTAATATCGTTATGGGACAGGTGCAGCTCTTTTAGTTCGGTCAGGTTCTCCAACATTAACAGGTCATCCACATGATTGTCGTGAAGGTCAATGTAGCGGAGGTTTAAAGCAAATTCAAGGCCGGTAAGATCCTTTATGCCTCTGCTGGAAGCCGATAGGGAATATAGCCCCTGAATGCTGTCCGTGGTAATTTCCTGATTGGGCGCAAAGAGAGCAAACTCAACGGATTTTTTCAGGTTTATATCGGGTATATACACCACTCCCGCCTCGACAAAGATCGCCGTGAGCACAGCGTTGCCTTCCGGCATGGTGTAGTTAAAGGTAGGCTGCGTACTCCTTGCCGTCCCGCCTTCTTCCCATCTGGCAAACATATAATCCTCGTTTGCTTCTGCGGTTACCTTCACGGTGGTTCCCGCCGTGTAAAACCCTTCGCCGCTAGCAGTTCCTCCATCCGGCGGATCAGCTGACAATGTCAACTGGTAAAGCTCACCAAAGTTCGCCGTAAGAGTGACATCTTCCGCCGGCATACGGAAATCAAACGCTTTTTCAGTGCTTACCTCTAACCCGTTAGCCGTCCATTTGACAAACCCGTATCCTTCATCCGCCACGGCCTCTACATTGACAACATCATCATAATTATAAGTAAATTCGCCTTCCGGTTCCACGGAACCACCCTCCGTTGCCTCTATATTAATTGTATAATCAATGATGGCAAAATTGGCGGTGAGGGTGGTATCGTCTCCCGGCATTTCGTAATCGAATACGGGTTCCGTGCTGACTACTTCTTCTCCTTCGGTCCAGCTTACAAATTCGTATCCCGTACTGGCTTCCGCTGCCAACTCCATCACTTCTCCTTCTTCGTACAGCCTACCGCCGGTTACACTGCCTCCCTCTTCCGGGTCGGATTTCAGGGTCAACATGAACAGCTGTGCCGTATCATCAATAAAGTTTGCCGTCAGAACGGTATCGCCGGCAGGCATTTCAAACTCGAAAGATTTGTCCATGCTCACCATTTCCCCGTCTACGGACCAGTCCACGAACTGGTAACCCTCGTTTGATGAAGCCGTTACTTCCACCGTCTCGCCTTCCAGATAATAACCGTCACCGGTTTCATCGGTCACGGTCCCCCCTTCTTCCGGGTCGGCCACCAGAATTAACTCGTAAAGGGGAACGAAATTCGCTGTAAGGGTAACATCCTCATCGGGCATGGTGTAATCAAAGGTCTTTTCCGTGCTCACTTCTTCCCCGTCCACCGTCCAGTTCACGAACTTGTATCCTTCATAGGTTTCAGCAGTCACTTCCACCTCTTCGCCTTCCAGGTAAGGGCCGTCATCGGTGACGTCAATAACCTCACCCCCAACCGCAGGATCGGCCTCCAGCGTTAGATCGTACACCTCGGGCAACCCTCTTACTTCAATATCATCCACATACCAGTCATCGGCGTTCGTCCCCTCGTAATGGAAATAGAGGCGCACCGTCTGGCCGGTATAATCGCTCAAATTAACGGTTCTCTTCTCCCAGCTTCCCTCCGGGGCCGGGCCAAGCTCTTTAAGCAGATGGCGATTATTTTCTGCATCCTCGACTCCTACGGCGTGGTGTTCATAGAATTCCTGCCGCTCCCCGGTTTCCCGGAAGTTTAGCTCCGCACCCCGGTAATCTTCATCAATCTCTATCCACGGGGTGTAGAGAGTAGCGTCAATATAAGGTATCACCGACAATGCCGCCGCCTCGGAAGTAACTTCGCCTACATCATTATTAACCACGCAGCGGAAACGCGCGCCATCATCTTCCGTGTAGACGGTATCCTGGGTGGTGTAATCCGCTTCCATCGCCCCCGGTATATTGTTCCAACTCTCGCCGCCGTCATCGGAACGCTGCCACTGGTAGCTCATGGGAAGGGTGCCGTCCGTATCAACACTAAAGGTAGCCGTATCACCTTCCGCAACATCCCGGTCCGCAGGTGGAGTAATAATTTCCGGCGGCACCGATTCCACGGTTAAAAGCGCCGCTTCAGATTCCACTGAACTGTGGATGTTGGTCACCACGCAACGGAACTGCGCCCCGTCGTCTTCTCCGTGCACCGTTTCTTGGATGGAAAAGACTGTGCTAATGGCCCCGGGGATATCCTCCCAGTTTTCCCCGCCGTCATCGGAACGCTGCCACTGGTAAGTCACCGGAATAGTTCCTCCCGACTCCAGACAGACAAAAGATGCCGCTTCCCCGTCTTCCACTGTCTGGTCGCCGGGATGGGTGGTTATCACCGGAGGCACCGGCAGCACGGTCAATTCCGCCTCCTCCGAAACATCCTCGCCCTGTTCATTGCTCACCTTACAGCGGAACTGAAGGCCATCGTCATCTAGATAGTCGGTCTCCGGCGTGGTAAATTCCGCTTCCGTGGCATCTTCCAGGTCCATCCAGTTGTCCCCGCCATCCGGGGAAAGCTGCCACTGGTAACTTAGCGGGTCGCTGCCGGACGCCTCCACGCTGAACGTCGCCGGGTCACCGTCATATACTATCTGGTCCTCGGGTTGAGTAATTATCTCCGCCGGCCCCGGCAGCACGGTCAATACCGCCGCATCGGAAGTCACCGAGCCGCCCTCGTTGCTCACCACGCAGCGGAACTGCGCCCCGTCGTCTTCCGTATAAACCGTCTCCGGTGTAGTGTAACTATCTTCCGTGGCCCCGTCAATGTTATCCCAGCCGTCGCCGTCATAGCGCTGCCACTGGTAATCTTCGGGAGCGCCGCTGTCGGCCTCCACGCTGAAAGTCGCTGTTTCCCCTTCATCCACCGTCTGATCCTCCGGATGGGAAATAATCTCCGGCGGGTCCGATATAACCGTCAGGGTCGCCTCCTCCGAGGCAACCTCCCCGGCCTCGTTGCTCACCACACAGCGGAACTTTGCGCCGTGGTCTTCCGTGTAAACGGTCTCATCGGTAATATACCTGGTACTGTAAGTTTCACCTATATCCTGCCAGCTTTGCCCATCGTCATCGGAACGCTGCCACTGGTAGGTGAAGGGTCCGGTCCCGTCAACTTCCACGCTGAAAAAGGCCGTTTCCCCTTCATACACCGTCTGGTGGTCGGGATGGGCGGTCACCTGGGGCGCCTCCACCGGCGGATCCGGGTGAGGCACTCCGTCCAGCCATACACGCCACACAGACAGCTCGCCGTAATTGGCTCCCTGCGGCCAAACCCGATTTCCTTTGCCGACTCCCCAGCCCACATACTGCTCGCCGGTGGCGGCACCGGATTCGCCGATGTTCCATGAATGAGTTACGCGTTCCCAAGCCCCGTCCAGTTCACCGCGCCAATCGGTACCGCCATCATAAGGATCACCTTCCGGTTCCTCGTCCCCGAATACCCACTGCCAGCTGTGATCGTGGCTGGTACTTTCCCAGTCAATCAACAGGCTATCCACATCGGTCAGGTCGATCCGGTAATCAGTCTCCCACATCCGGCGGGGACGGTAAGAACGGCGTTCCCCGGTATGTTTATATAAATAATTGCTGTATTTTATGGATGCCGCACCGTCGGCACCAACGCAATATATATAACCCTCCACAATGGGAACATGCTCTTCCCCATACCAGTAGATGCGGTTATTTTGATATTCCGCCTTTAATTCCACGTCATAAGTGGGCATGGTAAACTCAAATTCCCGCTGCGTGCTTACCTTGTCGCCGCTCCAGTAGAGGAAATCATATCCAGGTCCGCCGGCCTGAGCTTCCACCGTCACCGTATCACCGGGGGCATATTGTCCGGTGCCGCTGACTATACCGCCCAGTTCCGACTGGTCCCCATCGGTAAAGCCTGCGGTAACTTTACTGTCCAGCGTAACCAGATAGTATTCCTCACCTTCCAGGTATACAATCAGGGTTGCCTCCTCGGATATTTCCGTGTCTTCCTCGTTGCTCACCACGCAGCGGAACCGGGCGCCGTCATCGTTTTCACTATCCGTATCTTCGGCAGTATAGCTGCTTTCCGTCGCCCCGGAAATATCATCCCAGCTTTGCCCATCGTCATCGGAGCGCTGCCACTGATAAGACAGTGGCTCGGTGCCCTCCGCCGTGACGTTGAAAGTCGCATCCTGCCCCTCTTCCACTGCCTGATTGGCCGGATGGGAAGTTATTTCCGGTGGAAGCGGGGTGACTTCCAGGAGAGCTTCCCCGGAGGTTGCCGTGTCGGCATCGTTGGTCACTTTGCAGCGGAACCGGGCGCCGTCATCATCCGCATGCACCGTCTCCAGGATGGTATAGGTCCTTGCCGTCGCCCCGGGAATATCAGCCCAACTGCTGCCACCGTCATCGGAACGCTGCCACTGGTAAGAGAGGGGAACCGTGCCGGTAGCAGATACACTGAAGCTCGCCTCCGACCCATCGTCAACGATTTGGTCTGCGGGGTCTTCGGTTATTTCCGGCGGAATGGCCTCTTCTGTTACGGTCAGAACCGCCGGTCCGGATTCTACCGTACCTTCATCGTTACTAACCACGCACCGGAACTGCGCGCCGTCATCTTCCGGATAAACGGCGGGTGGCGTGGTATAGGTGCTTTCATTTGCATCTTCTTCAATATCACTCCAACTGCTTCCCCCGTCACCGGAATATTGCCACTGGTAGGACAGGGGTTCAGTACCTTCCGCTTCCACGCTAAACTCGGCAATACCACCGTTGCCCACCATCTGGTCTTCGGGGTCTTCCACTATGGAAGGCGGAAGCGGTATTACAGTGAGAATAGCCGGCTCCGAGTTAACGGTATCTGCATCGTTGCTCACCGCGCAGCGGAACTGTGCGCCGTCGTCTTCGGCATATACCGTCTCCGCCGTAGTATAGGTGCTTTCGGTGGCTCCCTCGATATCATTCCAGTTTTCGCCATAATCATCGGAACGTTGCCACTGGTAAGAGAAGGGCTCCGTTCCGGTGGCGGTAACACTGAACTCCGCCGTTTCACCGTCGTCAACTGTCTTATCTTCCGGATGGTCGGTTATTTCCGGCGGGAGTGGGGTTACCTGCAGGGTGGCTTCGCCGGAAGTGGCCGAATCGGCATCGTTGCTCACCACGCAACGGAACCTGGTCCCGTCATCATCGGCATACACCGTCTCCGGCGTGGTATAGCTGCTACTGGTAGCCCCCGCTATATTGCTCCAGTTGTAGCCGCCGTCAACCGACCGCTGCCACTGGTAAGACAGGGGTTCCGATCCCGCAGCGGACACACCAAAACTCGCCGTTTCCCCTTCGTCCACCGTTTGATTGGCCGGGTCGGTTGTAATTTCCGGCGCGATGGGCTCCACCTCCAGGGTGGCCGGATTGGAAGTATCTTCATCCTCCTCATTGCTCACCACGCAGCGGAACTGCGCGCCGTCGTCCTCGGCATAAACCGTAGCAGGGGTGATATAATTTCGCCCGGTGGCTCCTGAAATTTCTTGCCATGTGCCTCCGTCATCATCGGAGCGTTCCCACTGGTAATCGAAGGGCATGGTGCCATCAGACGTCACGCTGAAAGTCGCCGTTTCCCCATCCTCCACCGTCACATCGCTCGGATGTTCAATTACCGCGGGAGCATCCAACGGCGGTTCCGGTATGTCGTCATATACCAACCAGATTCTGTAAGTGAATGTCTCACTGTCTTTTCCGGAAGTACAGCCCCTGGTCCGTGCGTGAGAACTGATATAGTGATCACCGGTATATCCACTTAAATTTATGCTTTCGGTTCTTCTGCTAAAGCCTCCGAAATACTCAATCTCTTCTTCAACGGAATCATCCCGGCAGGAAACATTGGCCTCGGTAGCCACCGTGAACAGATGCCTCGCATCTGCAATTGACCACCCTGAATCTCCAATTCCATACCAGTCTACTATAACTTCTTCCACATCAGTAAGATCAACCGCCGGACTGCACCAGGACACTTCCCGTCCATTCCCCCAGGAATGAGAGTACAGGTAAAGGTGGTCGGATCTTTTTTCCCTTATCTCGTGTTCGTCATTACGCCAGTTATAACCGCCTTCATGCATGGCATGATCCTCTCCCAGCCAGTAAAGGCGGTTGTTTCGGTACGCCGCCGTGAGTGAAACATCCTGCTCGGGCATAGTAAAAGTAAATTCCCGGTCAATGCTCACCTTGTTGCCCGTCCAGTAGAGAAACTCCTGCGCCGTTTCATCGGCTTCCTCGGCAATTACTGTCACTGTGTCGCCGGGCTGGTACTGCCCCTCACCGCTAATAATGCCGCCCAGGTCGGAGAGATCACCGTAGGTGAAACCCTCGGTAACTTCATGATCCAGCGTAACCGCAAAATACTCTTCCTCTTCCGTAAACACGGTCAGGGTCGCCGGGATGGAGATGGCGGTGCCCTGGTCGTTGGTCACCACGCATTTGAACCAGGCGCCGTCATCATCCGGGTACTCGGCAGAAGGTATCGTGTAGCTCTCACTCGTTGCTCCCCCGACATCGCTCCAGCTGCCGCCTCCGTCATCGGAACGCCGCCACTGGTAGGAGAGGGGGATGGCACCGGTTGCCTCCACGCTGAAGCTCGCCTCCTGGCCTTCTTCCACCGTCTGATCCTGAGGGTGGCTGGTTATATCGGGCGGATACAGTTCCACTGTGAGGGTGGCCGGGTCGGATGTATCCGACCCTTCTTCGTTGCTCACCACGCACCGGAACTGTGCCCCGTCATCATCTTCATGAATCGTGTCCGGGGTGGTATAGCCGCTTTCATCGGCCCCGTCAATATCTTCCCAGGTGGCGCCCCCGTCGTCGGAACGCTGCCACTGGTAGCTGAGTGGGGCGGTACCGCTTGCCGACACTTCAAAGGTTGCCGGCTCTCCCTCGCCCACCGTCTGGTCTTCCGGGTGGGAGGTAATTGAGGGCGCGATAGCCGTAGAAGTAACCGTCAGTAATGCCTCAGCAGATATCGTTGTGCCGGCGGCATTCTCCACTTTACAGCGGAACCGGAGCCCGTTATCCGCCGGATATGAAACCTGTGGCGTAGTAAAGCTGCTCTCGTTCGCATCATCTATATCTTCCCAGGTTCCCCCATCATCATAGGAAATCTGCCACTGGTAGGTGAAGGGCTCGGTTCCGGTAGCATCAACCTCGAAGGTAGCCGTAGACCCGTCTTCCACCATCTCATCTTCCGGGCCGTCTACATCGGGTAAAATCGGCTCCACGGTGAGTTCCGCCGTATCGGAAACCACATCTCCCGCCGGGTTGCTCACCACGCAGCGGAACAGGGCGCCATCATCGTCCGGGTACTGGGTCGGCGGCAGGTTATAGCTGTCACCTGTTGCCCCCGAAATTTCGCTCCAGTTATCGCCCCCGTCATCGGAACGTTCCCACTGGAATGTAAAGGGTTCGGTGCCCTCTACCTCCACGCTGAATTCGGCTGGCTCCCCATCATTGACTGTCTGATCTTCAGGCTGGGTAGTAAACTCCGGCAGTAGCGGCTCTACCGTCAGAGTTGCCGGATCTGAAGTTTCTGTACCACCAAGGTTGCTTATGACACATCGAAACATAGCGCCGTCGTCTTCCGGATATTCATTATCCTGGGTGGTATAGACATAGTCCGTTGCCCCTTCAATTTCATTCCAGTTACTACCCCCGTCATCGGAACGCTCCCACTGATAGGAAAGGGGCTCCGTACCCTCCGCGGTAACGCTGAAACTGGCATTTTCCCCGTCATCCACCGTCTGGTCCGAAGGCTGGGAAGTAATAGAGGGTGGAATCGCCGGTATTACCGTTAGAGTCGCCTTCTCTGAGCTGGTCACACTGCCGGCTTCATTAGTTACCACACAGCGGAAAAGAGCTCCGTCATCATCGGCAACCGTATCCGGCGTAGTATAGGTGTCACTTGTAGCTCCCGAAATATTGCTCCAGGAATTCCCGCCGTCATCGGACCTCTGCCACTGGTAAGAGAACGAAGCATCGCTTTCCGCTGCCACGCTAAATTCTGCAGGGTCACCTTCATCCACCGTCTGGTCTTCGGGATGGGAGATTACCTCAACCGGCTCAAGGACAAACCAGATCCGGTAGGCACGCACTTCAAATTCGTAAAACCGACTAGTGCCATGGTCACGCCCATGTACTCTTACATAAAAATCATCGTTTAGGTCGCTCACATCAACAATATCCGTTCTCAAGTCAAAGTTACCTTTTTCGTGATCCGGGTGATCTTCCGGAATGCCGCCACGGGGAGGAGCATAAGGATTGTCTATTCCGGCCACGTAATCGTCGTATTCCAGAGAATCCATCTTATCATGGTCCGCTATAAACCCGGACCGGTTGTGTTCCTCATCACTGCGGTCGGAACTGCCGGTATTTTCCCATAATGTTTTCATTCTTAAAATGTTACTTAAATCTATCTGATTATCAGTTACATAAGTTCTTTCGCACCGGCCAGTTCCCCAAGAGCTACTTGTGCCACCCTGTAAATATAAATGACTATCATGTTTTGCAACCTGGCCATCTCTTTGCTCATATCCCTCCACAAATGTTTCGAACTCCGTACCATTCCAGTACAACAACTGTATCGATTTGCTTATGGGGCTGGATATATCACCGGTACTGTTTTTAAACTGGGCCTGAACCGTTTTTATACTTCCACCTCCACTATCCAGCTCCCACTCGGCCACATTATAAAGACCATCAACATTAACCCAATCTCCAAAGTCTCCAGTAACGCCGTTACGAAAACGCATCTCTTCAGCATCGGGAGGCGCCGTAACAAAAAGGTTAACTCCATAGTCATTCACACCGGTATAATCACAGATATTCCGGTCATCATCGGGGCCCGGACCTATTGTGATATCTGCTGGAGGGTGGACATGGGTAATAGAAACACAATCAACAAACCAGTCCGTGCCGTCATCGGCGAAATAATGAAATACGATTCTAACTTCTTCCCCTTCCCACTGGCTTAAATCGTAATCATACGAGGCCCAGTTTTCGGTAAAATTCAAAACATCCAAAGTATGATAGTTTTCATCACTATCCTGAAGCAGTATTCTCCAATCATCATCATAGAAAGTTTCATAGTAGCCCCGACAACAGAAACTCAGCTCGGGATCAAGACCAAGTTCCATCCATGGTGTCCAGAGTGCCTGGTTTAAATCATCTCCCCATCCAATAAAGGCGGAAGCATTGCCGCTACAGGAATCATCTTCGGTACGCTCCCATTCGGGATTACGGGACCACCCTGATGGCGGGAAGTCGGTATCTTCAAAGTCTTCATACAGTATTTCTACACGGTCTTCTCCCTGGGTGGTTACCGAGCTGCCGGTAGTTTGCTGCGGACAGCCATCGTCTTTCTCTAATTCACCTGGGGAAACAAGGAAGGATTCAGTTTCCGCATCGGAAGAGTCTCTAGTTGATCTTTCACTGGTTTGCGGCTCCCCGCCACCGGCAGGGCTGCCTTCGCCCCCGTCGTCGTGACGGACCCCGGCGGAAGCCTCGCCGGTATATGCATGGCTCGTATAGCGTTCCCAGCCGAATCCCTCCACGTTGGTTTCTCTTTCCCAGTCAGGGGATACGGGCGGGAAGGCGGTATCGGCAAAACTTTCGGACAACAGGGTTTCCGCCCCTTTGTCCTGGGTGAAGATCCCCATCTCTGACAGGCTTTCCATTTCAATGCCCAGCCAGCCGGCAATGGCACGAGTGAAATAAGCGGGGCTATCTTCCCACTCGGCAGTATGGAATAAATTTGAGAGCGAAACCTCCTGCACTGCCGGTTCCCCTTTACTGTCGTCCAATTCCTCCAGGAGAGCTTCCAGTAACCCGACAATCAAGTTATTATCACACAAATCTTCGGCAGCGCACCCTTCACATTCTCCGCAGGCGTACAGTAGTTCCTCCAGCATAATGTCCACCGCAATTTGACCGGGGGAACCATCACCGAATTCATCTATTAGCTCCAAAATGGAGTAGTAGATAAAATCGCTCATGCTTTCCCTCTTTTCGCTTATGTCCCCGGGAGCCAGCGGATAATCTTCCGCCCGGTAATCAATAAACTCCGCCACTTTACCCAACAGGACGGCGGGAACGACCTCGCCCACCAGGTCGGCGCGACTTTGCCCGGGGCTTTCTTCGGGATCATGTTCCTCCTCCAGGAATCCGGTAATATTTTCCACGGGGAAACCGGAAATACTGTCAATGAAGGCATGGTAGAGATCGCTTTCCACCAGCACGCCCAGCAAATCCTGGGTGAAACCGGAAAATGCCTCTTTCAAAGTCCCCGATATGGTGGGATCCTCACAGGGGCCATCTCCCAAGCACCCCTCACATTCCCCGCAGGAGCCGTCAAGGAAGTCTTCTACCACCTCTTCCAGGGGGAATGCTCCTACCGCTTCATCGCCCCATCTTTCCAGCACATTGTAAACCTTGTTTTTATCCACATAATCTTCCATGCCCCGGATGCGAAAATCATCAATATACCAACTATCCGCCCCGGCCCCCCGGTAGCGGAAAAACACCCGCACGTTGCGCCCGGCAAACTCGCTCAGATCAATCCGCTGCCTCCGCCAGTCCGGAGCCTCCGGTGCCCGGCCCAGTTCCCTGGTATAAATTGTTTCCTGGGTTTGTTGATCCTGCACGCCCACTACGTGGCTCAGGTAAGAATGGCTCTCTTTGCTGGTTTCATGAAAGTCCAACTCGAAACCGTCTTCCACCTCCAACCACTCGGAGTAAAGAGTGGCCTCCGCATGCGCGGGGCGCCGCTCCACGTTGCCCACCACGGAAACATCACCGATGAGCCACTCGTAGATATACCACCTGGTGCTCGTCTGATACCACGCGCTGTGCAGAGAACCCTCACCGAGGAACTCAAAGTAGATCCTTAGCTCCTTGCCGGCATAATCATCCAGGTCAATCTCAACCGTCGTTTCGCTGCCGGGAAGGTTGCTGTAAGTCTCCAGCAGCTCATCATTAAGCTCGTCATCATCATCGTAGTACTCTACTCGCACCTCCGCTTTTTTAAGGGAGGCCCGGCCATCATTTTCACCTTCCATATGGTTGTAAATTAATTGAGCAAAGGTATCATCGCCCAGTTCTTCCACCTCGAACCACGGCGTATAAAGCATAGAGTGTATATCATACTCCCCGTGGCTGTATCCTTCATCCCGCAAGGCATCGCCCAGGTGGGTCCGATTACCGGTACCCGCCATGCCGGTGGCATAATCATTATCATCATCTTCATCAACACACTCCGAGCGTTGCACCCAGCCGGAAACAATATTGTCCGAATCGTTCCAGCGGTCCCAGCGCGGTGGCGGCCATATCACAGAATCAAAATCCTGAGATGGAAACAACTCGTCCTCAGCCACCCGGGGCTCCGTCCTTTCAAACCCGGTCGCAGCGCCGCCGCTGCGGTAAATATCCGTCTGCCGCTCCCAGTTATATTCGGTCAGGTTACTCGTTCTGCCCCATCCAGCCGGGGGGAAATCGGCATCCCGGAAATCACGGTTCACCATTTCATAGTAGACCGGTATTTCCAAGAAGTCGCCCATCTCCTCAAGAGGCAGGATATTTACCAGGTTCTCCGCTATTTCCGTGGGCAGGTAAATTGGCTGCTTATCGCTGAAATCAAGCAGGTTGCTTTCGGCGTAGGCATCGGTGAAAACAACGTCATCCAGATGCCAGGTTTCTCCGTTGGGGCCATAATACTGAAAGACCGCCCTTATTTCTTCTCCGGCATAATCACGCAAATCAATCCAGTGCTCTCTCCAGGAGGAAGAAGAGCTATCCAAAGTTTCTATACGGGTAAAACGATCACCGTCGTCCACCCAAATGCGGTAGTGATCATCGTAATATTCATGGATGCGCTCGGTCATTTCCCGGAAAACAAGGCGGGGGTCATCGCCGAGTTCTACCCAGGGTGTATATAGCGCAGCATTTAAGTTTTCCTGGGTCCATTCAATGCGAGCGGAAGCCTCCCCGCTGAAGGCATACTCTGTGGAACGCTCCCAATCATGGCCTTCAATGTTAGTTGCCCTGGACCATCCGGCCGGCGGGAAGGAGGTTCCCGCAAAATTCTCCGTAAAGTAGACCAAGTCTTCCAGTTCAGTGGAGGCATCGGAAGCATCGGGATTGCCATAGTATATGTAGAAACGGGTGTCCTCGCGCCGTGATACGAACGGCAATTCCACCCGGTATTCCGCCGTTTCATTGGACGCATCATGGGATATCCTTTCAAAGTCAAGGAGGGAACCTCCCGGGCACTTAAACCTGACGTCATGGCCGTCATTCCTGGCCTCGGCAAAATCAAAGTTGTCTTCATCCAATTTCACCTGCACCTGAAAATCTTCACTGTCAGCGGCTATCCCGGAATGATCCAGGGTGATTTCCCGGTAATACTTTCCACGAAAACCGGGGTGATCCGGGTCGCCAGCCATCCGCGGGTCATCCCAGACAGACTCTACTATACCGTCATATTCGCCTTCCTCGGGACAGAAGAAATAGCGGTAAAGATCATTTACCACCCGGTGCATGATCTCTTCTTTGCGGGAGCATTCGCCACCCCCTTCGCAAATATCACACTCACCACAGTACTCCTCGTGATAGAGGAAATCCACAGCATAATCCTGCGTTTCTTCGAGGGCAGCACCCACGGCGGAAATAAAGTCCGGAGACAGCGCCGCGGCGGCATCTTCCCCCCACTCCAAGTAGGTACCGGCATCTTCGGGGCTTTCCTCCCCGCCAAACATGAGCCAGTCAAAGAAAACCTCATTGATCAACTCCGGAGGTATAACCGAGAGTTCAGCGGCTATCTGTTCCACAATATTTTGTTCCGGGGCAAACCAGCTTATGGGGGCACTAAGCGCATCCGCCGCCATTCTCACCCCTCCATCCGGGCGTGTAGGAGCTTCCTCCAGAATGGCATAAAATGAATTCAGGAAATAGTTCGCCAGGTAACCATCCTTGTAAATCATGTTTTCCATCATGCCTGATACAGAATCCTGTACAAAAGCATACCCATCGTCATATCCGTACTCCGAACCCGAAGCGGAAATACCTTCATCCACCCCTTTGATAATAGCCGCGGTCAGATCGGTATCGTTAAGCACTTCTTCAAATCCGGAAAACCCGTAGTTTACTCCTTCCAAAAACATCTCGTAAAAAATGATCTTAAACCGATCGTCCTCTATTAAACTCACCCATGTTTCCAGGCCGGTTTCCGTAAGCATTTCGGCCATGTACTCCAAAAATTCGGCAAATCTTTCATCAGTAAACATATCCTGTATTTGCATCCCAAGGCCAACCTGATCTTCGCTTCCCTCAAGGACCTGGCGCACCGCGGAAATAAAATCTCCGGCAAGTATACGGGAGGTCTCGACCTCCGATTGCGGATCGGCAGGGTCTTCTCTCCACAGTTCCAGAAGAATGCCCCGCACCGCATCCTCAAGCATCACCCGGGCAATCTCTATTCCTTCATCAACAACTTTATCCACGTAAGCTTCGGTTTCCTCATCTTCCAAAATATCTATAAGGAACTGATTCACATCCTCGTAAACCGCTTCATCGTATAAAAAGTCAATTAGGACGTCCCAGAAAAAATCTATATCCTCTGCCAGGCGTCCATCCTGCAGGCTTTGCGTCAGCGCTCCGCCCACGGCATCAGCCAGCCCTCCGGCGGAGGCAATGCCGGACATGAGATCAAGGCCGGGTTGAACCATTCCATCGAACCTATCCCTTTCCAGCAATTCATACAGGGCCTCATCCATCATATCGGTGTTCAGTGTCTCCAACAGTTTTTCCAGCACATATACAATTTCCTCTGTCTCTACTTCTACCTCTACTGCAGGTTCTACATCCGCTGTCTCCGCCTGTGGTTCGGACTCAACAGTTCCATCCAACCCACCTTCTTCACTTTCTCCTCCTTCTGTGCCGGCCAGGTTTTTTAAGGTGTCCACCCCGGCAGTCGGAAACGCTTCCAGCATTTCGACATCGGTCTCTTCAACTTCATATTCCTGAACACCGGAAGCGGTATATTCGGTATTGCCCACCAGAAAACCGCCAAATGACCGTATGCGACGGGTAAAAGTATGGTAAAAATCACCCAGAAAATCAAAAACACTTTCCACGGAAAGATCAAAAAGGGTAGGGTTGATTACCAGATCTGCCAGGTAGTCAAGGATTTTACTCCCCAGTTCGTATTCAATAAGAGTATCACCCACGTGGTCGGTAGCTGCTGTGTGCATAAACTCTGCCAGCTCAGAGGGGTCCCCCTCTCCTTCTCCGCCAAGGAGATCAACCATAAAGCGAGCAGGTATGTCCTGCAGTATATAACCGGCTTTATAGGCCCGGCTTACCTCTTCCCCTTCCAATATCTCCTCCTCAGCTTCCAGAAAATCAAGTATGTTGTCGATCATATCCGTAGTGAAGCCACCGCTTAGCAGATCGTAAAACATCTCGTGCATTTCCCGGTCAACCTGCAGCGCCGAGTTCAATTGCCCCGGATCTATGCGCATATTCATCCGGCCGATGAGATCGGGCATCCACCGGGTCACAATATCTGCGCCTTCCGGAGTAGCTCGCATACTGAGTTCAACTTCACCGGTATCGTAATTAATGGAGTTATAGGGGGGAGATTCCTGCACCAGTTCTTTCCCCGGCTCCGGGTTGACAAAATATCCCTCCGGATCCGCGCACCTTGCTTCATTGCCCGCCTCGCATTCACTACAATCACCGCATGGATCGATTTCATCCACGGCAATCTGATCTCCCACGGTCAGCTCCAGGGTACCTGGTGTTACCGGAAGCCCAGGTGTGAATTCAAAGTGCCGGGCAGAATCCTGCCCCGTGCCGACAATTTCGCTGACCCGCCAACCCTCGGTGAGAAAATCGGCAATTTCGTTCACCAGGATGGCATAGGTCACCCCGATATGCTCCTTTAACAGCCATACCGGCGGATGATCAACCGGATCTCCGGGAACCGGGTATTCCGGATCATCGGGATCATATTTCAGAATATTGGCAATTTTATAAACAATATCCAGATCGCGGGAACCTTCACCATCGGGCAAGCCGATGAGCACATCCTTCAGGAGGCCGGCAAAGTTCGCTTCAAAATCTTCCGGGTTGTTGGCGTATTCATCTGGCAGATCAAAATTTTCCAGTTCCTCCGGGTCGTATTCTTTCTGCAGGATTTCACCCACCCGGGCCACCAAGCCGTCATCCTCCGGGTCATCCCTTAAAAATAACGCCGCCGTTAACCAATCGGAAACCATATCATCCATTCCGCGGCCAGTGGTCGGATCTTGGTAAGATAAAGTGCTGTGCGCAACATTGAGGAACACATCAACCATCCGGGGTATGAATTCACCGGCAAAATCATAGCGGTAAAAGTCTTCAAAATAATGGGGAAGAAATTTTGAAGGCGCCTGCAAGACCCGGGGATTGGTGTGATCATCGCCGTCAAAGAGTTCCTCGCCCCGGAGCCACTCCATAAGCAGGTCAAAAAAGACACCCAGCCCCTGGTAAGCAGCCTGTCCCATTTCACAGTCAAGAAAGTCAATGTCACAAATCTCTTCCCGGTAGGTTACCTGATAAAACCGGGCCGGGCCACCGGAAGAATCAGCCCGGAAAGCGGTAACATCCTCATAATCCGGGTGGCCGTACCAGCTGGCATAATAGAGGCTGAGCCTCAAAAAGTATTCCAGCCCCCCGCCGTTGCTTCCCAGCTCAAATTCGTAATGTGCATCCACGGGAACGGGCTCCAGGGCTTCTTCTTCCGAATCGCACATGTGGTAATAATGCTCTTCCGTCTCCACATAACCGATCCAGCCATCGTCTTCCAGAAAATCCTTCAACAGGAGATTTATCTGGCCGGGAAGGTCTCCGAAAGTAAATGCTTCCGTAACCGTTTGCGTAACAAACTCCCTGGATTCTGCATTAAACAGGGTATCTTCCACCACGCTGCCCATACCTCCCACCAGGCAAGTGGAAAGATCGTCCACCAAATCTTGGAGAGTGTTGCGTAAATCTTCGCCCTGCATCCCTTCCGCCACTGCATCAACCGCCGGGTCAACGGGGGCTTCCATAAGTTCTTCCAGGGCATCCCGGGCATTCTCTTCTTCATCAAACAGGCCCATCAACCGAGCCGGAATATTAACCACATCAACAGCCGTATCTTCCTCGGCTATTTCTTCCAGCATATCTCCCATGCGCCGCAAACGTCCGGCAAAATCCTGCACGCCTCCGGTCCAGTCATCAAAACCTACCAGAATCACTTCCGCCTCGCCGCTGCCGGCGCAGTTTTCGCACAACCCGCCACCTTCTACTTCACCTTCTCCGTTGCAGAAGGTGCATTCGCCGGTGGTCCTCCCGGTTCCGTCACAGTCTTCGCAATCCCCTTCCTCGCCGTTACAGGAAGAACATATGAGCATACTGTCAATTACCCCGTCTATAATCTCGTTAACTACTTCTACCGGATCAATATGATCACCGTGGTCAGGATGTTCTTCGTCAAGTCTTTCCGGGTCTAACCTCTCTACAAAACCTTCCACCTGGCCGGGAAGTTCACCGGAGAGATCCGTTTCAAAATATCCCGCTTCCAGTTCTTTCCGCTCCTGCGCACCGGCTACCTCCGCCAGAAGACCGGTAATAACAGAAAGGCGCTCCGGGGAAGCAATAATGCCCAGGGCATCATACTCATCCTCGCCGTCCCCCAGGAACTGCCTGATAACCGAATCGGGAAAACTGGTAAACCGGCCCGGGTCTTCCGGGTGAGGTTCGTATTGGGCGAATTTACTTTCGGTTAAAAATTCATGCGTGGGAGAGATAATCCAGCGCAAGCTACTGGCAATTCGTTCTTCGGAAAGCATTCCTTCCAACCGCTGCTGTTCCCTGGCTTCATAGTCGTGCACGTAACGCCGTGCGTTAAGCAGCTTGAGGAAAGGGGCAAAAATACGGTCGACAAAGCCCAGGGCTGCCGCTCCTATTCTTTTCCCGTAATCAAGCACACCGCCGTCTTCATCTTCCCACACGTGGGAAATATCGTCATCAAGAGAATCATAAAAACCTTCAAGGTCCTCGCCTGCAAGTATTTCCATCATTACGGACCAGACGATGCCGGCAATGCCGGAATCGTCATCAACGGGGTATTCTTCATCCCCGGTGGCGTACTTGCCTCCCAGGTCTTCGTAGAATTGCTCCATACGCTCTACATTAATGAGGCCTTCCTGCAGCTCTTCTCTTTCTTTATTCCTGATGCATTCAATGCAGGGGTCTTCCTCCGTGCAACCGGAAGTGTCGCAGCCTGCTTCCGTCTCAATACCGTCTGCCAGGTCTTTTAAAAAACCTGAGGCCAGATCATAACCTATTTTCTCTGCGTTGGTGAGACCGCAGTTGCATTCGGGATCATTGCATATAGAACCCATATAAGCGGCAATATCGTCGGCCAGTTCATCAATGGTAATACTTTCATCCGCGTCGGCAAAACTACTTATGGTAGTAATATTATCAAAGAGGCGGTCAATTAAATCCTTGCTCACTTCTATTTCTTCCATACCTTCGCCGCCGCCTCCCTCTTCACCGGGTGCAGGAAAATGCTCGGGGAATACATCTTCTAAGATTTCATTTAATTTTTCGCTAAATTCTTCCGCCGCATCGCTATAGTCATCCTCCATCTCTACTTCGCCCACTATATCTCCGGCAATACCGAAAAGCTCCTCCCCCAATTCCTCCATGATCTCATCCAGGGGATTAAGTATATTCTCCTCAATGGATGGGGCTACCGGGCTCTCTTCATCCATGAGGAGCTCCAGGGAGCGATCAAGGTTTTCCATAAGCAGGTCCGCCATATCCTCCAGGTGGTATGCCCCTTCACCTTCAGTAAAATATCCCATAAGGGGTTCCATGAGCAGATCGGAAAATTCCTCATGCCCAAACATGGCAAAGAGGACGTCGGCCCAGTGCATGAGAAAATCCGCCATCTGCTCCTCGGCTTCACACCCTTCCCCGTTACCGTTGTCACCTGTGGCGCCCTCCGCAAAGTGTTCAATACCCAGGTCTATATCTGCTGATATATCTTCCAAAACAGCCCCCAACCCCCCTTTAATAGGGCAATAGGGGCAGGAAGGATCATCACCGCCGCAGGAAAAACATTCTTCTCCTTCTTCCACAGCCATCCATAACTGCAGCATACCCTGAAATGCTCCCCATAGCCCGCCGCCGCAATCGGAGCAGTCCGGTTGGAGATCGCCTTCTTCACAGGCAGGGCATTCCGGAGATATGAGTTCACCCAGATAGTCATCCAAGACCCCCGCTCCCTCCAAATCGCCAAACATGGGTTCTGCAAGGGCATCCCAGAAAACAGCGGTCAAGTTTTCCATGGCCCGGTTAAAGCCCGGATCTTCTCTCAATGCTGCCGCGAACCCGTCGGGAATGTCTTCAAGGTTATCCAAAACTCCGTGCATGATGTTGGCCATCTCGGTGCCCTCTGTTGCGGCTCTCATATAATCGACAAATTCACCAAGAAGTTCGGGGATCCCCTCAAAAGAACCGGCGCTACCGAGGTTTTCAATCACCTCGCCGGTATAACCGACAAAAAGATAAAGGATATCTTCGGAAACCTCGGATACCCGGGGATCATTGAGAAAATTGTTTAGGGCTTCTCGGATGAATTCCTTGAAGCTACCATCAGTATCATCCTGCAACAGGGCATAAACATCTTCGGACATCTGCTCGGCAAATTCCCTTTCCGGGGTGCCATCCTTTAAGAGCAGTAGTGAAGCAATCACATCACCTAGCATTTCGTGAAGCTCTCCGTCCCGCAGAATATGGAGCAGCATCTCCTCCAGGGTAGAACCGCTACCTTCTTCATTACTTGCACTTTCCACGGCATCTGCCAGCGCCACCTGAACCCTTTCATCCTGCATCATATCACCGGCAAATTCGTATGTAGTATCCCGGAGATTATCAATAGAAGAATCATCTGGCTCTTCAGGATCTAAAAAAGCCCCGAAATAGGAGGAGGCATTGCCCATGATATCAACAGATGAACCGGCATCCGTTTCGCCTTCCATCTCTGAAGCCTCTGCAGTCAAAACCGGAGCAACACCTTCTATTAAGGGACTAAAAATTAACACAAATGTTACATATGTAACCAGTAAAACTTTTCCTTTAATTAAGCCTTGCTTTAAACCAACCCTTTTTTTCATACTTTTTGCCTTTCGCGGGTATATTAAAAAGCAGTTTATAAAAATAAACTGTCTAATTTACTATTTCTTTGTAACAAGCTAAAGTTAAAGCTATAAATATAGGCTTTTCAGCCTTTTTTCTTTGTTTATTCTTTATATATTTTTTTACACCACCCCCTTCATACTCAGAAACAGGAAAAAATTTTATACATGCTTGGAATTATTATAACAGCTATCAAATTTTATGTCAATTTCGTCAGAAGATTATAAAAACTCTCCTAAAGTGCAATATCTTATGCTAAACTCTGCTGAACTAAAACAAAAAATTAATATCCGGAGCAAACTTACGCAGTCGGTAATGAATAATTCCATGCCTGATCCTCTCGAAGGAAAAGCATCTGGGAAATAAAGCATTATAGAGTAGTAATTGACTACCCCATAAAACCTTTTTTTACTTTTTCCCGGTAATCGGCCTTCCTTTTAAGCATCATAATGATAATTATGGCTGTGCCACAAACAGCAACAATACTTCCCAGCTGAGCATTAGTGAGCCCCAACCACAAAATTTCCCCTTCCCGGAAAAACTCGGTGGCAAATCGAAGCGCTCCGTAGAGGAATATGAAAAAAGTTATAATGGAGCCCTCAGGAAGGGGGCGCCGGTGCAAGAGTTTAAGGACGAAAAAAATTATCACCGCCCCCAGGGCAGCATAAATCTGCACCGGATGGCGGGGCAGATCATCTACCCTAACCATAGCCACTGCCCAGGGCACATCGGCAACTTTGCCATAGCAACAACCCGCGACAAAACAACCCATTGCACGGGTAATGGCATAACCCAGGGCAAAGTAGGGCGCCAGCAAATCAGCTACCTGTAGATGATTGATCCTCCGCAGGCGGGTCCAAAAATAATTGGCAAGCACTCCACCAATAATGGAGCCATAAAAAGAAAGCCCGGCAAAGCGAAACATGAAAATCAATTTCGGATTGGCCATGTAATCATGAAAATTTAATAAGACAAAAAGGATGCGAGCACCCACCAATCCCGAAAAGCCAATAATTATGCAACCTTCCAAAACCAGGTAAGGTTTCAGCCCTTCTTCTTTCCTGGCAGCTAAAACTGAAAGGGATATACCCACTAGGAGAGCAATTATAATGGCCAATCGGTAAGGCGAAATGGTAATTCCACCGATGGTGAAAAGGTCCGGATTCAATGAATCATCTCCATCTTATTACTCTTAAATTGATTGATAGATATTCTCAATTAGCTTTATTAGTGAAGATATCAAACTGAACTATTTTTGACGTTGCCTTTATAAAAAAATCTGTAAATATGTTACCTTTCCTCTAAGCGAAACTGCACGCTTACGGGGTGGTGGTCGCTCAAAAATTCACCGCTGTCAGCGCGAAAATCTTCAATGTGCTTCTCCCAGTTTAAGGGCTCGAGGTTAACCCCCTCACCGGGCCGAAAGATTACACGGTCAACATCTTCATTTAAGTTATAGTTTGATCCATCAACACCAAAAGGTTTTCTGCGCCAAAGAGCATCTATATTGTCGAGAGACATGGGCCCGGGAACGCCGTGTATTTTATCCGAGGCATCACGGAAATCGTCGCCGAGTTCTTTCATCATGTAATGAAAACCCAGGCGCTTTGAGTCAATATTTTCATTAATGTGATAAGCAAGCGTATGATGCTCACGCAGGGGGCGCAAATTAAAGTCGCCCATGAAAATCACGCTATGCTCGGGTGGTGAGTTATCGTGCACAAATTCAACTAACTCTTCTACCTGAATAAACCTTGCCTTGACGGCTTCATCACTGCGTCCTGCTTCCATGTGTGTATTGTATACATCAACTGTGTGACCATGGACATCAAAACGTGTGAGCACAATCCCTTTGGAGGCAACCCGATTTTGGAATTCGCCCTTTGTGGTAAAATGCATCCGGAAATTTTCCTCAAGAGGAAAACGACTAGCTGTGCTCAACCCCGAACCGACAAGCTTGGATGGGTTACGCAGCTTTCCATCAAATACCTTCACAGGGTGTTCCATGGGTTCCCAAAGATAATCATGGTGAACAAAGCATTCCTGAAAGCCGATTATGTCAAACTCTTCAAGGCGCTGCCCGATTTCGGGAAATTTCCCTTTGGTGTCATCTAATATGGGACGGCCCTGTATATTGTAAGTAACAACAGAGAATTCAACAGGAAGGTCGCCCCGCAGATAGCGCATATCGTCTTCGGGGGCATATTCAACCACTGTATCCGGGATGATCATTATGCGGACTGTGAAAAACAATGTCAGCACTACCATGATAAGCAAAGCAATCAATGCTACCGAGAGTTTGAAAATCATGGCCTTCCGCCGGCTCTTTAAGTTCATTTTTTCAATTTTTTCTGATGCACCATCCTCAGGGGATTTTTTCATTGGAAACACTCCCTATATAGAAGAAAATAGGAAATATAGAAAGGAACGGGAAAAATTTGCTCATTAATGATTAAAGAATACCATAACCGAAAATTGCAGGTCAATTCAATAATTAGCAAAAAGCTTATGAAGTCAATTCCTTTCACCTGTAAAAAGGTATTGTTATTTTAAAACATCGGTTGCTGTAATCGTTAGAGGCCCGACTTCTTTGGTTTGGATTGCTACATTTATCTCATGCTCGCCTTCTTGCAGATCAACATTTTCCACAATAATATCGGCTTTGTCTTTAACATCAAAATATAACGGATTATCTGGTTTAATGTCTTCTCTGTTCACCTCCTCATCGCCAACCTTTAAACGGCATTTATCCGCACAGGATATCCCTCCGATGGTAAGGGAGTCTATACCCACAAGGTGCGCTGATGCTATGGCATTTTTCAGCGTAAACGAAACTCCGTTACTCGTTTTCTTAAGTGAACCTTTTACATATAATTTTTTAAGCATAAACGGAGGTATTTCCATGTTTATCACTCCTATCTCTTATTTAATGACTTTTATAAGACTATCTATCGAAATAATTTAATTTTGGAAACATAGGTACATTCCCCACCCTCTTCAAAGTAATGCTCCACACACCAGGCAATCTTTTGGTGCCAACCCCGGCCGGTGCTGGATTCATCCATTACTTCCCACTCACCCTGTGGCAGCATGGTTTTAAGAAGCTTAAATTCGAAAGCGCCATGGGGTCCCCGGTAATTAAATCCGTCATTATTCAGCTCATACGCATGGCCTTCATCGGTCCGCACAGAAAGTCCGGGCGCTCCTACCAGCCGGTAGCGTCCTTCTCGAAGGCAAACCAGCCTTGTTTGCAGTTTTATAGTGGACCCTTCAAGATAATATTCCTGCTCTATGTTAAATCCGCCGTACTCCAGATTCACTATGATTCCATTCCCGGCTCGTTTATCTTCTTTTAATATCAAGTTGCCACGGTTTATCGGCACTTCAATTTCATCGTCTTCATTAACGATGTCGGGCAAATCCGATGTTGACCATTCTTCTTCCCTGAGCGACTGCTCCAATACGGGCAATAAAGACGGCATCTGCTGCAACCCCAGTACTGCCAGCCCGGCAACACCTGTATTATGCACTCCGGAGTGTGGGTAAGGGGAGATATCACTTCCGGCAAAAATTACTGCATATATACTACTGTTGCTAAGAGCTGCATGTCTTGAATCGGGATAAAAAAGCAAAGCCTCTGCTTCCAGTTCCAGGGGTTCTTCTTTTTGGCCTTGCGCAGGGAGAAGGGGAAGGCAGCGAATAAGGAAATATGCATTAGTGGCATTATAAGGAGTTTGGCAATGGCTCCATCCCATTAGTTCCTGAGGATAATCGTTAAGAGCAACAGGATAATTTCCTTCCGGCATCCGGAAAGGATTAAAATAGTCAAATATTTTGCGTGCCGCCCTGTAGTAGCGAGGGGCCAATTTTTGGTCTTCCCTGGCCGCTCTCAGAAATACATAAATTCCTGATATCAAATGATATATATTGTTTGCCGAACGTCCCAGATATGATGCCTCACCACCCGGAGTAACTAAAGAAAGGCTAAAAGCGGCCCCTTTTTTGAGTATATTCCACACATCCTCCAGCGGCATATAATCGTAACCCCGTGCTAACCATGACAGCGCATAAAGATGGTATGTCAGGTCGAAAGCATCGCTGTAACCGCCAAAAGAGATCTCTGAATAGTTATTGTCCTGTATAAGCCCGTCAGGGGTTTGATCTTCTTTAAGCCTGGGAAGTAGTTCTTCGGGTTCATACTTGTTGATACAGTCACTTAAAGAAAGCTTTGCACAGTAATGGTTATAAGCAGACCACCAGTGATAGCGCAAAGCGTATACGTTTGTAGGAGAGTATTCTTCGTTGATTGTAAGCTTGGGATACAGTTCTCTCCAGCGCGAAAGTTCTTCCGGGCTAAACTTTTTAACCATCAGTTCTTCAACGGTTTCCATGTAAGCCGGGTTTTTAAAGTCGCAGTGGGGCATCCCGTCAAGATAGGTAGCTTCATAACGGGGGTAGATATTCTTTATAAAGTCAAGGGCCAGTGCAGCAGCATGCCAGTAGTCATCACCGTGGCCACTGGCTGCCATCCAGGCAAAAGTATATGCAGAATAGGCATCGGCATAGTATGTTCCGGCCACCTGCGGCTCATACCTGAAGGCTTCCATGTTAACATAGTCCTCCCATATTCCACCCCGGTCATAGGCAATAAGATACATATTGCTTTCTTTAACATTGTTGAAGCTCCTTCTTTCACAGAAATTCCCTTCATCATTTCCGCAAGCAATATAATAAGTTATACCACCTTCCCCCTTACCGGGATCCCTCACACCCTCGCCCGGATATAGTCGAAAAAATTCGCCTGCCCTAACTGTCAGTTCACCCTCTTCCCCATCTGCCGGTTTAATCTTATAAGTTTCACCCTCTTTTTTTATTTTAAAAAGATACGGCCCCGGGTTCTCTCGGGTAAAATAATACTCGAATTCCTTTTCTTCTCCTTCATTTAAAGTAAACATCATATTTTTAGTAATTACTTGTTTGTTGAACAAATATTTACCCATACTGGTAACAGCATCAATTATTTCCGTTTCGTTGAGCAATTTAGTCACGTAATCCCTCCTGTTCATGATTTTTTACCACAGCCGGTCTAACAATTGCAGTGAACATTTAACGATACGTTCACCGGCATCAACAGCTAGCCTACTCGTATATACAGTGCGATGAGTCTCATAACCTCCCCGCTGAAAAGCTTCCTGAGTGGGTACATATCCACAGTAACCGTTTACTAATTCCAGGACAAGGGTCAATGGAAAGGGTGATTTACTTTGAATCTCCAGCCCGTATTCCACAAAAAGCTCGGCAGGGCTGCTAACAATAGCAGTGTTGCCTATCCTTAATGCGTTAATTTCCACCAGACAGGATGTATTATCCCGTCTTTTCAGGGCGGCGGTCTCCGGTTCATAGCGTAAGCGGGCAAACTCCAATTCCCATTCTGTGGTGCCCCGGCAACCGTCATCGCAAACCGTAGATTCCTCTCCCCCGCGATCCGGGATAACCAGTACCTCCTGCAAGTATTTTAGCGCTGCAACTTCTTCAGAGTTTCCGCCACTGTAGTCATCCAGCACGGCCTCACTGCAGGCCCGGCCTATTTTCCAAGCAAATGCTTCTCCCCCTCCATTTACCTCTTCCCCGCTTTTACAGAGGAGGTTGCCTGAAGGAGCGGGCAGAGCAATGACAGTTTCTACAGTTGATTTGTTTTCCCTGAGCAAACTTCTGGTATATCCAAAAAAATCACTGTGATAAACCCCTCCCCCAAAAGAGTCACAACAGTTGTTATGGCAAGGAATAGTTAGCAGAAAAGCAAAAGGCCGCCCTGCTGTTTCTTCAAAAGCCAGATAACTTATTTGGGAGTCTGTAGGCCCTTCTGGCGGTAAGCCTAGCCCCCATTGTTCGGGAGAATCGACAAAGGTAATTCCCCCATCACTCCTTACCAGCCTACGGTTGCCAAAGTAATCCGGCACTTTAACTACTCCCGGTCGAATCCGCGCCGGGCGCATGGATTTACAAGCTTTATCCACACCCATTACTAAAGTGTTTACGAGGTGGTCCCGGTATATGGGGTCAGGTTTTCCTCCGGTCAGGAAAGTAGTACAGACTGCCGGTGCGTTATGGGTATGGGTAGCTGCAACCATTATTCTGTCAGGGTTCAATCCCAATCGCCACCGGCATTCATCCCTGATTTTTAAAACCAGGGAACGATCAATGAAGGTAAGATCGCAGGCAATAATGACAAGAGGCTCATCCCCTTTATGTAGACATAGTACTTGACAATTAAGGGAATTGCCTTTGCCGGCAGGTTCTAAAACAGCCCCATTATAATTAGACAGCTCTTCAGAGGGCGTGATATCTAACTCAAAGCACCCGGCCATCAACGTTTTCTTTTCTGTCACAGGCAACTCACCTCCTCTTCTGAGAGCCTTCTACTCATCTTTCTTTGGCAAAAGAACTACTACATTTTTAAGTTTTTTAATATCTTTGTCATCAAGTAAGGTTCGCCTATATTCCCCATTAAGCCACATTTTCACCATATCATCGTAATGGGGGCTGGCGGTATGGCCTGAATTTCCTGCTGTCATTACTTCCCATGCCTCTTTTGTATAAAGATCTAAAACCAGACGGTGGGGAGCTCCCATGTGAACCTGATAGGGAAGTTTTTTAGTTAGTTGAAACTCCTGCATGCAAGGAACAACACCACTACCGCCAATTTTAAAAGGCCCCCGGTTATATGTCGCTTTGCTTACATCATCACCTATATGGTGTTTTAAAGTAACCTTATGTATTTTACCCCATCTCCAGTTTGCGGGGTTACTGCCCATAGAAGAAACAAGGTCTTCAACAGCTTCTTTAAAGCAATTTAGCATAACACCACAGAAATCATCTGTCCATGCTGACCCACCCTTAATAATCGCTTTCTCAACAACTATATAGAGGTTTCTGTAATCAACCAGCATTTCAGCCAATTTTTCGGATACCCGTTCCAAATAAAGGTTGTGCATTAAAAGGGTAAGCAGACGGAAATATACTGCCGGTCCTGCAGCATCAGCTTTGTCAATAGGTGCCTGCCCCCAATGCTTTAAAATCTCAAGAACCCTAAGCTCCAAAGGTTTTAATTTGTCCGCATTGTATTCAAGGTGATTCACCATATAAGGCACAACTATTTCAGCCTGACTATTATCATAATTATTTTGTAATGATTTCATGTCTTCTACAGTAAGATTATTTCTCTTTTGCAGGTTTTTGAGTATTGTTATGGCTCTGGCCGGGTGGTGCCACTCATAAGAAATGAAGTAAGGGTAATCATCTTCCACTACCTTGTGATTCGCTGAAACAATTATGCCTGTGGGTGGATTATATATGCAAGGTATCTCTTCCCAGGGAACAAAACCCTTCCACTCATATTCATCACTCCAGCCGGGTACTGGAAATAAGCCGTTTCCTGCTTCACGGTGGGCTTCTGAACGTATGGGAAAGAGGCCGTTGGCCAGAAGACCGATATTTCCTTTCACATCGGCATAAATAAAGTTATGGGGTGGAGAAGAAAACTTTTGGAGCGCCCCCCGAAACTCGTCAAAGGAAGTAGCGCGCATAAACATCATCATGGCTTCCACCCCTAAATTTCTCTCCATAATATCAGGGTCAATTTCCACCCATCGCAAGGCCAGTGAGGTATCCATTCCAAGGGCATTAGAGATGACCGGTCCGTGATGTGTCACTGCCACCTGAAGCTCAATGTCTTCTGCGCCCCTTACCAAAATTTTCTCGGTAACCAGTTCTGCTTCCAGCCAACCATCATTATACCTATATAAACTCGGGTTCTCCTGATTGAATTCTATCTGGTAAAGATCCATGGTATCGGCAGGAAGTGTTGTTTCCGACCACGCTATATGCTCATTAAAACCCGATATCACTCCCGGAATACCCGGGAAGATAACTCCGTAAGCGCGTAAATTATCCGGAACAACCAGGTGGTTGACAATAAAAATATTAGGAAGATCCAGAGGTAAATGCATATCACTCGCCAACAAAGTACCACCGCTTTTAGTATGCTCACCTCTGATAACCCAATTATTAGAGCCCGAACCACCGATAGGTCCATCGGTGGCCCCGTTTCTGTATGCATTAATAATGCGCGATGCCCCCTCTAAATCATTCTCATGCATAGCCGCCCCCATAAAGGTGGGGCCGTAAACGGGATATTCGGGTAACAGTTCTGCAAGGCGATCACTGTCTTTCCCCAACTCCCGGGCCGCGTTATAAAAAAGCAGTTCAGTATTCATATTTCCGCCGGTACGCAGGGCTACAAGTTTAGCAATACATAATGAATCCACAGGTGTCCATGGCTCGGGCATATAATTAAAAAGCAAGAATTCCGGCGGCAGCTTTCTTCGGTGATTCTCTATATAGGTATTTACACCTTCGGCATAAGATTCCATAACAGAAACAGTTTCAGATGCATAATATTTTATATTTAATTCAGCGGCTCGGCGCAACCCTACAGAACGATTAAAAATATCACTGTCCAACATTCTTTTGCCGGCTATCTCTGCCAAACGTCCCGATGCATGCCGCCTTAACAATTCCATCTGAAAAAGCCGATCATTAGCATGGGCATAGCCCTGCGCAAAAAACAGGTCATTTTCATTGTCGGCATAAATGTGCATAAACCCAAAATCATCGTAATATATCTTAACAGGACTTTTTACTGCTGCCGATATTTCCCCGGCATAACAGGGCTTACCGCTTTTTTTACGGAATAACCATCTTAAATAATCTTTAATCCCCGGAGTTTTTTTATCCATTAAAGCCACAGCCTCTCCGACAAATTGTATTATATTTACTTTTATAGCTTTAAGTTAAATATTCTTTTTCTGCTTATATAACCGCTAATCCTGCTTTATCTCTATTCCAAGGGATGTTAACTCTGCCAAAAAATTATCGGGATCGTCTACAATCCTTTCCGCAGCATAAATACCACCGGGTTTGTCTTTCCAAACCCCTTTACCCAACCATTTTGCGGCCACATAACAGGGGAAAGAAGTTATTTCAGCTATATGGCCTACGTAACTGTAGGTGCGCTGCATAGGTTCACCCCGGGCAGAAAGCCCGGAAACATCAATGCGCCCCACTGATTTATTGTTGCCTGATGAAGCAAACCAGCCTTCAATGCGGTGAAATAAGCGGGCAGCAGTTTGCCGTCTTCTGTGATTGGCAGTTAAACGAAAAGATGATAGAAGCTTAAGCAGAATCACTATATAGGGAGGCTTTACGCCCCCGTGCAGGGTAACTTCAGACAAACCGGGTAGGTTTCGGGGCAGAGAAACCGATTCGGCATGGCCGGTGTAGAAAACAGGGTTCTTGCCAATTGGTTCCGGAAACTCGACCACTTTTTTACCATTTCCGGTCTTTACCCGTACTTCCTTGCCATCAATCCATTGCAGGGTAGTGCCGGTAAATATATGAAATAGGTGAGCCAGATTAGAAGGCCCTACAGCTTCGTCTGAACCGGCACACCAGTGAACGTTAATGCGCCGGGGAGTGGATAAAGACATGTATCCTTTTTTTGCCAATATCTGGGTTAATCCGGGGGAGTTGCCGAAGCCGGTAAGTATTTTTACACCCTTTTCACGGGCTTCTTCTTCATACTCCAAGATCTCAAGGTATGCATCGTAATCGTCACAGATAGAAATGTAATCACGCCCCGCTTCAAGAGCGGCTTTTACCATTAACTTTTCAAAATAATAGAAAGGACCTATGTAGCATATAGAAAAATCATGCTCTTTCATTAATTTAACCACTATATGGTGGTCTTTTGCGTTTACATAAGCAGCAGTAAATTTCGGACTTAGGGCAGCGGCTTTCTTTGCCCCTTGTTCGTTTAAATCAGCTATAGTAAGTGCTTTGATAGAATCATCTTCGGCAATTTTTGCAAGCAGCGGAACTGCCATATCAGCAGAACCACCCAGCAGTAATATTTTCACCACAAAACCCCCTTAGTAACGGTAGATAACTGCATCAACTTACAAACTAATGTGGATATTGCTCATCCGGGTTACAAATTAGATAATATCAATTATTCTTTTCTATTAGTGAAATTATAATTCCTTTTAAACACTGTTTCCCCCGTACAAAGGGTGGGAAAGTTCATCACGCTTGGTCAGCGTTTTTATTTGTAGCTTGTCTGAAAGATGTTCAAGCGGTTTCAATGGTGTGAGCCAACTACCCAGGGTCTTGCGCGGCAACAAACTTTCAAGGTCCGGGTAACGAGAAAACATTTCGTAAGAAGGCATACAAATCCTCCATTCTTTGCTGTCATATAATATTCTTAGGAAGAAACTCTTTCTTTTATTCGGAAAAGTTCTTCCAGGGAAGTCGTATCGGATATATCTGCGGCAAGATGCACAAAGCGGATTATTCCCTTCGGATCAATAATTAGATCTGCCGGCAACTGGCGTTCCTCTCCTTCGCGTCTCCCACGGCGATACCCTTCACGGATTGCCCTGGCCACCTGTAACATTACCCGCGGTCCGGCATATTGGGTCAGGCCGGCTTTGCCAATACCAAAGCGCTTAAAAATAACACCATTCGGATCCGGTACCGCGGTCATCCCGCCTGGCATTTGTCCTTCTAAAGTTTCCCGCAGAACATTCTCACCGGATTGGATAACAATAATAACCTCCACATCGTCGGGCAACCCTCTATTTTGGAATAAATCTCCTTGACCGGGTTTTGCCTTGTCCAGTGTCAAGCGATCCACATCCATGCGGCAAACAGGGCAACCAAGGTAACGCCGGAACAACAAAAATACCCATTTACCATGGAAATCACTCAAATTTTTTTGTTCCCCATCCAAGGTGACAAAGTCCAAATTGGGAACTGCCTTTCCCTGCCAGCCCAAATTTTTCATATTCCATAACCTCCTTTGAATCACGACAGACAATTACCCTACAAGCCCCTCTATCATTGCCTGGTATTCAAAAACTAACGCTCACTGCTAATAACCAGTAAAAACCCTATCACGAGAATACACATGGCAATAAATTTTTAATTCCTTAAAATATCACATAGACTGATCCCATCATCCCCAAATCTGGCAATCGAACTCAATCTCAATCTTACTTTTTACCTACAGGGCAAACCCGCTGACATTCTGCGCAGCTGAAATAATATCCCTCCAGCAACATCTGCAGGGCTGTGAAAAAGAAAAAATCTACCTTTAAGACATTTTTCAACGTTTGCCACATGGTATGGTCCAAAAACGGCCTGATATAATGATTTTTACATTTTGGCTGATCAAGGTAGAGTTCACGATGGGGATCTAGTGCTTTCACCGGGCAAGCTTCTACGCATCTGCCACAACCGGTGCATAAATCCGGAGGCAATTCCCGGATTTCAAAATCAAATTCAGCCGTGGTTAACAATGATCCAATCCGGACCCGAGGGCCATATTCCGGTGTAACCAAAAGATTGTTCCATCCCTTGACACCAACTCCCGCTGCAATTGCCGCCTGGCGGTGTGAGAATTCACCGGCAAAGCGATCGCCTTCCTTCTGTTTATATGCATCTGTCGGCATTGATGCCGGTGGAAAGTAGCTGAGATAATTATTCCTTTCCAAATACCTTCCTACTGCTGCTGCAGCATTTTGAATTCGGTCGTAAGCCACCTGTGAATCTTTGATAGCTCCTTTTGTGCCCCGAGGGCAGTCAAGGGAGCCCTGCAGAAGTGCCGCAGCAAAAACCACTACTGTTTTCGCCCCCGGAAGAAGATCTTCTGCCGGGCGGGGAGGATAACCCCATTGGATATCGTCAACCCTCGCAAACCCAACCAAGTCAATATCATGTAAGACAGCTATTTCCCTGATTGCTTCCGCAAAATTAGCCATCCTTAACCTCCTTTCATTTATCCTTATATCAACCTGAAGATAAATTTTCGCACCCTCCACGAACAACTTACCCTTCACATATAATTTATTTACTTCTTGTGCCTCCCTCCTTTCCTATAAATTTAGCAACCATAATTATCATGGCTATATCTTCTTTCTTAAAAATAATTTTAGTTAGCAAATCATTTCTTTAACAATCCTCAGTGCTTCATTACAGTCAACTCCATAAGCATCTGCGCCAATTTCTTGGGCAAAGCCGGGCGTAACAGCAGCCCCTCCTACCATCACTTTTACTTTTTGACGCAAATTTGCCTCTGAGAGGGCAAGGATGGTGTCTCCCATGTAATCCCGGGTAGTAGTCATCAAGCTTGACATCGCTATGATATCTACGTTCTGTTGGACAACTTCCACAAACTTTTCCGGAGCTACATCTACTCCCAGATCAATGACATTAAAACCCGCACCTTCCAGTACCATGCAAACCATGCCTTTCCCAATTTCATGTATATCCCCTTTTACCGTCCCTACCGCTATAGTTGCTTCTGCCTGTTCATTTTCCTCGAATAACATGGGACGGATTATATCCAGGCAAGCCTGCATTGCTCTGGCAGAAACGAGAACCTCCGGCACATAATACTCCCGCTCTTCAAATTTTTCTCCTACCACCTCCATAGCCGGTGTCAAGACTTCATCCATAAGTTCGCGGGGAGCAAGGCCTAAATCCAGGGCTTCCTGGGTAATACCGGGTGTTTCATGCATTTTGCCATCAATTATGGCCCTCTCCAGGTCTTTCTTAATGGATTCTGTATTATCCATACATATCACCTCATTTTCGTAGCTTAACAACAAGATATTTGGCCTTTAACGGAATGATCTTACCGTTTCTACATAGGCCTTTATATTATCCAGAGGAGTCAGAGGCGGAAGCTCGCAGCCCGGGCAGGGCAAATAGTTGGGATAATTACGCATCTGAAAAAGCTGCTCCCTGGTCTTGGCTGCCACGCCATCCCCGTCCATCTCCAGGAAAACTTCTACCGGATCCAGGTTGCCGGCAACAATTACATCAGCGGGAGCTCTTTTTAAAGCATCATCCATATCCACGGGACTATCAAGGCTTATAGAATAAGCGCCCGTATCACACATTTCTTCTATCAAGTGAGAAGCGTCTCCGCATATATGTAAGGCCACCGGGCGATTCAATTGCTCTACTATTCTTTTTATATAACGGCCGCTAAAACGCCGGAAAGCTTTGGGAGACAAGACTGAGGCAATGGCATCCGCAATAACGATGACTTCGGCCCCTTCCTTTTCAAAAGCTTTAAGGTAGGCCAGGCTTACTTCCAGGCAATATTCCAGTATTTCATCAAGAAACCCCGGATCTTCAATGGTGGCTATAGCTGCTTCTTCCGTCCCCATTAGTTGGGAAGCCAGAGCATAAGGGCCAATGCACCCAGCGCCAGTGGGAAGGGTGAATCTGCGTGATAAATGCCTTACGCATTCAAGGAAAACAGGCATCCTGCCATGCCGGTATGGATCCGGCACCTTTTTTGAACGTAAATCCGCAGCTTGCCGTATCGGACTTGAAATTACGTAAGGCTGGGAATCTTCCGGCATCTCAATTTCACAACCGCAGGCCTCGGCTTCAACCGTTACATCAGAGATAATAAAGTCGGCATCAAGTTTCCAGGTAACAACGGCTTTTTCTATTGTCCGAAACATGGTGTATCCATCCTGCAAGTTCTCTTTAAGAGTTGTGCCCGTGAGCTGGGTAGCAGGTGCTCCCAGCGATATAGCAATGGCTCTTCTTCCTGCCAGGCCCGCCATACTGGCAACATGTTTTCTGTTCACCTTCCCCACCACCCAAGGCAAAATTCTTCCAATGGGCCTATGCATAGGCCTGAGCGTCCGGCTCCGGCCAACAGCCGTCAATACATCAAGAGGTGCCGGCAATCTTTCTCGGATCATGAAAATGCCTCCTTTCTTTTACCTTAGTACTGCAGGCTTGATTCCAGAAAAGTTCTTATATTTTTTTCCGGAGTCCTCGGGGGCAAATCGCATCCCGTGGCCAATATAAAATTGGGAACCCCTTCCATCTTTCGCAACAAGTTGTTGCAGGTATTTCTTACTTCCTCTGCATTTTTTTCCAGCATGACCTCCACTGTAGCAATATTTCCTATAACCACATGTTTTTTACCCATCTTAAGCGCGGCCTCTTTCAGATCCACAGGGGAATCCAGGCTGAAACCATCAACCCCGGAGCCGGGCATCTCATCGAGCAGGTGGGTGGCATCGCCGCAGATATGTAATACCGGAAAAGCCCCGGAGTTTCTGATTACATCGGACAACTTGGCAAGCAAGGGATTAACATATACGGCAAAGTGATACGGGGAAAGAATTACCGGCGTGGGCTCCAGGATCATCACCAGGTCCACTCTTTTAGCCAGAGCAGCAGCATAAAGCGATACCACCTCGCTGGTAAATTCCAGAATTTCCCGAATAAAATCAACATCTAATATGATCCGGACAGCCAGTTCCTCCGTTCCAACTAGTTCTGCAGCCAGGGTAAAGGGGCCTATTACGTAAGCACCGACCAGAGAGTTAGTTATTTCCTTCATTTTCTTGGCCAACTCAATAAAAAGGGGTATTCTTCCCCTACTCAAAAGGTCTCTTCCCTTAAGTTCGGCTATATCCCCGGAAGAAATTACGGGATGCTCAGCCACCGCGGGCACCCCTTCCAGATACATAATGGGTAAACCCAGCGCTTCAGCCTCCAGGGTCAGGTCCATAATTGGAAACAGGATATCCGGAGAAAAAACATCTTCCAGGGCTTTCAAAGCCTGGAAGTGTAATTCTACATTTTCAAGGCAAAGCTCCGGCTGCTTTCCTGATAGCCTTGCTCCTACAGAACCCATAAGAGGTACTGCCATCCTCTTGTTTTGTTCGGTTACATAACTAAATAAGCTCACCAGGGTATATCCTCCCTGCTAACAGGCGAATAAAACAGATTAGTATTTGCTTCTTAATAGTGATAATATACTAAAATCAAAAATAGTAGGCCGACTTAATACTGAATAGTTTGAGGCAAGCTTTAGCAGATAAAAATCATCCAATATTTAGGTGATCTATTAGATAAGAGGTGCTTTTTGTTTGTATGTTATTTTCTATTGTAGAAGATTATTTCCTGCAAAAATCAAAAGATTTAAAAAAATAAACCTTATGCAATCCCAAAGAGATAAATATCAGGTTTTTTTCGAAAGCTACATGTAATCGCTGCTTTAGAGGAATACACTACTATAAACATAAGAAGACAGTACAATAAACTAATTATTTAGTTGATCTTTATCATCTAATTATCTAAAACGAAACGCGCTCTGCTTATATTCCCAAAGCATTTCACTTATCCTACATATTTTCCAGAAAATGCACGATGCCGGCGACCTTTTTCACATCCAAGACAAAACATACTCCCGTGCCGGGTTTGTTAAGGTTGCCGGCCTTAATAATAGCCGAAAGCACCCGGTCGGTGATCTCTTCAGGAACCAGGGTCAACAAGATGTCTTTTTCCGGCTCTATGGGAATACCCATCAACTTTTTGCCTTCATGAATGCCCACTCCCCGGCCGGATATAACTGTCCCCCCTTCTGCACCGGCCTCCTTGGAAGCCTCGATAATGCCTTCTACGCACCTTTTGCGTACAACCGTGACAATCAAATCATGAGTTTCTGAAGCTGTTTCCGCCATACTGGCAACCCCCTTTAGACTCCTTCTTTTTCTTCCCCGAAAAACATTCCCAGGACCATGATGACCAAAATAGGTACCATGGCTACCAGGGCAATTATACCAAATCCGTCCAACACGGCGTCTCTACCCGGAATCACTCTGGCCGCGCCTAAAGCAATGGCTACCACAAAAGTTGTGACCATGGGGCCCGTGGCAACACCACCGGCATCAAAAGCAATGGAAATAAAATTGCCCGGAGAAAATTTCAGCATCCCCAGTACAATAATATAACCGGGCACCAGAAGATACTGGATGGGGAAGCCGAATATAATTCGTCCCATCCCCAGGGCAATAGCCAGCCCAACAGCCAGAGCCATAAAAACAATTACAAGTTTATCCGGGATAGACCCGCTGGAAGTTTTATCAATTTCATAACCCAGAACTCTTACCGCCGGTTCGGCCAGGGTAACCATAAACCCAAACATAAAGCCCAGCGGAATGAGAATCCATCGGGCATTTAACTGCCCCATTATTTCACCCATTTCGTTGCCTGCCGGTAAAAAGCCGTAATCCACCCCAAAAAGAAAAAGAGTCAACCCCACAAAACTGATCAGTACCCCTTTTAATACATTGAAAATATACTGGCGAGGAAGTTTGAGATACAATACCTGAAAGAGTATAAAAAAAATGAGGATGGGAAGAAGGGTTATAATTGATTCTCCCAGAGTATTTATCAGTTCAATAACAAATTCTTTAAGGGCATTCATTTACTGGAACACCCCCAGCAGCATGAGGGCTAAAATAGGGCCCATGGAAGCCATGCCCACCAGTCCGAAACCTTCTTGCACCGTTGTTTTTCCTCCCAGGACAGAAGTTACCCCCACACCCAGAGAAAGGATGACCGGCACGGTAACCGGACCCGTTGTGGCACCACTGGCGTCAAAAGCAATGGGCACGTAATCCGGTGCAGTAAAGAAGGAAAGAACCAATATGAGGGTATAGCCTCCCGCAAAAAGGTAAAGCAGGGGCACCTGCAATACTATCCTTAAAACGGCCAGAGCTATGAACACTCCTATACCCAAAGCAGTGAATAAAACCAGCGTATTACTCTCCACAGAACCTTTAGAAGCTATTTCTATATAACTTGCCAGCACCCGCACCGGCGGTTCAGCCATTGTAGCGGTAAAACCCAAAAAAAACGCCCAAAAAAGGATGAGGGCAATAGAACCAATCTGGGGCAACTCCGAGCCGATAGCCTCTCCCATGGGAATTATGGAAATTTTCAGGCCCACTAGAAATAGGGTTAATCCCGCCGTAACCAGGACCGCACCCAGCAAAAACCTGCCTACCAACGCTATGGGCATGCCCAGTATGGTAAACTGCAGTATCAAGACTAAAAGGGCAACGGGAAGCACTGCTTTGAAAATTTGCCAGGAAGTTTCTTTCAAATCGTCCTGCATCAGTTACTCATTCCCCCCACCTCAAAAAATTGACCTTCTCCTGAATAACAACCCTGGTTGTTGGTCTTTTCTTTACTATATTGTAGATACTTGATAAAGCGCTTTTTTGAATAATTGTATGTTTATTTATAATACATTCCCATAATTATAAATTATTTATGGGAGCCTATTACAGACAAATACGTTCTCTATATTTTCTTTATATTTTCTTTACAGTGATAAATTATACCATAAACAAAATAAGCAAACCACTGCAAAGAAACAGATGTAGCCCATTTTTCAGGCTCACAATTCTTCTAGTTTGTTAACATTTTTCACCTTTCCGCCACACACCAAATTAGATAATTCATGCTGCATACACATAGCTGACCTGCTATTTTTTCCCCAAAAAAACGAGGCCGAAAATGACCTCACCCTTAGTTTACGCCTGTTTTCTGTTACTTTATTATTTAGATTAGTTTTCCGGTTTTATAAATAATCCCCGCTTTCAAATGCGGGGGTTTCCCGGTCATTAAGATTTTATAAAGTATTAAGCAGCCTCACGCAAGACATATAAAGCTTGCTGGGAATCTCTGGAAGGCGTTTCGCCGTAAACATTCCGAGAATAAACAAAAGACACCGTCAACACCCGTTCAAGGGGTCCGTCGGGGCATTGCCACTCCCAGCCATGCTGAATACCGATCTCGTAGAATTCAGATACAAACTCATCTGTAATAAAACAACTTGTCATACGAGAATAATTTTTATTAAAAACCCAACCGTTATAAACATCCTCTGAATTCGGACCACAATCGGGGGGCATGGGATCAAACATCAGGGGGGTGTGCTCCCACATTTTTATAGCATGATCACTATAAGTTGCTGAATTCAAATTTTCATGTGGCTCGCCGAAATCAAATCTGTAATCGCCGGCTATTACCACATTGCCTTGTATGCTGATAGTACCCCGGGAATAATTACCGTCCCCGTCTTTAAACTGGGCGCCGGGGAAGTTTATCCTGCTTATCATGGGCGGTGGTTCAGAGGCAGGTTTGATCAGGAATTTTTCAAAGTCCTGCACGGTATTTGCCCCTAATGACTCCGGCATGCCTCCATCGTTATGATTATAAAAGTATGTTAAATTGTCATTGTCAAAAGTATTTATTTCATAAAATATTATTTCATCCGGATTTTCTATGGTTTCCTCTTTATGGTAATAAGAGTCATGCGGATAATCGGGGATAAATACCCGCTCACCATCTCCATCGTTATATAATGCTTCGCCCAACGCTTCATTTTGTGCCACCTCAGCTTCAAAATCAAATTCATTCTCTTTTAGCCCTTCCGGCAATTCTACCAAAAACTTTTCTGTGGGAAACTGGCTTATGAGCCCCACAACATAGCGTAGGATCAGGATTGCATCGCCAATATTTATACTGCTATCCTGATCGCTAACTTTGGCATTAATCAATTGTTCTTCTGATAACTCTATTAATCCCACAATATAACGAAGCACTAAAATGACATCGCTAATCGTTATACTGTTATTCAAATTAACATCGCCATATTTAGGGCATATGACTGTAACACTGCCCGGTAATAAAGTTAAGGTTAATTCATTGCCATTCTCCATGGTTAATTTGTTATCCTCTCCATAGAACCCTACATTGCTAACTTCTTCATAATCACCGAGGACTTCAAAAGTTATACTAAATAAAGTGCCCGAAAAGCTTTTGTTTGTGGAATAATCAGCCATAATCGAAATAATATTTTCACCGTTTATAGTATTATGAGGATCTGCAAAAAAACAACCACCAAATTCTCCTTCTTGAACTATTCTCGGGATTAAAACACTTTCATCATAAAAAACATCAAACTGGAATCCATTAAAAAATTCTTCCGTAACAGAAGCATTTAATGTAACCATTCTAGCCGGAGCAGAAATTTTGTTTTCAATACTAACGGTGGTATCGGCTGCTACCTCTGCGGACAACATCAGGCTGAAGATTATAAAAGTCACACATAAGGTAAATGGAAAAAATATCTTTTCCATTCAATTACCCCCTCCTTCACCTTTTTAGGCTTATTTAAACACTTAATATTATAGGTATAAAATAAGCTAAAACAAGAATTAGTAGGTCAACATTTAACCCCACAGCAAAAATTCCCCGGTAATTACCAGTCAGTTCGGATTAAATGAAGCAGATTTTTCTAAGAAGGAAGAAGGTAATTTTTGTTTATGTTGTAACAAGGCTTTTTACAATTTTATTATAGCACAGCAAAAGAAAAAGTATATATATTTTTCGGTTTGAGAACAAGCCGATAAAGGTGCTAAAAGGAACCGTCCCTATCGACACCCGGGGTGCCAAAGGGGACGGTTCCTTTTGACACCTCTGAAAAAGTTATCGGCTTACTTCTACTCTGTTAGATAGTCTTTCAATAACGGTTTGAACATAGGAATCATCATTTATTTTTAATTCTATGGCTCCCCATTGGCAAGCTTCCACACATCTGCCGCATGCCATGCAGGTATCCAGTATTTGGGCCTTATTATTTATTATCTCAATGCCGCCGAAAACACACACATCATCACAATTACCACATCCCACACAATCATCGGAAACAGTTATTTCTACCCCGGGTAATTTTACAAACCATTTTGTCATGTACGGCGATAAGTGAGGGACGGCAATCGAGATACAACAGCACGGGCAGCAACAGCATACTGTAAATAATCTTTTATGGTCATCGGTCAGATCAAGCCAGAGAGCATCGAAAGAGGCCTTACCTGCCACATTGATCATTCCTTTTTCCTGACCCTTTCTAATATGTTCCTTTGCTTCTTCCCTGCTTACTTCACGGCATAGGTCAGGGTGAATGCCCCGGGCTGCCTCTCCTATAAAAATACATCCATGAGCTTGGGAATAATCCTTGCATCTGTTTGACGCCCTGCAAATACACTCATTCATTATGACCCGATAGCTAGATTCATCAATAAAATGATCAATTACCTGGGTGGGCAAAACCATTTCCCGGCTATCAATTTCTTCATCAATAGCTATTTTGTTGTTTGGAAAACAATACAATTCGTCTGATTTGGGTATTATTTTGTTTGATACCTTCTGCGCTAATTTCGGAAATTTCTTTAGAGGGTCATACCTGTATAACCTCGGCTTATAAGTCATTCTGTAAACAAGCTTACCTATTTTTTCAAATAATAATCTTCTGTCCATGATTTCCTCCTATCTCAAATAAGAATGATTTGCATGGTAAATTTAGAATGAAGCATCAACCCCCTTGCCAATTTTTTTTGCTTAATGGTAAGCTCATAATATTTATAAATAAAGCTTAACCTTTCTAGAATATTGAGGTAAACATGTCCCGCTTTTTCTGCCATAATGAGTACAGCAATGTTAGCTTGTGTTTTTTTTAAATTTTCTAATATTATAATCTATTCATGAGAATAAGACAACCATCGCTATCAATAATTTACTGCCGTTAAAACCCTATTTTATTAACTGCCGATTGCAGATAGCAGGCAATATCTTCATCCTTCGCTGCATCCCTTACATCGGAAGTTTTAATGGTGAAAAGCTCTTTTTTCTCCACTTCGTTATCTACATTTCGCTGGGAAAAAAGCCTTTTGCTCTGTTTTAATTTCAAGCGCTCCACCAGGTTTCGCACAAATCGTCCGTTGCTGAAATTATTTCCCGCATTATTACCGGATTCATCCAACAGCATTCTTATTTCTTCTTCGGCTTTAGATGTAATCCGATAGTCTTTTCCCAGTAAATAATGGAAAATCTGTAATAACTCTTCCCCGGAATAGTTGGGAAATTCTATCTTATGCGGTACCCGGTCGCAAAGCCCGGGGTTCATGTTCATCATGGTTTCCATTTCCCGGGGGTAGCCGGCCAGAATAACCACCAATTCATCGCGATATTCTTCCATGTACTTCACCAGGGTGGAAACCGCTTCATGGCCGAAATCTATCTTGGAATCCACTTGTAGCGCATAAGCTTCGTCAATGAAGAGTACTCCTCCCCGCGCCCTTTTAATGGCTGCTTCTGTTTTTAAAGCAGTGTGACCTACATATGCACCTACCAGACCTTCCCGTCCTACTTCCACCAGATGCCCTTGTTTCAGTATTCCTTCTTCCTTTAGAATACGGGCAATAATCCTGGCCACGGTGGTCTTACCGGTGCCGGGATTCCCGGCAAAACGCATGTGCATACCCACGTTTGAAATCTCCACTCCCGCTTCTTTTTTCCGTTTCTCCATAATAAAATAGGATACAAGCTCTTTTACCCGGTTTTTCACACCGGCAAGCCCCACCATATTTTCCAGTTCCGTATAGGGATTCGATTCATTCTTTTCGTCTTTGCCGCTTTCTACACTGTTTTTCAATTTCTCCAGGGCCTTTTCCACTACTTCGTCAAAGACCGGGGCAAGTGATGCGGAGGAATTATCTGTCCGGTATGCCTCATTCGGTTTCTCAACCTGCTGCTCCAGATTCTCCGTCAATACTGAATTAACCACGCGGTTTACCAAATGCATTCCCTCTATCTTTTCTTTTTGTTTAAGAATAGCGATAACGTCCCGGAGTTTACCTGCGTGGGTAGAACATTCAATGCCCAGTTCTTCCAGTTTATAGCAACACATTTTCATCAGCTCTTCCACAGTTAATTCCTTAAAATACAGGGAGCGGTAAGGAACAAAATTCTTGACCATAATCTGTTCAATCTGCTGCAAAGTTTCTTTGTCGTCAGAAGATATTTTTATAACTATTACCGTCTTATCGTTTCTGCCGGCCATAATCTCTGCTATATCTTCCAATTTCCTCCTCTTGCCGGGGAACCTCTCTTCATCGCCTCCTGTGAAAGTAAAACTTAAAATTCCGCTGCCCATTTCTTCAAAATCCCTTCTTGGACTGAAGATGAATGGTTCAGAATATTTGTAGGCCTGCCTCTCAATTATGCCCAGGTGGTAAAATATTGAACTCATTACCTGCAGGGCATCTTCCATATTAAAAGATTCTTCTTCGGTTACGAAGATGTAATGATAAGGGCAGTATTTCCTAATTTCCCATTCTTTACCGGCTTTTTTAAGGTTTTCATGAAGGCTAATTATTTTTTTCATTTCTACCCGGAAGCCTTCTATGCCCTGCAAGTTCTCTAGTTTGTCCAGTGCTTCCGAGAAGGACATTTTAGTTTCCCTGATATTAATTTCATCATCTCTCCGGCTCATTTTCTTCGAGTGCCTTAATTGTTCGCCTCCTTCGTTATCCTCGTCCAAACCACACTCCGCCAGATACACTTCATAGTCAGCCCGGTTAAAATAGCGGCGTTGGCTTTCCTGCACACCTTTCAGCAGGGCGCGTCCTTCTTCCGGGCTAACTACTCGGGTAGCTTTTATTTCCAGTAGCCCAGCGGTTTCTTCATCCGCGTAACTTTGCCAGCCATATTCCTCCTTTAAAATATTTGACAATATTTTAACCCATTCTACCTCGCCGGTATCCACCCCCCCGGTAAATCCTTCTTCCGGAATCTCATTATTCCAATCATAATCACCGACGTTTTTACTCAACACTAATAAGTTAATTCTTTTACGGTGCGGCTGAAGCAAAAAGAGCTTTACCTCGTCCCCGTGCCTGGCATTATATTCCTCACGGGCACTCTCCACATCGTCATAACACTCCACGAAATCTAATCCACCGGCTGCATACTCATCAATGAGCCCCAGCATCACTTTGCTAACACGTAAATCCTCCAAATTCCTTTTCAGGTTCATCTTTATTCCTCACTCCTTCTCGTGATTTTTAATTAAATTATATATAAATAAGGTGACACGAGAGTGTCACCTTATAGTATAAAATCTCTTTTTTCATCAAAAATAATTAACGAAACCCTTTAACGCCGAAACTCTTTCATGTTTCACCTATTTGCTTCAGGGCATAATTCTGATTATCCGGGTGTTGAGTTTTTAGGATTCACGGTAGTAGGCAATGGTATTTTGAAGATGTTCAATGGTTTTTTCTCGGAGCCATTCGGGTCCCAGCACTTTTATTTCCGTTCCCCATCCGGCCAACCAGGGGATTATTTCAGAGGCGCCTTTAAGGCGGAACATTACCTCTACGCCGCCTCCCCTACACTCGTTTACTATCTGAGACGGGTGAAATTTAATGTTTCGGAAGCGCTCGGCTGCGCCCATATTAACCCACAAACGAACAGTTTCAGGCATTCCAGGCTCATCTGTAGTCCAAAGGGCCCAGGATTGGCTGTAAAACTCCTCCAAAGAAAAATTTGGAGGCATCTGATACTGCTTATTCTCCAGCACTTCAAGGTCGCGGATATGCACCAGGTGAAAAACCCTATGACCCTTGCTTTCATGACAGTATCCGGAAAGATACCAGTTATTAAAACGGTTGATAAGGCCATAGGGATCAACCACGCGTTCAGTTAACTCACCGTCATAGGTGCGCAGGTATTTTATCTTTAGTTTCTTTCTTTCTGATACAGCCCGGAATATGTCGTTGATCATATTCCCAAAGTGGAGAGGATCAGCCGGTTGCGGTTCCGCCACGTGCACAATACTATTAATATCGCTGATTAATTTGGTATACATGCTAACACCCGTCAATACGTCAGTCATCAACCTTTGCATAACCTTTTGAAAAACATCCTGAAGCATGCTTCGCTGCTGTGGGTAAAGGCTCAGTGCTGTCAACAAAGCTTCCCTGAAGTCCACGGCGGGGGCACCCACTTCTCCCTGTAACAAGTAATACGTTTTCTTCCCCCGTTTGACTCGCTTTATTTCTAACTGCGGTCCCGGCAGATCTTTCTCCTCATCATAATCATGGTCACCCTCCTCTGCTATTTCCCCTTCTTCCGGTGTTTCTCCAAAAGCCAGGGGATCAAGAAATTGTTCCAGGCGCTTGATATTCCTGTAAATGGTTTTCCGTGCCGGAATGCTGTCCTTTATTTCTGCATAAGCTTCTTCAATATCTTCTATGGTAGCACCTCCGGTGGGTGTTTTCTGGATAATCTTCATGAGCATATTGGTCATTGCCTCGGGATGGTATTTATTGGTGGACTTTTGGGTCATATAAATTCGCTCCTTAATAAAATGTTTTGATTAACAAACATTCTATAAGAAATTACCCTTTTCCTGCCGGGCAAACTTCTTATACGAGATGCCAATAGCAATCACATTATCTGCCAATTTTTTTATATGCATTGTATTACTAAAAAATTTCTCACCTAACAAATCTCCGGATATTCAACAATGAATAGGAAATATTATTTAATATTATGTATTTTTTCTTCCATTATAAGTTTCCCTTATTTGCTAATCAGTAAAAATATTATAGGTAGCCGTGCCCAGCGCAATAATTTTGCCTCCTTCATCTCTTAAATCACATCTGGTTACTACAATACGATTACCCTTGCGAATGATAGTACCTTCACAGGTAAAACGGGTAGCGATTCCTCTTCTCACATAATCAACCCGCATATCAACGGTATTAACTGCTGTTTCCTTAGGCCAGTTCAACACACTAAAAGCTGTTAATCCCCCGGTAACATCTATAAGCGTGCTGATAACCCCACCATGCAGGGCTTTGCTAAAAGGATCTCCTATAAACTCAGGACGTTTTTCTAAGGCAAAAATTGCCCTTCCCGCCTCCAGATGTTCAACTTCCAAATTCAGAAATTTATTAAAAGGAATTTCTTCGGTAAAAAATCGGAGCAACTGTTCAAAACCCGTTTCATCACTCATTTTAAATTAAAAGCAGAATCAGCAAGAGATCTGCCCTATTATTCACCACCTTCTTTATAAATTTAATCACATAATTGTTCAAATATTTACCCTATGCTCACTAAAAAAATGCTTCCCAAGAGTAAAATAAACTCTTTGCTTAACTTTGGTAGATCTCTTCTATTAAATCGCTGTATTTACTGATTATCACCTTCCGTTTTAATTTAAAAGTAGGGGTAATCTCTCCCCTTTCCACGGAAAGTGTTTGGTTCACCAGCGCAAACTTTTTCGGTTGTTCGTAGGAAGCAAATTCTTTGATAGCTTCCCGTGCTTCGTTTTCTATAATATCTCTAATTAGATCATTTTCAAGCAAGGAGGGATCTACCCTTGCAGGCACTTCTTCGCCCCCCTGTCCGGTTTCGTATTCGGTAAGGCTTTCATCAAAATTAATATCATTCTCCCGGGCATATTTTAAAGCCAGCTGATAATTTGGCCAAATAAGGGCACTGGTAAATTTGCGATCATCACCGATTACAATAGCTTCATCAATCCAGGCACTTTTTTTAAGCGAATCTTCCATGGGAAGAGGGGCTACATTTTTACCGGTAGATAAAACCAGCAAATGTTTTTTCCTTTCTTTGAAAACAAGGTAGCCATCCTCATCAAAATAACCTATGTCACCGGTTTTCAACCACCCATCTTCTGTAATTACCTCTCTGGTTTCTTCCGGAAGCTTGTAATAACCCTTCATCACATGGTCGCCTTTAATTAAAATTTCTCCATCTTCAGCTATTTTTTCCATGGTGCCAGGAATGGGAGGCCCCACTGTTCCGGGTTTTATTTGTTCTATCGGGCATATATTTGCCGGAGCAGCATTTTCCGTCATCCCGTAACCTTCCAGAATTATTATTCCCGCCCCATTAAAAAAATAAGCCAGGTCTTTGGTAAGGGCACTTCCTCCCGATACAGCGCATCGTAGTTGCTCTACTCCCATCCGTTTCCTCAATTTGCTAAAAACAAGACGATCCGCTAATTTGTGTTTCCGGCGTAAACCGGCAGGTACAGGTTCCGCCTTTCCCTGTAATTTTCCTATCTCCCTGGCAATGGAAGCAGCCCAGAAAAAAATACGACGGCGGAGAGCAGAAGCATCTTCCATTTGATCAAGTATTCGCTGATAAACTCGCTCAAAAAGACGCGGCACTGAAACAAAAGCTGTAGGCTTCACCACGGGAAGATCTTCAGCAAGCCTCTCCGGAAGGCTAAAATAAGTGGTAGCCCCCACTCCCACAATTCCCAGGCAAACACACCTCATGTAAGCATGGGCCAGGGGTAAAAAGGCAAGCAACCTGTCGCCGGGTCCAAATGTAAAAACTTGAGTTACGGAATAAAAATTAAATCTCCAGTTCCAGTGAGAAAGCATGGTCCCTTTGGGTAAACCGGTAGTCCCGCTGGTATAGACGATACTGCTCAGATCATCAGGGGTCACGCTTTTCCACCTTTCTTCATACAAACCGGGGTTATTAGCCTGGAAATCCTTGCCCTTCTCCATTACTTCTTCAAGTGTAAGTATATTTTCCCGGTCGCGGGTTGTTTCTTCTATGGTGATAATATATTTTAGCTCCTCTAAATCATCTACAACTTCCATCAACCGGTCCAGTTGCTCCTGGTTTTCCAAAATAATGGCCACACTGTCAGAATCCTGAACAATATGTTTGATTAGAGAAGAAGGAAGGGTGGGGTAAATAGTAACGGTAATTCCGGCAGCAGTTAATATGGCAAAATCCGCTAACACCCACTCCCACCTGGTTTCAGAAAGAAGGCTAACCTTGTCTTCTTTCTTTAGCCCCAGGCTCATCAATCCCTGGGCCAGCAGGCGTACTTTATCGCCAAACTCCCCATAGGTATACCCTAAAAATTCATCACCAACCCGGTATTTTACAGCGTCTAATTCGGAATATTGTTCCATAGAATTCCAAAACATCTGATTCAAGGACTCTCGAGAAACTTTTTCCATTTCTTTGCCCCGCATAATTATCTCTTTTTCAGCCAATTAACATCACCCCTTACATAAATTTGACTAAATGAGAATATAATTGGTTTTCCCGGCAATAAGTTTAAAAAAATATTTTACCGGCTCAATTATATTCCCCATCCCTTAAACTCCGCCACAATTTAAGGGCACTGTCAGCAGCCATTTCCATGCCTACACCCCTTCCCCCGGCATCGGAACCTACCAGGTAAAGGTTCTCTACCGGGGTCTGGTGTGATGGTCTCTTTTCACCGACCTGGGAAGGAGCCTGAGCTACCCCGATTACTTCTCCGGTTTTGCGTCCGGAGATACCTGCTATATAAGGTGTGTCGGTCCGCATTTTCCACTCCACATGATTTTCGATGTTAGGAAAAAGGTGTTGCATGGTATTTTCAATGCGATTCATGATTTGTTCGCAAAATTCATTGGCCATTTCTTTATCTTCCAAGCCCGGCAATGTCGCCGATCCGGCCAAAACCATCTGGCAGCCTTCAGGAGCCAGGGAAGCATCTACAAGAGAAGGAACGGTTACAAAAATTCCCGTCAATTTATCTTCCAGTTCCGGATGGCTCCTAAAATCAGGGGCATAGTAAAAAAGATGTGGTTTTACCACTTCTTTGTTTAAAGCATATTTTACGGTTACTGCTCCCAGGGAAAGAAGAAGTTCAGAGATTCTCTCTCTGTATGCTTCAGGAAAATTTTCGGGGCCCGCCAAATCAACAGTTTCCTTGATTCCCGTATTACTAATGACTATGTCAGCGGGAATAAAGCCTCCGGCTTCTACACCGGTAGTTTTGTTATTTTGGACCACAATTTTTTCCACGGGGCGGTTATAATAGATTTCTCCCCCCATTATTTCCAACCTCCTTAAGTAATCAAGGGGAGGAGCGCCGGCACCACCCAGGGGATAAGACATGCTGCCGGAAGCAAAACTTCGGGAGAAACAATAAACAAATTCACCGGCAGAAGCATCTTTTCGGGGAAGCACTACCGCCATTGCCGTCAGCCCCGTTATTAACCTGGAAAACTGCCGGTCTTGCACAAATTCCTTTGTATAATCATAAATAGGAAGGGGGTCAATTTTTTCTTGTTCTTTTCCCGAGGGTAATTGGGTCAGTTTATTAAAAAAAGCCCGGGCGCCTTTCATATTTTCAGGTAAAACCCCAATATCCTCCAACATTTTATCGATTTCTCCGGGATCACCCATATCCCTGGCCCACTGGATTGTTTTGTCTCCGGTAGTAAGCTGTATAGCCGGATCGGGAGCGCAGAAGTCAAGACTGCCGACTGCCAGTTTACTGATCTCTCCCAAAGGCCCATTTGCTCCCCGGGAAACCCAATGCACACCTGTGTCATAATAAAAACCATCTTTTTCCAGAGTAGCAGCTTTTCCGCCGCCAAAAGGATTTCTCTCCAGAACAGTAACTTTAGCCCCCTCGCCGGCCAGCAGAGCAGCTACACCGGCTCCACCTACACCGGAGCCTATAACAACAACCTGTTTGCCTTTTAATTTCATTCAGAACTCCTCTCCCCTTTGCAATGACTTGATAGATTCGGGATCAAAAGAATTAAACTAATATTTAAAAATGACACCAAAAAGCTGATAGAATCTGAAAAGACTTATACAGCAAACTTCGAAGATTGGTAAGGTGATTGATAGAACATCTGGTGGGATGAAAATTAAAAATAAATTTTCATATTTCATTTGCTAAATCTCTTGCTTTATCACAATTTCTCTTCGGGGGAGGAGCTTTACCGGGCCTATTAACCCCGAAGGCATAAGACATTTCTTGCGTTTGTGGTTCTTATAAGCACTGCTTCCCTGTCGCCCATAACCAATTAACCGGTTGTTTAAAGTGGGAACTACGAGAATTTCAAGGGTGTTATCACCACTGTTAACGTGCGAGGTAATATCAATTTCATACGGCGGCATGAGAAGCGGCTTAAGTTCCGTCCCGTTGCACTTGACCATGGCTACATCTCCCACTTGCCCTAAAGATAAAACTATCTTTATATTATCACTCAGGTAAGTTTCATCCAGGCTAAATTCCGTCATATACTTTCCCCGGCCGGAACAATATCTGAGTGCCGGGATCAACCGCCAATCTTTTAAGTTACGCATTTTCCTCCGGACATGACTGACCTTGCCGTTAAGTTTTCTAATCTCCGCTTCCAACTGCCATTCGTGCAATTCAACCTGGGGAGGAAGGGGATCTGAGATATTTACTTGGCACTGTTTTCCGTTTTTCAATTTGAAATTAAATTCTCCCGAAGCATCCGCACAGGCAACCAGCTGGTTATTTGCCCTGGTTACCTTAAGAGGGCTGGAAGTAACGTGTTCATTGCCGGTGTAGGCATGCTTAAACTCAAGCAGGTACGAGCCATAAGGGTCAAAATCCAGTTCCATGCGGGTTAAATCGGTATCCGTTTCGTATAATGCCGCTTCTGTGCTCTCTCCACTCCAGGGATCAAGAATGTAGGGGGTCTTAAGGCCATGAGGGAAGTTAACCTCTACCCTTGAGGGCTGATTCTTATTACTGCGGATAAAATAATAATCTGCTTCATCCGTTTTCTTATGAATGTAATAGATATGAGGTTGTTCCTGTGTAAAACCAAGGTTAGGCATGATGCCCACGGCTTTAAGAAAAGATGCCGCATTTTCTCCCTCCGGTAAAAGCACTTCCTCTTTTTCCCTTATCTGGGCCAGCAATTCCCTGATTTCAGCGTCATTTCTTTTGTAGTCGTAATAGCCGGGCTGTCTTTCCGGCAGCCTTCCCATAAACATCACCCTTACGCCGCCTTCCACAATCTCTTTGAGTTTTTCAGCCAGGACCGGCGTTATATATTCAATATTGTTAAAAATAATAACTTCAAGAGCCGCCAATCCTGTTATCAATTTGCTACCTTCCACCTTGCCGGATAGTATCCGTTCTTCGTTAATATGGGTGTAATAATAGCCGTTGGCCGTCAGGTTATCACCAAGATCAACCTGGGCTCTGGACCATTTTTCCTCATCATTCAGTTCTTTTTTGAGCGTCCCCCCTATTGTCGGTTTCGCCATAGGAGCATCATTTTCGTCAAGATATCCCCCGGTCAGCTCTTCCTGTTTGACAACCGTGTCGCAATAGTTAAAAGCCTGGTAATAGACCCCCACGTTGCATTCAGTTTTTCCCTGCTGCATGATATACTGGCAGCGGGCTACATAATTATTGAGGGTGGGGAAAAAATCCCAGAAAGGGTTAACCCGGCTAAAATTACTGGAAAAACAGAGTTGTTCCGGCACATGGGGGCTGGAAAATGGATAAACTTCGGGGCACTCTGCATGCCGGTCCCGGTAGGGAAAACCGTGATAGATGAGCTGGTTGATCCCGGACGCAAACAGCCTGTCGACAGCCACTTTCCACTTGGCAGGGGTGGTCATATAGTCCCGCCTGTTCCAGACCATTGTTTCCGCCGTTACCAGGGGTTTTCCATATATAATACCCGCGGAACCCGCCAGTTTCAAAAAGTCCATTATACCACCGGCATACAACTGTTCTGTTTCGGGGATATGCGAGAGGCCGAAAGCTTTCAAAAGATCTGCCCTGATGCCATATGCCTGGATCCTGCTTTTTAAACCGCGGGCATCTCCCCATTCGGCCAGTGATTTAACAAATTTTTCGTTGAACAGATCTGAAACGGTCAGCTCATAGTCATATCTCAACCTTTCCCCCATCTTCTCCTTCTCAAAATCAAAGCAGGGTTTCTCGTTTCCCGTAAGTACGTTTATATATTTGTTATACTTAAATGGCACAAATAGAGAAGGCAGAAACGGGGTGGGATCATAGCCGCGTCTTTCTTTAAATTCCTGAACAAAGTCGTGGGTCCACATCATTTCCGTTAGCAGTTCCAGGCTATCGGTGAAAAAACTGCGCAGGGTGCGGCCAAAATGGTTCCCGAAATATTCTTGCCCCCTTCCCAGGTGAAGTTGAAGATGCTTGTTGATGGGCTCGGATGAAAGGTGATCCAGAATAAGGCTTTCTTTTTCAGGGCTTTCTTTCGCCGGCAACAACGGCTTTGAACCGCTACTACCGCCATAAAAGGCAAATATTTGCCACGTACCCTCCGGAACTTCCCAATCCAAAATACCTTCTTTATTTGTTTTAGCCGTCAGATCAATAACACTTTCAGGATCCAAAAGGGTGGTTACAGGATTAAAATATTTAATTTTACCCGGTTTTGCCGCCGGTCGGGCAGCCACCACGTATTTCAGTTCCAGGTCATCAGGGTAATACTCAATCAGGTCAAGCTTAAAAATCAATTTTACTATTTTCCCTATCCGGAAAAACGGCGGTTTTTTTGCTGCCGGAACAGGCCCGCGGTAGTGCTTACTTCCTTTCAAGGTCTTTTGGTTGAAGATGAGCATCTGCAGGGAGTTTTCCTTTTGGACATGTGCCCCTCCCGTGGGCCATCCCGAACATGCTGTTAAATCAATAGTCATCCCTCTTTTTTGCGCTTCATCCAGAACGGCGGAAACCATTTCGTAATAGTAAGGCTGCATGAAGCGGTGGCATCTTTCGTAGCGTTTTTTGTCTTTCTTTAGCATGTCCCGGGGCATACCAGTGGCAAAAGCCTGTATTTCCGCCCCCAAAAACCCCCTGTCATCCAACTCCGCAATTTCCTTGCGGAGTTCTTCCTCCTCCACGTCCACACACGGCCACCACCATCTAACCATCGGGCGGGCGCTCTTGGGCGGATGAAGAAATAATTCCTCGAACTCTGCCATTTGCCTATCATTCCTCCCCTGCAGAATTTTATCTTTAATGAAGCCATCCTTCTTTAACCAATTATAAATTAATGAACGAGATTTTTACGGAAAACCCTGTCATTTTAAAATTGCACTTTTTGACTTACTCCCACAGCTAAAGCAGTGGGATTTCTGCTAGTTTTTCTCGTAAATTGAGCTGATCAGGACTCTAATGTATCCGGATCTACCCATACCGGTGATGACCACGCCATATGACCGTCCTCCTGTGTAACCCGAAGGTAATACCAGGTAGAATCATTTAGGGGCTCCGGATCGGTCCATTCCAACAAACCGGTATCCAGGTGTGGTGGATCGAAATTCCATGATTTAACAGGGCTTCTGGGGTCTTCGCGGATAATCTCTACTTTTCTTATCGGTGCTTCCCCGTGCACGTTAACCTTAACCTGTCTATTTAAATTTGGAGACATGGAAACTTCCCGGCCCATCCCATGGCCGTTCACCGAAAAATCAAGGAGAATCCGGGCACCGGTAGTAGCATAAGTGGAGCGTGATTCCAGTTGTTCAAATATTGTCTCCCGGGTAAGCCTTTCACCGCGTACCGCTGTGAGGCCGTCTAGAGAATGCGGCAAAAGACCGGAAACCCCGGCACCGGGTTTGCCCGAATGGTCATCAGATCCTGCTACAAAACCAAGACGCATTCCCCTATTTAATACACCTTCTGCATAATTCCTGCTAACCACAGAAGCCGGCAACCAGCCCAATTCACTTTTAGCCGAAGGAGCAATAGGGTACTCATTGCCCCCGTATTCAAATATACCATGATAAGAAGCAATTTCCATCACCCGCTCATAATGGGTATCGGTAAGATCCCAACGCGGACCTCGCATTCCTTCTACCGCCCCCATGGTATGTGTAATAACCGTAGCCCGCTCATTTTCAAGTTCCAGGTAAAAGCCTTTCTGATCAACAGGAAACTCGCGGTAAGAAACACTGTCATCAAGGAAATAAACATTTTTATCACCGTAAGCGGTGGTAGTCCATTCAAAACCGAGCAGAGTTACAAATGAGCCGGGGTCGTTAAAATCACGCATGACCCCGGCGGTCTTTTCCCATGCGTTTGAGCCAAGGTCCGACCGGAGAAGGACGGGCTCATACTCCCAGTCTCTCCAACTCACATGACCGGTGAGAGAGAAAAAGTCGAGGTTTGAAATATCGCGGGCGTAAGTGGCAGTACCCTCGGGTGTGTTCAACCCGTCACAGAGTATTGCATGGTTATGCAGAGAGCCAAAAAAAACACGTTGCCCCCCCGCATTGGGTAAACATTCGATGGGATTGCTCAGCGTCTCCAGTTCCCCTGCTTCCGCCTTTAACCGAAAAATTTCCCTGTCCGGATCCGGACAAGGAACATTATTAACTGCAGAAACCCCCTGTTTTAGTTCTCCCCTGTGCAGGGTTTCCCCCGTTACAGGGTCGCTGATACGGTAAGGCCCTTCGTAAGAACTCACCACGTTGCCAAAGCGATCTTTTACCTGCAATACGGCAACTACCGGCTTTTCTTCCTCCACCCAGGCCCGAGCAATCAACCGCAGACGATAGGGCTGACCGGGGCAGATTTCCAATTCGGGCACATCGGGCACTTCGTAGAACGATCCTTCGCCGGTGCGGTCTTCAAAAATGCGCAGCAAGCCCGCCCCTTTCACTTCACTCATGCTCGGAGCCTTAAATCCCGGAGAACCACCAGAACCATCGCCCAGCAAAAAAGTAACCCTCTCACCTTCTTGCACCTTGCCTTCCTTCAGGGTTGCCTCCACAAGTGTACAAACCCCTAGAAAGTAATTAGTCCGAAGTTCCCAAAAGGTCCCTTCCGGCCCGGAAACTGTAACAAAATTTTCGGCAGCGGGATCCCCTGATTGGAGCCTGCCCCAATCCGCAGCATGTTCAAAAGCCACCCGGATAGCGCCACCGATTTGAATCCCCCCGGGACCGGCATGGTAATCAACAGTTATTTCAGTGGGCAATCCAACTTCAACCGGCCCGGGGGTGTTCACAATTACTCTCCCCTCTAACGGCTCTTCATCGGGCCAGGGCTTTTCATGCATGTTAGTGTGGTTAAGCTCCGGTACCACCACCAGGCTGTAAATGGAACGAAACAAGCCCGTTGGTACCCGCAGATAGTCAGTGGTAAAAGCACCTAATATATAGCCGGAACCTGCTCCAACCACAACGCCTGCTGTGGCCGCTGTTGCGCCGGCAAACTTGAGGAAGCTGCGTCTGGATAAGGTCATATAATTACTATCCCGCCTCATAAAATATAGTTTATGCAATTGCTAAACTTCAGGACGCCTGTAATATTGTATTATCCTAATAGTAAAGTAAGGAAGCATTATACCGGTAGGCTGAGAGAAATAAAGCGTTTCTTTTGTATCCATACACTCTGTCTATTAACCCGGTTATAAATTCTATTCCGGAAGTTTTTTTGCTTTAACCACCACTGTCCCGGCAATTTGATCTCCCAGCCGCTGACGCGCGGGAGTAAACCATACCCAAAAAGCTCCTACAAGATAGAAAAACAGTCCGTCAATTATCCTCAAAAGGTTACGAATTAAAGAAGCTAATAACCCAATCCGGCCGCCGTCAACCATACGGACTCTTATGCCTAAAATAAGTTTCCCCGGAGTTCCCCCCAGGTAAGCTTCGCATAACCAATAATATAAAAACCAAACCGCCAGTAAAATAAAAAGGGGGCCGTAGTTACTCAACAATAAGTCCGGTGTTAAAACCCCCATATAGTAGATGAAATAATGGGTAAAGGTTAAAAGCAAAATTAAATCAATGAGGATAGATACAAAACGCAGCCCCACCCCAATATGTTTTAAAGTCTTCACAGCCTCTCCGCTAGACACAAGCCTTCTCCCCCTTTTTTTATTAACTTTTCTCCCTTAAAAAAATGCTTATTAATACAAAAAAGTGTCTTCACCCTGGTAAGAGGGGAATGATGCTTAAGGTATTGCATTGTTAAGGACAGCTTACGGCATTAATTAATATGCTTTTGTTCTATAAGTTAATCTATTCGTTTACGAAATGTTCATCGTAAACGGATATAAGTTCCGTGGTGTTTCCGGGAACTTCCCAATCGCGGCGAATTACCTCGCCGGGAGTAGCTCCGGTAAGATCACCGTGTTCAACAACTAATTGGCCGTTTACAATTACATATTCGATGCCCTCCGGCGCCAATTCTTCCGTCCCGCCAACCCATTCGGCACGGTGTTTGATTGTTTGCGGATCAAAAATAGTAATATCAGCATCACAGCCTTCCTGCAAGCGCCCTTTTTGATCCAGGCCCAGCCAGTATGCCGGCGCAAAAGAGGCTTTGAAGATAGCCTGGTGCAAAGATATGGCTTCCTTTTCCCGCGTCCAACGTCCAAATAACTGGGAGAATGTGCCCAAAGCACGCGGGTGAGGAGTATAATACTCTCCAGTCTCTGCATCAGCCCGCACGCTGGCATCATTGCCAATGAAACACCAGGGATATTGTAGGCCCAGTTTGGTGTCCTCAGGAGGAATGATTTCACAGATAACAGGTATGGATAGACTTTCTTCTTTTTCTTCTTCGGCAGGAATATCTACATCATCTATCCGCATACGGAGATATTCCAGTTGCCAGTAAGTAAGCTGATCGTATTTTTCCACAAACAGCTCGTCATCTATATAGAAATCGTTCCCGGCATAAAACTGGGATGCTTCATATCCACCAATCAAAAACAACAGGGCAATAGGTATCCTACCCTGAAAAGTAAGGATGTAGGCATCATTCATCAAAAAATCATGACCGATGATATCCCCGGACAGGGGCAGACCTTCTTCGCGGATGGCCTCGTCAATTACCTGAAACGCCCATTCAGAAGAGCCTGACTGGGCCATGTCTGTTATATGAGAAACAATCATAGGCACCCCGGTTTCCCGGGATTTATCAATGGCTTCATGAATGGCATCCTTAAATAAGACCAGATCCTTACCCAGAAGCAGGTGATTGAGGTTCCAAAGTGGGTAGCGCACATGGCTGGCCGCCATACCGCCGGCGGCCTGACTGGTTTCAGCCAGGGCCAAACAGGCTTCTTTCGTAGCCCCCATGTCGTACATCAATCCGTAGGAAATACCAAAAGATCCGGATTCAAGGTCGTCCTCAAGGATAGACTGCATTTCCCCAATCTGCTCCTCGCTTTCCCCCTCTCCGTGACTTAAACCCACATTAGATCGCAAAGTCATGTTGCCGCTCTTAAACCCACAATTATTGTATAGCTCAAGTTCTTCCGCTTCATCAAGGAATTCCCCCATTGATTGTTGGTGATGCCCCCACCCTATGGTGTTATTATCCCCCGTTGGTATTTCCACTCCCATAGGTGAAACTCCGCAATCACCGCCGAGCCACAAAGTAATACCGTCCTGCACATAATACCGGGTGCAGTCCGGCAGGTAATCTGTGGTAGGTACGTCTTCTATCTGCCCTTCGTGGGTATGCGTGTTAATGAATCCGGGAGATACCACCAAATCTTCGGCATCAATTATCCGGTCAGCATCGGATTGGGCCAGGGCGGGATCAGTGCTAATTTTTTCTATCAATCCATCTTTGACAGCCACATGGGCAATTTCGTCGCGCCCGGTCTCCGGATCAATTACACGGCCATTTATTATGAGCAGATCATACTCCGGGTTATTCGCCTCACCTTGAACAGATGTGTACCCCCCCAAAACAACCGTATCAGGCGCCTCTTGCTGCACCACCATATTTTCCACGGTTGTATTGGCTGAAACATCATCTACGCTTGCATCAGGTAATTCCTGAAATACGCATCCGGACATACTTTGTAAAACAAACAATATAATAACTAAAAACACAATACATTGGAAATATTTGCTTTGCTTCATCATATCACCTTACCTACCTTTTTAAACTACAATACCGTAAAGCATTAATTGTTGTCAATTCATAATTTTGGCACAAATCAATCCCCGGTTAATCATTCCCTAAAATATCTGCCCGTAAATACAACACACCAAATCTTGAATTTCATTACCCCGTTTATTTTCATCTTCATCAGATTATTGACCAGATTATTGCCAATGCAAGGAAAACAATAAAGGGGCTTGCATTTACTTTGCAAAACCCCCTTTTTATATAATTAGTTTCCCCTGTTTATCCCGGTTATTTGTTATCATTACGTCGAATCATGATTCCATTGGAAGGTAAAAAGAATTTTAAGCATTCCGATTGTTTGTCCGCAAAATAATCATCCACGGCTATCTTCAAGGGCAGGCAATTAGGGAAAAATCCATAATCGTCATACAATAAGATACCTCCTGGTTCCAGTAACGGCCAAAGATGCCGGGTCACTGCTTCCGCCGCCTCAAAGGTATCCACGTCAATATGCGCCAGAGAAATAGGCTCATTGACAGTATATATGGTTTCAAGAATATTGCCGTCAATGAGTTTTACTCCCGCACAATCGGCAAAACGCTGACGAATTTCCGCAAATGAAATGTTGGAAAATGTACCACCCCAGTGAGCATCTACACCAAGCCGGGGTGTGGGTAACCCTTGAAAGCTGTCGAACAAAAATAATTTTCGCGAATCATTCTGGTATTGCAGTGTTTCCCAAATAAGGCTGGCTGTTCCCCCCTCAAAAGTTCCGCATTCAACAATATCGCCGGAAAGCCGAGTTGTCTCTCTAACGGCTTGCATCAGGTTGAAAAGCCTATCGGAAGAGTTTACAGATGGGGCCCGGGCAGCAGCCTTCTCACAAATGCTGCGAGCCCATGTTTCTTGCAGGCAGGGATCATAAGCATAGGGAGTGTTCCATATTACAGGCATCGTACAAAGTGTGGGAGAAAAAATAACTTGCCGCAGGGCCTCTTCTACGAGCTCCAGCTCGGGAGGACAAATAATAAGAATTCCCTCCCTTCTCGTATAAGAAGAAAGTCTTTGGACGAATAAGTTACCGATATCGTAGCCTTGAAAAGACTCTCGCCAGTCATAGATTCCGCTTACATGCTCTCCCAAAATCCGGCACAACCACTTCATGTCTTCTCCAAAGCCCACCAATTGAAAAGGGCCATTTTTCCCACTCGCCTCAATATATTCCAACAACTGCCTGGTTTGCTCGGGGTAGTATGATTGTACACTAAAGGAACTGCGTCCCATAAAAACCTCCTCCATTATCACTTAAAAAAGTTTCATAGCTTCAAAGCATACTATTCCTGACCTATTCAAGGGGGAAATGTATCATCCTCGTACTTCTATATTCTGTTTTTTGATGCTGCTTAAATTCATAAGCAAGGCATTGGCTTCTTTCACTTACAGAAATAAATTTAATTATCGTCTCTTTTCTGATGAAGAAATATTAGCAAATAACCTGCTGGGAAGTCAAACAAAATTGCACCGGTATTTCTATGCAAGCAAATATTTTCCGCAAAGTTGCCTTTTAAGGCAGGCAATGTAACACAATATTAACATTAATGTAACATAAAAGATACATCATTGTAATATTCATGTAATTAATAGCCCTTAGAATAAGAATTGAGTTAACCCCACTTATACATAATTGATTCTAAATAGCGCAATAATTATTGCGCTATTTTTTTACCCAAAAAGCATAATAACTGTAATGACCACCAGATTAGCACCGGCACAAAATAATTATGCTTTTTAAATTAACCAAACAATGAAGGAAAAAAACTTTGTTTGATTGCCAATTAATTATACAAACGTTAAATAATCGGCTCCCAGATAAGACCTCTGCCCGAGAGGAGTAATTTAATCTTTTGATATTATGTTTAATATACCACTAAAACTGATCAGAAAGCCGGGAATAAGGAAAACAAATAAAATCACCCCAAAATGCATTTCTCCCCTCATAATAAAAGTTAAGGCAATAATTATTAAACCGGCTATTACCATTATTATCCCCCGTAAAAGCGGAAGCTTTTTGGATAAAGCTACAATAAGAAGTAATCCTCCCGCCGAAAAACCTGGCAACCCTATAATAATTAGCATTATAAACAAAGGGCGAGGAATGGGTATCCCATTCATTATAACTTCTACTAAAGAAAAAATAATTATATAGGCCCCAAAACTCATAATAATTAAACTCCCGATTCCCCCCGTAAGCTTATTCAAATTATTTTTATTTGCAAGATTAAACCTTTTAATAATTGACATTTACCTTTGCACCTCAATTTCCCCCATATAATCGGCACCCAGTTTTTCAAGCATTTTTGCCAGTATGATCCGGTGGCAAAATGCGTCGGCAGAGCAAAAGCAAACTAACACCACTTTATTTCGTTTTAATAACCTGCCCCATTCCTCCCTGTTTTCCAAATAAGATTTACGCATTTTCTCCACATATCTTTTAGTGTACTCTTCCTGTGACATGATTCCTTTTTTAGACTTCATGACCATTTCCCAAGTGGGCGCAAACGCTTTATTACCGGTTTTAACCGTGATATCTAATCGATGGGGCCCCTTATAAGAATAGTGGGAAGTATAGACATGCATAAATTTCTCCCTTTAATCAAATTTTAACTAAACCTCAAATTATATTTATGCTCCACATACATATGCAGTCAGCAGACTATTTTTAAGCCTTCTACGCTTCTTGCTTTCGAAATTTTAAATTTTCTTTAGTAAAAGTCTACCATTAATTAATCATACCGCAAGTTTTTTAATGTTAAGCTTGCGCACTTATTAAGTTAAACCCGGTAGATCAACCGCAAGAATGGATAAAAAGTTAGTTGAAAAACAATAAGAATTTAGTTTACCGCTTTGCTTTTTTCCAAAAAAATAATCAAATTTAAAATTAATTGTCAATATTTGCAGGAATATCAATTTTTACGTTGAACAGTAATACTATAAATCTATACAAGGAGGTTGATTATAGTTGAATAAGTCAGATCTGGTAAACAAGATTGCCAGCAAGACAGGGCTCACGAAGAAAGATTCCGACAAAGCTTTAAACGCAACTCTGGAAGCCATCTCTCAAGCCCTGAAGAAGAAGGAGAAGGTGCAATTG
>Ga0207421_10000331_pt1 | contig 60546 bp, 67 predicted proteins | sample SodLakKL_010_SED_4_FD_187542 | JGI IMG/M metagenome (GOLD analysis project Ga0207421, IMG submission 187542) | Alkaline sediment microbial communities from Lake Tanatar, Kulunda Steppe, Russia - 8KL_010_SED (SPAdes) (version 2) | ecosystem: Environmental > Aquatic > Non-marine Saline and...
GGCTGAAAGCTGGAAGGGACGGAAGTGTTGGGGGTGACGAGCCTGCTGACCGAACCGCCCGTAAGGCAGAGTAAGGCGGTGAAACCGGCAAGATTGCCCAAGGGCAAAGACGCCGGTGAAGCTGTACTGAAGGGCTGCCACGCTGAGGTAAGGGGAGAGAAGGAGCACGGCGAAGTGGTGCAGTGATGGAGAAATGGTATAGCCTAATAGACAAAGTATACCGGATGGAGAACTTAGAAGAAGCATACCGGCAGGTACGCAGAAACAAGGGAGCTCCGGGGATAGACGGAGAGACTGTGGAAGCGTACGGGGAAAATATAGAAGAGAACCTTGCTCAACTTCATCACGACCTCAAAACCGACAACTATAATCTTGAAAAATGTGTTGTCGGAACTTTGTTCCATCATAGAGAATGATGGAGGAGACTATTCGGGAGCCGTGTACGCGGTCGGTACGCACGGTTCTAAGAGAGGAAAAGTCCCCGAATTATTCGGGGACTTACCTACTCAATCATAAAAAACCCTCTTTCTGAAAGAGGGTTAATTGTGAAGAAAGTTTTGGAAGGTTTTTCTTATTTTATAAATAAGATTAAATGCCTGCGCCACAGTTAATAACTATAATTATATCATGCATTTGAACCTGAATATTTAGGTCATCCCTTCCCAGCCCGGAGAAAGTAGTTCCGCTATTTTGTTTTTCCAACCCTTTTATTATGTAGACCGGGGAGTAAGCAGTTGTAATTTCAATATTTGGAAACAGGCCAAAAGTCCAGTTGAATTCAGGATTTTTGAATTCCGGGGAATCAACCAGGTATGCAGATGTTCCCACTCCTTCACCGTTAGAACCTTCTCTTTTTAAGCCCCAGTAAATGATATTATCAGTTTTAGTTTCCAGGCTAAGCCTCTGGAGAGCAAATAAGAAAAAGAAGCTATCATCATTTTCTGGATATATTTCCATTTTTCCTACATCAATTGTTTCTTGTGGTTTGGCTACAAAGTTAGGATCCAAATCTTCATATCCAACCGGGTTATTGTTCCGGTAAATTTGAATCTGCAGGGAAATCGAGGTTTCGCTAATCGGGACTTTTATCGAGTCATAAAGGCCAATAAGTTGCGCTAAATCTTTATCTGCTGGTTGGTAAGGGTTTTGAGCGGTTGCATTTTGAGGGAACAAAAGAAAAAGAAGCAAGAGTAACAAAAAACTTCTAAAAAAACAAGTTTTTAACATAATTTTCGGACCTCCAGAGTTAATGTATTTCAGAAAAAATCAATAAATAATCTTATAACCCTATCCATTATTCTTCCTATTTTAAAATTACCCTTTATTATTTATTAAAAAAATTACCCTGGATGTAGGAAAAATGACTTAAACCTTTTCAAATATTAGCAGGGAGAACAAAAATCTTAAAGAAGTTAATAGTATTAGTCACTGGAAGAGGAGGTAAGTAATGGACTTAAAACAATTCATAGCAACTCTCAGTAATACCCCTGGGATTTCAGGGTTGGAAAAGGAAGTAACGAAGCATATTGTAACCGCCTGGGAAGAACTTGTTGATGAGGTTGAAGTCGATACTCTGGGCAATGTTATTGCCTGGAAAAAAGGCAAGGATAGTTCCAGTCCTCCCATTATGATAGCAGCTCATCAGGACGAGATTGGTTTTCTCGTTAATGAGATTGACAAGGAGGGGTTTGTTCGACTGGAACCGATTGGGGGGATTGATCCCCGCCTGCTTCCAGGACAGGAAGTTATCATCTGGGGTAAAGAAAAAGTTCTTGGGGTTATAGGAGCCAAACCACCTCATCTCCAGAAAGAAGAGGAGAGAGAGAAGGCCATTCCCCTGGATAAAATTTTTGTGGACTGTGGCATGAAAAAGAAAGACTTGGCGGGAAAAATCCGGGTTGGAGATCCCATTACCTTTAATCAGGAACTGGAATGGTTCAACGAACATGTTTGCACAGGGAAAAGCCTGGATGATAGAGCTGGAGTTGCTGCTTTACACCAGAGCTTACTGGACCTGAAAGACATAAAGCCCAACTTTGATGTTGCTTTTGTGGCCACAGTCCAGGAAGAAGTTGGGGTTAGAGGCGCAATTACAAGTGCCTTTAAACTTAAGCCTGCTCTGGGTATTGCAGTTGACGTGGGGTTTGCCCAAAGACCCGGGCAGGAAAAAGAACAGAGTATTGAAGCCAATAAAGGGCCTGCCCTGGGAATCGGACCCCACGTTCATCCGGATATTTTTGCCAGCCTTCAGAAAATTGCAGGCGAAAATGATATTCCCACCCAGTTGGACCCATCTCCTCACCCGGTAGGGACTGATGCTTATGCCATCCAGATGAGCAGGTGTGGGGTGGCCACAGCTTTACTATCTATCCCCCTGGCTAACATGCATTCCCCCCTTGAAGTTATTGATATCAGGGATGTCCGCAGGACCGGGAAATTAATCGCACAATTTTGTCAAGAGGCCGATGCCGAATTAGTGGAGGGATTGACATGCTTATAAAAGAGCTTACCGAGATACCAGGGATCGCCGGGCGGGAAGGTCAGGTTCGCAGTTTTCTGAAAGATAAACTTGCTTCCGATAAATTAAGTCTGAGTGTTGATGCCATGGGCAATATGTATGCTCGCCACGAGGTTGCAGACACCCCCCAGGTAATGCTGGCCAGCCATATGGATGAGGTTGGGTTCATGGTCATGGGCTTTGACTCCAGCGGGCTTGTAAAATTTGCTCCAGTTGGCGGAATTGATCTGAGGGTAGTGGTTGGGAAAAAAGTATACGTTGGCGAGAATAAAACCCTGGGTATTGTCGGGGCCAAACCCATTCATCTCCAGAAGAAAAATGAGAGAAACAAGCCTTTTTCTCGCCAGGAACTATTCATTGATATAGGAGCGAGCAGTGAGGATGAAGCAAAAAATAAAGTGAAAATAGGAGACCAGATTACCTTTTCCACCAGAACTGAATTTATTAACGACAGGGTAATGAAGGGTAAGGCTTTTGATGATAGGGCTGGTTGCACCGCTATACTGGAAATCCTTAAGAGCAAACCTCCCGTTAATGTTTGTGGTGCTTTTACAGTCCAGGAGGAAGTTGGGCTGCGCGGTGCAGGTGTGGCAGCAAGTAATGTTAAACCAGACCTGGCTATTGTCCTTGAAGGCACGACTGCTTCTGATGTTCCGGAAAGCCCAGAACACCGATATTCAACTACCATGGGAGAAGGACCAGCAATTACACTGATGGACCGGTCTTTTCTGGCCAACCAAAACCTGAATAAAAGGGTAATTGAACTGGCTGAAAAAGAAGGCGTACGTTATCAATTGCGTCGCTCCAATATTGGAGGAACAGACGCCGGCCGGATCCACCTGGTAGAAGAGGGGATTCCCACTATTGGGCTCTCTCTTCCCTGCCGATATATTCACAGTCCTGTATCCCTTTTAAACATGGATGATTGGCAGGGCATGGTTGACCTGGTAAAAACAATTTTAAAGGATATTGCCGAAGGAGGGTTCCCCCTTGGAAAGAATTATTAAAAAATTAACCGAAACCTATGGGCCATCGGGCCGAGAGGATAGAATAAGGGAAGTGATAAAAGAAGAAGTATCCAAGCTTGCCGATGAAATCCGCACCGATTATCTCGGCAACCTGATTGTCCTAAAAAAAGGTACTGCTTCCGAAGAAACAAAACCCGTTATGCTAGCTGCTCATATGGACGAAATCGGGATCATGATTACTCATATTGACAAGGAAGGATTTTTGCGTTTTACCAACGTGGGAGGGCTGGCCCCGTCCAGGTTAATTGGCGGGAGGTTTGTTCTTCCATCCGGGCAAAAAGGAGTTATCTTTCACGAACCCCTGAAAGAACTAAAAGAACTGGACCTGGAAAAAATGTACCTCGATATTGGGGCGGAAACCCAGGAAGAAGCAAAGAAACAGGTAACTATTGGAGATATTGCAGTAGCCGATGAGCCCATGGTTAGCCTGGGAAATCGCCTGATTGCCAAAGCAATGGATGATAGAATCGGCTGCGCGGTTTTAATTGAGGCTTTAAAGAAATTAAAAAATAATCCCAACGATATTTATTTAGTTTTTACTACCCAGGAAGAAGTTGGTATCAGGGGCGCTAAAACTTCTGCTTTCGGCCTGAATCCCGGTTTGGGGATTGCAGTTGATGTAACCATGACCGGGGATACCCCTGAAGCAAAGAAAATGGATGTTAAACTGGGTGGGGGAGCGGCAATTAAAGTTAAGGACAGCTCGATGATTACCAGTCCAATCGTTAAAGATAAAATGGTTGAGATAGCAGAAAAAGAAAATATTAAGTACCAGCTAGAGGTGCTTTCCCGGGGCGGAACCGATGCCGGGGCCATTAATTTAACCAGAGAGGGTATTTTGGCAGGCTGTATATCAATTCCCTGCCGTTATGTCCACAGCCCCGCGGAAATGGTTGACAAACAGGATGTTGAAGCAGCAGTTAATCTGCTGGTAAAAATGATAGAAGAGAGAATTGATTTTTAAAACAACAATTGCCTTTTCTCCTTTCAGGCAGCTTAAAATATTAAAAGGCTAAAGCCAGAACTGGAGATTAATAACCAAGACCACCGTGCAAGGAGGCCGGAAAATGAGAAATTTTTTTTACAATGCCCGGGTTTATAACGGAAAAGATGCTGAGCAGCTTTATGACAGTGTACTTGTCCGGGGAAATAAAATAGAGGCAGTTGATCGCAAAGAAAACTTAGAACCCCATCTTGACCGGGAAACCCAAAAAATTGACCTGGATGGAGCAACACTAACACCAGGGCTAACTGACGGCCATACTCACTTTTTGATGCATTCTCTGCAGCTTCTCTCTTTTCGATTTGGCCACTGCAAGAGTTTAAAAGAAGCTCAAGAGTTAGTTTCCTCTGGAATAAAAGAAAAACCCCGCATCGGGGGCTGGCTTTTAGGAGGAGGCTGGGACCACAATTTCTGGCCGGAAGGGTTGCCGGTTAGGAAAGACCTTGACGAAGTTACCGGTAATGTACCTGCCGCTTTTTTCAGTAAGGATCACCATAGCCTCTGGGTCAATACCGCGGGGCTGGAAGCTGCAGGAATTACTGCTGATACTCCGACTCCTGCCGGCGGGGAAATCGTCCGGGATGAAGAGGGCTGGCCAACAGGAATCCTAATGGAGAATGCTTACGACCTGGTTTTGGAAAAAGTTCCGCCCCCAACCCTTGAAGTGGCAATTCATGCCCTGCAAAAGGGAATGGAGGATTCGACCAGCAGGGGCCTCACAGGTGTTCATTCCTTTGAGGGATTTAGAACTCTCCAGGGATTGCAGCAACTGAATCGAATGGAAAAATTAAAAATGAGATTTCTGCTTGGCGTTCCTTCTTCTCAGCTTGATGCTGCAGTAGGTTTGGGCATTAGTTCAGGGATCGGGAATGAATACCTGCGAATTGGTCCCGTTAAGTTATTTCTGGATGGGGCTCTGGGTTCCCAGACTGCTGCCCTGATTGATCCCTATACTTCCAGACCAGACTACCGGGGAATTCCTACAATGGAAGAAGAGGAATTTCAGAAGCTGGCAGAAAAAGCAATTGGAAATGGTTTTGCGGTCGCTGTCCACGCTATTGGGGATAAGGTAAATAAACTTGCGGTAGATGTTATAGAGAAAAATCTGGAAAAAACCAGGTTCTTTGGTTTAAGGCACCGAATTGAACATGCCCAGTTATTAAGACCAGAAGATATTGCAAAATTTGGTCCTTTGAACATTATTCCCTCCATGCAGCCAGTCCACCTGAGAAGCGACCAGGAACTGATTGACAAGCACTGGGGAGAAGAGCGGGGAAAAAACGCTTTTGCCTGTCGAAGCCTGATTGATTGCGGAGCAGAACTGGTCCTGGGTTCAGATGCCCCGGTGGAAAGCATTGACCCTGTTGAGGGAATGTATTTTGCAATTTATCGGCGGGGCAAAACCATGGAACAGGCTCTCACGCCAGGCCAAACCCTGCGGGCTTACACCTATGCTCCAGCCTTTGCTTCCGGGGAGGAAAAGATTAAGGGAACAATAGAACCGGGTAAACTGGCTGATATGACAGTTTTCAGCAATGATTTTATGCAAAATCCCGAGGGGCTTCAGGACATGGAAGTTCTGGGAACGATTGTTGGCGGGGAATTTGTATTTAAAAAGTAATCAAAAGGGGTCGTCCCTGATTAATAAAGGGATGGCTCCTTTTTCCTTTGGCCAGTTTTCTGCCTTTTTTTCACACTGGGGGCAGTTTCCCCTCGGAATGTAAAGAAATTCTCGGCTGGAAAAACAAGTGGACCTGATATGGATTAAGCCCCTGCATTTAGAACAGGGGTAAAAGGTTTCTTCGCGTTCTTCCGCAAAAAAGGCTTCGTCGTAAAAAAATGAGATGTTTCTCTGCAGGGGTCCATCCTTATTTTCTTCCAGTTCGCGAGAGCTTTCTTCCCGAATTCTTTTTATTTCTTCCAACCTCCTGCTTATTTTCCCCGAGTAGGGAGGAGGAGAGATTGAATAGCCCGGTTGGGTTAACGATTTAACCAGCGGGGGGAAAGATAAGGGAAGGGCGAATTCCAAATCGTAACCCCCTTCGATTATAGTCAAGTCCGGTTTTATGATCAGGGAGATCAGAGCAAGGATTTGATCAGAATAATTTAAAGCGGAAAGATAATCAGCCCTGTGACCATCAAAGCCTGTTACGTGAATGATGAAATCCGGGGAAAAATTTTCTGCTTCGGGCATTATTAATTCGGTTACAGCCTGGTATAGGAAGGAATCTCCTGCCCCCGGGGGAAGCGGGATATTATAGATGTTATTAAAAACCCCGGTAACTTCTGGGAAACCGGTCCCGGGGAAAATTGTTTGGCCGTCCTGGTGAAGAGAAAAATGCTTGACCCGGGGCTCGTAAAAAAAGAAATCCTCGTTCCCATCCCCGTGATGGGCGTCAGTGTCTATTACTACAAGCCGCAGACCGGGTCTGGTTTTTAATAGGTGAGCAATTCCAATAGCATCATTGTTTATTGTGCAAAAACCCCGGGTACCATAACTGAGTCGGGGGGAGTGGTGGGCTGGTGGGCGAGCAAGAATTAAGGCGCGCTGGTTTTCCAACAATTTAGCACAGCCCATTTTGACAGCCCCTGCTGCCATTTGATGGGCTGGGTCCAATTCAGTTTCAGGACTTAAAAATTGGACCTTTTCAATTTCCGACCGTCCCAAAGGAAGAGGAGTTTGTAGCTTGAGTTCAAAATCCTGGATTATTTTTTTAAATAATTCCATTCGGTCTGGACTTTCGGGGTGCCTCCGATGGATAATGTAGTCCTGACCTGGAGACCAGATTAAGTTTAATTCTTTTTGTTTCATTTTGCCACCTTCCCTCTAAAAGTAGACATCACCGGTGATAAGTGATAAAATTATTATTTGGAGCTAAAAAACAGGATTGGATGTTTGCAATGCCAAAATTAACTGAAATGGATATCAGAAAAAGCGTTATAATTTTAGCTCTACCAGTAGTTGCCCGCATGTCACTACAATCAATTGTTGGCCTGGTTGATACTGCCATGGTCGGTAGAATTGGCCCTGCAGCAATTGCTGCAGTCGGCCTTTCCAACCAGATTGTTTTTTTCCTTATTGGCATTATAACCGCTTTCTCCATTGGGACCACCACCCTGGTGGCCCAATTTATTGGAGCGGAAAAGAAACGAAAAGCCCAGGAAGTCGCCATTCAATCCCTGATGGTTACCCTCTTACTTTCTGTGGTAATAGGTCTTTTCGGTTTTGTTTTTTCTTATGAGATCACAGAATTTTTAATAAGCAGGATGGAAGAGACAGACCTGGATGTAGTTGCCTACGGGGGTATATATTTACGGATTATTTCCCTTTCAGTACCTTTCTTTTTCAGTTTAATCCTTTTTAATGGTATTTTCCAGGGGTCAGGGGACATGAAAACTCCCTTAATTATTATGGCCATAACCAATGTATATAATGTTGTGATGGATTACTTTTTGATTTTTGGGATAGGGTTTTTCCCTGAACTTGGGGTTAGGGGGGCTGCAATTGCCACGGGGTCAGCCCGGGTTTTTGCAGCAATCGCCGCTTTTCTATTTTTACTCAGGGGAAATCAGTATTTTAAAATTTGCCTGTCCCGGGCTTCCATGCAATTGCAGGTTCCCCTGATTAAAAGTATTTTAAAAATTGGTGTCCCCGCAGCAATGGAACAGCTAATTCGATCCAGTGGGCAAACTCTTTTAACCATCCTTGTTGCAGGCTTGGGGACCATACCTCTTGCTGCCCATCAGGTTGCAATGCGGGGGCTTTCCCTGGCTTTCATGCCAGCGTTTGGTTTTGGCCTGGCTGCTACAACGCTGGTGGGGCAGAACCTGGGAGCAAGATTCTTTTCAAGGGCGGAGGAAAGCGGTTTCGCCGCCAACAGGATCGCCATGCTGGCTATGGGAATTTTAGGGGGAACTTTATTTATCTTTGCTCCCCAATTTACGAGACTTTTCATTGCTGATGCCGAGGTTGTTTCCCAATCGGCCCAGGTTTTAAGGATTGTTGCCCTGACCATGCCCTTTTTGGGTTCAACTATTACCCTTGCGGGAGCACTGCGTGGTGCGGGAGATACCAAATGGGTAATGTATATTACCGCCTTTGGTGTCTGGGGAGCAAGAATCGCTCTTTCCTATGTTCTGGCCTTTATTTTTAATCTGGGGCTATTGGGGGCCTGGCTGGGTCTGTCCGCAGATTTTCTAATCAGATTTTTCCTTACCCTGATGCGTTTCCGTTCGGGGCACTGGAAAAACCTGGCCGTAAAAGTAAAGCCCAAGGAAAAAACCGTAGGTTAGGAGGAACAAACTTTGAACAAAGAAAAACTTGCCCTTTTAACCTGGATTGTTTTGCTCGCAGGACTTCTGATTTCTTTTTTTCATCGTTTTGCCTTTGGCGTTGTGGCTTCGGATATTGGGGGAGCCCTTGGTCTGACAGGTGCCGCAGTTAGCAATCTGGGAGCAGTTTATTTTTATGTGTATGGTTTTATGCAAATTCCCTCGGGGCTATTAATCGATAAAATTGGCCCGAGGCGAATTTCCGCCCTGGGGATGGCTGGAGCGGGACTTGGCTCGCTTATTTTTAGTTTTGCTAATAACTATTTTCTCGCTTTCTCCGGCCGACTCCTTGTAGGGCTGGGGGTTTCTGTAATTTTTCTTTCCATCCTGAAAGTCCAGTCTACCTGGTTCCCCCCCAGAGATTTCCCCCGTCTAACCGGGATTACTTCTGCAGTGGGGAACCTGGGTGCAGTTCTGGCTTCAGCTCCTTTTGCCTTAGTTGTTATCGCCCTGGGCTGGCGGAGCACGTTTTTGGTTTTGGCACTTATTTCCTGGCTTATTGCCCTGGGGATTTACCTTTTAGCCCGGTTTCCCAGGCCTGATAGCGGAACAAGCGGGGATACTGAAAATGCAAAAAGCCTGTGGGAGGGGTTTTTAGGAGTAATAAAAAATCCAAAAACCTGGCCCAATTTCCTGACCATTTCGGGATTTATGGGGACAAGTATGTCCCTGGCGGGAGTCTGGGGGGTCACATACTTGATGCAGGTTCAGGATTGGAGCCAGGATCGAGCTTCATCCTATATTCTTCTGGTTCTTCTTGGTTTGTTGGTTGGTTCTCCTGTTTACGGGATTTTGGGTTCCCGTTGGGGCAGGGTAAAACCAATTATTAACTTTGGAGGGGCGGTTGCAACTTTAATCTGGGTTCTAATAGTATTTTTCCCTGGTCTTCCCGGCTGGTTATGGCCCTTCCTTTATTTTGGAGTTGGTTTTTTCTCGATAGTATTTTTACTTTGTTTTTCCAATGTAACCCAGGTTAACCCCAAAAGGTTTTCCGGTATTGCAACCAGCGTAATAAATTTCGGCGCTTTTAGTTTTGGTGCAATTATAACCCTGATAATTGGCTATATGCTTGATAAAAGGTGGGAGGGAGAGTTTGTTGAAGGTTTCCGTCTTTATCCCCTTTCTGCATACCAGGAGGCTTTTACTATCTTTATAATTTTTGCCCTGGTAGGTTTCTTGGCTTCACTTTTTATTGTTGAAAAAAAGGAGGGTATTTCTTGACAATGACTGAGAGAAAACTTATTGCTTTTGATCTGGATGGGACGATTTTTGAAACAGAGGAACTTGCAGTTTTCGCGGTTCAAAAAACTATGGATAAATTAAAAAAAGAAGGTTTATATTCCCGCCCCAAACCGGAACGGGAAGAGTGCCTCTCCGTTTTAGGGATGATCAGCGAAGAAATTTGGGATTTCCTATTGCCGGGGTCCGACAGGGAAGTCCAAAACAGGGCAGATCAACTTCTGGAAGCAATTGAAAAAGATTATTTAAAAAAAGGCCTGGGCAACCTTTATCCCGGGGTCAAAGAAACCCTGGAAAAACTCAAGGTTAAAGGCTGGGATTTTTTAATCGCCTCCAATGGAGGGGAGGGCTATGTCAAATCTGTAATTGAAGTCCATGGCCTTAACCCCCTTTTCGCAGGGATATATAGTGCCGGAGAATACCAGACCAAGGAAAAAGGGGACCTTTTGCGTATTTCCAGGCAAAAGTTCCCCCGCTTGCAGGCAATGGTTGGGGACAGGAGGTCTGATGTTGAGGCAGGACAGGCCAACAACCTGATTACAGTTGGCTGCCGCTATGGTTATGGTTATCCCCGGGAATTGCAGGAGGCTGATTATAAGATTGATAGTTTTCCGGAAATTATTGACCTTTTTGCTTCCGCGTGAAAAGCTTTTCGATGTTTTCCAGGGAAAAAGAGTTAATAAGAGCCTGGGGAGGCAGAGCAGCCTTACGGGCTACTGCAATTCCATACTCGAGGTGTTTTAACCCATCCAGCCGGTGGGCGTCGGGGTTAATTGCCAAAAGAGCTCCCTGTTCATATGCATAGTTGGCCCATTCCCAGCTCAAATCAAGCCGATAAGGGTTGGAGTTGATTTCCAGGACCACTTCCTGTTCTACTGCAACTTTTATTATTTCCTCCAGGTCCAGGGGGTAAGCCTCCCGGGCCAAAAGAAGCCTACCGGTGGGATGGCCCAGCATGGTAACCCTGGGGTGTTGCAAAGCTTTTATTATCCTTTTGGTCATATCCACTTTGGACATTCGGAAATTAGAATGAACCGAGGCAATTATAAAGTCCAGGTTTAATTCATCGAGAACAGAATCGGGGTAATCCAGGGAACCGTCTGGTAAAATATCGCATTCCACCCCGTGGAATAGAGTGATTTCCTCCCCGGTTTTTTTATTTAAATTTGCCAGTTCTTCGGCCTGTCTTTCCAGATCTTTTTTTTCAAGACCATTGGCATAGAAAGCAGATTGACTGTGATCTGAAATGCCGACAAACTCCCACCCCAAACGGTGGCATTCCTCAACAACTTTTTTTAAGGTTGCAGCTCCATCGCTGAAAGTGGTGTGAACATGGAAAATTCCTTTGATGTCCCCGGGTTCGATCAGGCGTGGCGCCGATTTGTTTTGAAAAAATTCTTTTTCTTTAAAACCCTCTCTTAACTCCGGAGGGATGAAGGGAAGAGAGTAGTGCTGGTAAAATTCTTCTTCGCTTTGCAGGGGAGGCTGGGGGGCTTTTCCATCCCGGAGATCCAAAACCGGAGCGGGATCGCCTCCGGTTTCCTGGATTAGGCCCAGGTGCAAAGAATTCCCCGTTGTGGCAACCAACCAGCTTCCCCATGATTTTTTGTCACCAATGTGAAAATCTATGGGAATTCCTTCCGGGGTTTTTCCAATGACAAGCCTTGCGTTTACAAGTTCTGTTTCCTCAATGGTTTCCATCTCAATTAAAAGGGGGATTAAATCCTCTGCGCTGATACCGGAAACCAGAATATCCAGGTCATGGACAATATCACACCAACGGCGGACAGAGCCGGTTGCAACGCAATTTTCAACCCGGTCATAGGAGAGAAGATCTTTTTGAACCCTTTCCAGGACTTCCCGGGCAGTAAGCAGTAAAAAGGATTTTTGATAATGCAGCAGGGTTTCAATCCCTTCCAGGATTTTTTCCTGCGTTTTTTTCCCAAAACCTGGGATTTCCAGCAATCTGTTTTCTTCACAGGCGTAGGCCAGTTCCCCGAGATTGGAAATTCCCAGTTCTTTGTAGAGAACCTTTACTTTTTTAACTCCCAGCCCTGGTATTTTTAGAATTTCAAGAAGTCCCTCGGGAACCTGTCCTTTTAACTCCTCATAAAGGGGATGGGTGCCCGAAAAATAGATTTCTTTTATTTTTTTTTCCAAATTATCGCCAATACCCGGCAGGGTTTGTAGTTTATTTTCTTGAATTAATGTATCTAAGTCTTCTTCTGAATTGTCAAGCGCCCGGGCTGCCCTCTGGTAGGACTGGGCCCGGAAGGGCTCTTCTTCCTGAATTTCCATAAATAACGCTATTTCTTTAAGTAAAGCGGCGACTTCTTTTTTGTCCATTTTATCACCTCAAACTAAATATTTCGTCAGGAAACAACGAATCCCCTTCTCCTCAATAAAGAACAGGAGGATAACACCATGAAGGAATTTATTAGATTCATCCGGGAAATTAAGGATAAAAGGCCAACTATTTTAATTCACGATGATTCGGATGCAGATGCCCTGGGAGCGGGTTATGTTTTAAGCCGTCTCACCGGTGGCCAGATTGTTGTTCCCAAAAATGTTTCTGAACACGGCCAGGAATTAATGGATGAAATTGGTTTTACAGTCAATTATGGACCGGCTGACCTGAGCGGAGCAAAAATTGTAATTGCGGATACTGCTGATAAACAACAACTTCCAGATATTCAACTGGGCAAGTATGCAGTAATTGACCACCATCCCAATAACAAGCTTTTAGAAGAAGCAGAAGCTTATTACCATGAAAAAACAGATTCCACCTGTCAAATGATTTATCAGGTTCTGCGGGAAATGGAGTTTCCCATAGACGAAAAAATTGCCCTGGCCATGTCTGCTGGAATTCTGGGGGATACCATTTATTTAGAGAAAGCAAAAAACGAAACGATTATTATTCTTGGAAAAATATTAGAAGAAGGGGCAATTAATTTTAAAAAAGCTCTGGAAGTCCTCAGAATTAGCCGGAAACTCTCCCGGGAAACCAAACTTAAAGCCGCAATAAATGCAGAGCTTTTCTGGTTTAAAGATAAACTGCTGGTTTTTACCAGAACCAGCCCCGATTATGTCTATTATGTTGCCATGATGCTGATTGAGCTTGGTGCTGATATCGCAATGGTGTTTTCCCAGGAGGGAGAAGATATCAGTATCAGGTTGGTTCAGAGTCCCACCTATCAAGAAGAAATTGATCTTTTAGAGATTATGAAAAAGGGAATAGGGGATAGCAAGGTGGAAAACCTCTGGGGTGATGAAAACTTTGTTGGTTTTAAAGGAACTGGAGATGATTTTAAAATTATTAAAGATTTGCTGGGTCAGCTTTGCCAGCCTTTAAGCAGGTAAATAATAACAGGTGCAGAAATATATTGAAAGGAAGAAATCCGGTTACCCCGAAAGGATGGTGAAAATATGGCCATAAAAAGGGAGCGCTGGTTAAATAGGCCTGCCTTTGTTTTTGCGGCAATTGGGTCCGCGGCAGGATTGGGGAATGCATGGCGTTTTCCTTACATAGCCTATCAAAATGGAGGAGGAGCTTTTTTAATTCCCTTTTTTATCGCCCTCTTCACAGCCGGGATACCCTTGCTGATTTTAGAATATGGACTGGGCCAAAAAATGCAGGCCGGGGCCCCAGGTGCAATTGCCAGGATTAAAAAAACCTGGGAAGGACTGGGTTGGTGGGCTGTTTTTATTGGTTTTATTATAATGTCCTATTATGCGGTAATAATGGCCTGGACCTGGAATTATATTTATGCTTCCCTTTCAGTAGCCTGGGAGGGGAAAGTACTGGAATTTTTCTACAGAGATATTTTAAATACCACGGATGGCCCCCTGCAATTTGGTCCCATCAGTGTTCCCGTTATGATTGGGCTGCTTTTAACCTGGTTTGTAATCTGGTTCATCCTGCACAGGGGCGTGCAATTTTTGGGTAAGGTGGTCCTGGTTACGGTTCCCCTGCCGATCATTTTGCTACTGATCCTTAGTGCAAGAGCAGTTACACTCCCCGGAGCAATGGAAGGCCTTAATTATTATCTGCAGCCAGATTTTTCTGCTCTCTTGGATTATAATGTTTGGGTAGCGGCTTATTCCCAGGTATTTTTTACCCTGAGTCTGGGTTTTGGGGTAATGATTGCCTATGCTTCTTATTTGCCTCGCAGTAGCGATATCAATAACAATGCGATTATTACCGCCCTTGCGGATGCCGGGATAAGCTTCCTCTCTGGCTTTGCTGTTTTTGGAACCCTGGGTTACATGGCCGGGGTGCAGAATGTGGGGGTTGAAAGTGTGGTTGAAGAAGGGATAGGCCTGGCTTTCATTGCTTATCCCGAGGCAATTTCCCTTCTGCCTTTCGGAGCGGCCTTCTTTGGATTTATCTTTTTCCTGACCCTGCTTACCCTGGGAATTGATTCTGCTTTTTCCCTTGCGGAATCAGTTATTACGAGTCTCGATGATAAATTTAAGGTAAATCGATCCATCTGGGTTAGCCTGGTCTGCATGTTCGGATTTCTTTTAGGCCTTGTTTTTTCAACTGGCGCAGGGCTCTGGTGGCTTGATATTGTCGATCATTTTGTTAACAACTTTGGTCTGGCAGTTGTGGGTCTTTTGGAATGCCTTTTCATTGGGTGGGTTTACAAGGCGGATAAAATGCGGAACTATATTAATCCTGTTTCTGACGTAAAAGTTGGTGTCTGGTGGGATATTATGATTAAATATGTCACGCCTTTAATCCTTGGAATTTCAATTATTCTAACCCTGAGTGAACGGCTGATGGTGCCGTATCGTGATTACCCTACAACAAGTCTAATCTTCGGCGGTTGGACTGTTGTCCTTGTTTTAATTCCGATTGCTTTTATCTTTGCCCGGAAAAAAGCATCCCGTCCCGATTTTCTTGATCGGCCTTCAGATTAAAGAGGAGGGAAGGAAATGCCATTTGATGCGGTTTTGATGTTGGTTTTTGGGGTTATAGTAATTTTTGGCGGATTGTTTTATTTCACTGGAATTGCAATTAAATCCGAGAAAAAATATGATCCCAGAGACTAAAAATCCTAATATTTTCTGCCTTTTTTAGGAGGCCGTTATGCCTGCAATTAGATTAAGAGAAGCAATCTTAATTCTTATCCTGATGGCAGTTCTTGTTTTTGTAGGGTTTGGCCTTCTGGGGCTGCCTCTGCACCTGCCGATTCTTTTCCAGTTAATTTTTACTGCCTTCCTGGCAGTAATCTGGGGTGGGGACTGGATCAAGGTTGAAGAAATGATCTTAAAAGGATTGCAAAAATCCGGGCCCATTGTCCTTATTTTGATGCTGATTGGAGCTCTGATCGGGGTCTGGATGTATATGGGAACTATTCCCACAATGGTTTTTTACGGTTTAGACTTAATCAGCCCCCGGTTTTTTTACCTCATTTCCTTTTTACTGTGCTCGATTGTTTCCCTGGCCATGGGAACAGGATTCGGAACGATCAGTACCATGGGATTGGCGCTTTTCAGCATCGGGAGCAGCCTGGGGTTGCCCCTGCCAATTGTAGCAGGAGCTATTGTTTCCGGTTCTTATTTTGGGGATCGTTTTTCCCCGGTTTCCTCCATCGCAATTTTTACAGCCCACACCGCGGGGATTGCCATTCGAGACCTTCTGGGTAAAATGGTTGCAACTACGGTTCCTGCTTTTTTAATTTCTGGGGGGCTTTATTACTGGCTGGGAAGGAATTTGAGTGGAGATGCGGACTATCTGGGCTCTGCGGGAACGAAGTTATTGGCTTTTGTTGCAGAGAACTTCTCCATAACTCCCTGGGCCTTATTGCCGCCGCTTTTTATCATAGTTGCTGCGCTTTTCCGCCTACCAACCTTACCCAACCTGGCTGCAGGACTTGTCCTTAGCCTCATAATGGGTTTTATAATTCTTCCGGGTGAGATAATTGGAGTCCTGGAAAGCATGTACGACGGGTTAACTCTTGCAACCGGGGAACCTTTTCTGGATCAATTATTCTCGCGGGGAGGAATTCTCAGCCTCCTTGATTTACTGGCCCTGATTATGCTGGCCTCCTGTCTTGCGGGAATCCTGGAGGGCTTGGGCGTTTTTTCCCTGGTTTTGCAAAGCCTGATGAAAAAGGTGCAACGCCTGACCGGGCTCGTTTTTTACACCGGATTATCGGGAATTTTTGTCGCCATGGTGGGCTGTAATCAACTTCTGGCTGTTTTATTACCCGGGCATACTTTTTTCCCGGTTTTTAAAGAAAAAAAGGCCCAGCCCCTTTTGGGTAGGACCCTGGCTGATACGGGTCTTGTTTTTTCCCCGCTAATTCCCTGGAACATTAATGCTCTGCTGGTGGTCAGTGTTCTGGGGGTAGACGTCCTCGCTTACCTGCCTTTTGCTTTTATGAACTGGCTTTTACCTTTAATAACCATTATTCTACCTTTCTGGGAAAAAGAGAAAAATTAAAAAATAATTATTCTTGTTTAGGAAGGAAAACCCTTTTGCAAATAGAAATAGTATATAGATTCCGAAAGGAGGGTTGAATTTATGGGAACCATCGGCAACTATATACAGACTGCTGATTGGAAAAACGAAAAGCACGTTCCCGTAATCAAAATTGAAGACCAGCCTGAAAAAGGCAAACCATTTGACGTCCACCTTTCTGTGGGCGCTGAAATTCCCCACCCCCATACAACTGAACACCATATTCGCTGGATAAAATTATTTTTCCAGCCAGAAGGTGATAAGTTTACTTATCATCTGGGGACTTTTCAATTTGAAGCTCACGGAGAATCGGTTCAGGGTCCTGATACCGGGCCGGCTAAATGTGAGCCCTCGGTAAAAACTACCATTACTCTGGAAAAACCGGGTAAGTTAATGGCAGTTAGTTACTGTAATATTCATGGTCTCTGGGAAGGCGAACACGACATAGGTTTTTAGCCCAAATAAATTACTATATAAATAGGAGGTAGATACTTAATGGGTGAATATGCAAGAAAAATGGTAGGACCGAAGGTTGATGAGTTAATTGAAGACTTGAAGAAGGCGTACGCCGACGAATGGCTGGCATTCTTCTATTACAAGACTGCTGCTGAACTGGCAGAGGGACTAAATAGAGAAGCTGTTGCCAGCAAGTTCAACGAAGTTGCCTCCGAAGAACTTGAGCATGCTGAAGAACTTGCCGAGAGAATCGGCCAGCTTGGTGGCGAAGTAATTAGGGAATTTGACCAGCTAAAAGCCCAGGCCAACTGCAAGACTGTAAACCTGCCTGAGGATCCCACCGACTGCATAGGTTTCCTTAAGGCTGGTATTGAAGCCGAGCAGTGCGCTATTAAAGTTTACGAAGAAATAATGGAAAAACTCAAGACCGATATTAAAGACCCGATTACTTTCCACGTAATCCGCCACATTATGCAGGAAGAAGTCGAACACGAAGATGATTTTGAAACCCTGCTTGGTTAAAAAACAGCAGGAAAAATAATAAATCGGCCTGCCCAGGCGGGCCGATTTATTTTTAATAATACCTTACTCGTTGGAGGAAACGAAGATGGAAGTTTGGGAAGCTATTCTCCTGGGGATTATCCAGGGAATTTTTATGTTCTTTCCGGTTAGTTCAACCAGCCACCTGGTTTTGGTTCAACACTGGCTATTAAACAGGGGAGCAGGTTTCCCTCTCCCGGAATCTCCTGAAATGATTGCTTTTGACCTGGTAGTTCACGTGGGGACTGTTGTTTCCATAGTTTTTGTATTTAGAAAAAGTCTGCGGCAATTGCTTCGGGATACCTTGAAAGATTACAAGAACTGGCGGAGAGGCAATATTTCATTAAAAGAAACTCTGCACCTGAAATTAATGGGGATGGGGCTTTTTTCTGTTCTTGTAACAGGATTGGTTGGATTCCCCCTGAAAAATCAGTTTGAAAGGGCTTTTGCCCAGCCAATTTTTATTGCCTTCACCCTGATTGCTACAGGTATCCTGCTCTGGGTAACAGATGTTTTACCCAGAAGGCCCAGGGGGCTGCGGGATTTCGCTTTATGGATGGCCTTGATTATCGGCCTGGCCCAGGCAGTAGCTTTACTGCCGGGAATTAGCCGAAGCGGAATTACCATTGTTGCAGCACTCCTGGTGGGTTTAAAAAGGCGCTGGGCCGCGGAATTTAGCTTTTTTATTGCTATTCCAACCATCCTGGGAGCAGCTTTCTTACACGGCCTGGAGATCCATTTCGGCTCCGGACTCGCAAAGCTTGACTGGTTGGCCCTGGCAATTGGATTTGTGGTTGCTGCTCTTGTGGGTATTTTTGCCCTGTATATTGTAATAACTCTTCTTTACCGGGCAAAATTCAGGTTTTTCTCCTATTATGTCTGGACCCTGGCCGGAATTATTATAATTTCATTTTTATTTAATCTCTTATAAACAGGCTCCCTTCAGGGAGCGTTTTCAAGCAGTTTGATTTGAGCTAACTGGTTTCGAAAAGACAAAAAGCCCTTCACGGGCTTTTTTCTCTTTTATTAAATCTTAAAAGCGCTTTTAATCAGGCTGTTTTCTTTTTTATTCAGATTGGCCCTGATGGCTTGCTTATATTCCGAAAGCCGGAAAGTGTGGGTTAGAAGGGGTGCCAGATCTATATTTTTTTCAGAAATTAATTGCACCGCAAGTTGATAAGTGGAAAGTTTTTGTCCTTTGTATTCTTCAGTGCTGTAGGCGAATATTCCCCGGACATTTAATTCTTTTAGCCAGATTGGAGTCCAGTCAATCCCCCTGGGGAAAGAAGCGAGACCAACTAAAAGCAGGTTGCCCCCTGGTTTGAGCCAGGAAAGCCCATCGCTGATACTGCGGGAACTGCCCACACAATCAAAAATAAAATCCACCCCACCCCGGGGAAAGGATTTTCCAATTAAAGGCTTTAGCATTTCCAACCCGTAATTCTCAGCAACCAGCTCCGGAGTTTCCTTGCTCAGGGGAATAACTTTATCTGCACCGGCCTGTTTGGCAGCTTGGGCCTGGAAGTCATATTTAGTAAGGATAGAAATTTCTCCCTGGAAATCCAGGGCCCGCAGTGCATAGACAAGACAAAGGCCAACTGGGCCGCCACCGATAATTAAAATTCTCTCCTTGGGGCTTTGCGGGAGATATCTGGCTGCGGGATGTAAAGCCGAAGCAAATGAATCGATTAGGGCAGCACTTTTCCAGGAAATTTTAGAAGGTAGTGGTATAACCTGGCTCTTATGAGCAACAAAAACTTCGCTCCAGCTTCCACCGGTATCCCGGCAGGTTCCAGTCATTAAACCGGGGGAAATATCTCCTTTAGTAAAGTTTGCACAGCGGGATTCATTCCCTTGGCTACAGGCCGGGCATATTTTTTTTATTCCCCTGGTCCGACAGGGCAGCAGAGGATCTATAACTACTCGCATTCCTTCCTGCAGATCTTTTACCTCTGACCCAACTTTGGAGATAGTTCCACAGTTTTCGTGGCCGATTACAAAAGGAAAGGAGACCAAAGGAGAGGAATATGGCGAATCCTTAAGTAAAATCAAGCCCATATCGCTTCCACAAATTCCACCATAAAAGGGAGTAACCTCCACCCATTCCCCATTGGGGGGAGCAGGAGGGGGGAGGTCTTTTAACTGGACGTTGGAAAAGGAATTATAGAAAAATCCGTCATTTAGTTTTCCCAGGGCCGTGGAAAAAGCGTAACGAGGAATGGACCCTTTAAACTGAATTGCTTGCACTTTTTTCCCCTCCAATAATTCCAAGTTCCTTCCCGTGTGTTTCCAGAAGGTCCAGGGCGAAGTCCAGGTCTTGCTTGGTATGAGAAGCGATGACATTGGCCCGCAACCGGCAGGTATTAACTGGAACGGCGGGGGGAAGAATTGGAGAAACGAACATTCCGTCACGATGCAATAATGCAGTAAGTTTGAGGGTTGGTTCTTCTTTTCCTATAATTATGGGGATAACACAGCTCTGGGTATTCAGGGTATCATAACCCATCTGGTTCAGGTTTTTAATAAAATAATCGATATTTTCCCGAACCTTTTTCAGGCGCCATTTTTCGCTATCAATAATTTCCAGAGATTTAATTGCTGCAGCAACAGCAGGAGGAGGGAGAGCAGCAGAGAAAACAAAGCCCCGAGCATTATGACGAAAATAATTTATTGTTTTTTTATCGCCTGCAACATAGCCGCCAACGGCAGGGATTGTTTTGGAAAGGGATCCACTATATAAGTGAACATCGCGAGGATCCATGCCAAAATATTCGGCCAAGCCTCGACCGTTTTCCCCTAGAACCCCCAAGGAATGAGCTTCGTCAACTAACAGCCAGGCCCCATACTTATTGCAAATTTCCAGAGTTTCTGGAAGGGGGCAGACATCTCCATCCATGCTGTAAACTGCGTCGACAATGACCAGTTTTCCTTTGCAACCATCTTTTTCAGCTCGAATAAGCTGGTTTTCTAAATCCTTAAGGTCATTATGTTTGAAACGTTGGAATTTGGCCTGGGCAAGAAGGCAGCCATCAACAATACTGGCATGGCACAGCTTGTCGGCTATGACAATGTCGTGGCGGCCAAGCAGTGAAGCGATGGAGGCAACATTGGCAATGAAGCCGCTACTGTAAGCAATAGCATCTTCAACCTGCATAAAATCGGCAATTTTCTTTTCCAATTCAACATGGAGCGATGTAGTCCCAGCTAAAACCCTTACACCATGGGTCCCACTGCCATATTGATCCACGGCTTCTTTGACAAAAGCATCAATTTCAGGATGCTTTAAAAGGCCCAGATAACTGTATGAAGAAAACATAACGAATTCCCGGCCCCCAATCTGGACCCGAGATCCATTTAGTTTTTCTACTTCCTGCAAATAAAAATAAGTACCCTGTTCTTTATAATTTCGGTAAACCTCATCAAAACTTTCCACCCGATTTTCAAATTCGCCCAATTTGTGATCCCCCTTTTTTGTGAGTAAAAATTGTGCACAAAATGTGCACGTCCATATTTTTATTATCAGGGATAGGAGGGGATCTGTCAATATTATTATTATAATTTGGGCATTCGGTCAACGGTTTTTCGCCGCTGCTCAGGATCTGTGTGAGTATAGATTTGAGTTGTAGAAACACTGCTGTGGCCGAGAAGTTCCTGGAGGACCCTTAAATCTTTTGTTTCTTTATAAAGAAGAGAGGCAAAAGTGTGGCGAAGTTTATGGGGAGTAATTTCCCCGGCATTATCCAGCCCGGCTTTTTTGGCATACTTTTTTACCATGAACTGAATTGTGCGAGGATTGATGCGGCGTTTTCGTAAGGACAGGAAAAGGGCATTAGCATCTTTTCCCTTGGGAGAAAGCTCATTTCTCCAGGGAAGATATTCTTTTAAGGTAGTTGCAACTTCGCCATGCAGGGGAACCCGTCGTTCTTTGTTTCCTTTGCCAATAACTTTTATTGTCGGTTCATAATCCAGTTGCAAATCGTTAAGGTTAAGACCAATCAGTTCACTCAGCCGGAGACCACAATAAAGAAAGAGTTTCATAATAGCAAGGTCTCTAACAGCCGTTTTAAAGCCCGAGTGGGAGATGGTATCCATAAATACCCTTGCCTGAGGCAGGCGAAGGTATATGGGCTCGGTAGAGGTCCTGATTTTTGATGACCGGAAGGCCCGGGTGGGATCATCAGAAATTACTTCCTGGCGAACCAGGAATTGAAAAAAGGAACGGAGGGCAAATAATTTCCGATTGCGAGTTTTTGGATCATTATTTCTTTCCAGGATCAGATCAGCCAGGAAATCCCCCAGGTCAAATTTATCGATGGAGGAGACGGATAGGGGTTGGGTATCCTTTAAATTTTTTTTCTGGCGAAGGTAACTGGAAAGAAGTTTGAGATCGCTTTTGTATTCTTTGACCGTGAGAAGGGAATAACCGAGTTCCGTTTGTAGGTACTTGAGATAAAACTCCAGGGCCCGGTCGAAATTCATGCTAAAAACTCCTTTTTGGCCTAAATTTGATTTCGCAAAATAATAATTTTGCGAAATCTTATAGTTAAATTACTACAAAACATGATTTTCTCCTGCAAAATTACAAAAATTTATTTAGCACCCCCAACCTTTTTCTCGGGATTTTTTCAGGTGCAAAAATTGCTAGTTATTTTATTCCCGGGATTAGAATTTATTTTTGGTTCTTTCAATAAAAAAAGCTAATTGATTGGGGCCAGTTTTTCAGACCCCTATCCCTTAGCTTTTTCTCTATAAACTTTAAATTCTTCTTTTGCGGATGTTAAATTAATTGCTCAATGGAATTTGTAATTTCTGGCCGGGGTAAATTTGAGGGCTCTCCAGGTTGTTAATCTGTCGGATGTCGTAAACGGTATTTCTGGGATCAGTCTCCGGGTCTCCGTATTCCCGAGCCAGGCTCCAGAGAGTGTCGCCTGATCTCACCGTAACAGTAGCAAGTCTTACCGGTTCCTCGCTGTGAGCAAAAATGGTAAATATGGCTATAAAAACCAGGGCCAGGACCAGAACAAAAAACGGATAACGCCAACGCATTCGATCCCCTCCTTATTTTTTCCCGAATTATCTTTTAACTATTTTAAATTATACCATACAAACGTTCGGGGAACAAGTGTTTTTTAGAACAAATGTTTTTATTTTTTCTTTTCATTTAAAATTTTTTCTTTAATTTTTGTCTGGGGAAATTTTTAATCCCTTTTTTAAAAATTGAGGCTAATTAAAAAACCAGGTAAGAAAATGACCTCCTGAGAGCCGTTTCAAGGCCATTGGAGGTCCCGGGTAAGGGGTTTATACCTTTGCTGGGATTAATTCAAAGAATTAGGAGTCAAAGTGGTTTCCGGAAAGATTCCTGAAATTTATAAAATTTTAGGAAAAAATCTAAAACCCAAACAAATGTTTTTGGAACAAAGGTTTGCATCGGGTTCTTCCCTGTGGTATAATATGGGAAAAGGAGGTGCTTGTGTTGGACCAAAAAACCACCAAGAAAAAACTTGGTTCCCGCCAGCTTGAAATCCTCGAATTTATTCGTAAAAATATTAGAGAAAAAGGCTATCCCCCTTCTGTCCGAGAAATTGGGAAAGCTGTGGGGCTCCGCTCCCCCTCTACTGTTCATAATCACTTAGAAAGACTGCAAAAATTTGGCTATATTCATAAAAATCCCGCTCAACCCAGAACCATTGGCCTGGTTAAAGAAGAATATCCCAGCCAGCAGGAAAAAATTTATGATGGTAGAGATATTGTTCATGTTCCCCTTGTTGGGAGTATTACGGCGGGAGCACCAATTCTGGCCCAGGAAAATATTGAAGATACCCTGCCCCTGCCCCTGGAACTTGTTACCGGAGGAGGCGAACATTTTGTTCTCCGGGTCCAGGGAGAAAGCATGATTGAAGCGGGGATTTACGACGGGGACCTGGCTATAATTCGCAGGCAGCAAAACGCTGAAAATGGTGATATAGTTGCTGCACTCCTTGGGGATGAAGCAACCCTAAAGAGATTTTATAAAGAAAACGACACTTTCCGGCTGCAACCGGAAAATGCCTCCATGGATCCAATTTATACCCGGGATGTTACCATCCTCGGTAAATTAATCAGTCTTTTGCGAAAGTATTAACGCCAATTAAAAAGCCCCTGGCCGGGAAAACCGGTTTCAGGGGCTTATTTATTTTATCCCTTTTTCTTTATATCCGCCCTGACATCATAAAGGGCGCCACAATCACCCATTTCAGTTTTTTGCGGGGGTAAGAGAGAATTCACGCAGCCACCGCTGCTTACATCCCAGCCGGATTCTACCTGGATAACGCCCGGGCGGACCCGATTATCGATTTCCACCCTGGCGGTAATTTCTCCCCTACCGTTGAAAATAACGGCAAGTTCGTCTTCTTCAAGTCCCCTTTTTTCGGCAATCTCCGGGTTAATAATCACCCTTGGTTCGGGATTCAATTTTTTAATATAGGGCGTGACCTGGAACTGGGAATGGATCCGGTACTGGGAATGGGCCGAGATAAGCTGGAAGGGAAATTCGTAGTTATCTGCTAAAGGCGGTAAATAATTGGCAACGGGGGAATTTCCTTCTTCTTTAGCCTTCCGGGAAAATAGCTCAACGCGCCGGGAAGGAGTTTTAAAGCGACAACCCTCCCAGGCAATAGGGTTATGGTTAGAGGGCAGGAGATGTCCTTTTTCCCGGAGCTCCCCCAGGGTTATTCCTATCTCTTCCAGGGGTTCTGCGGCCCACGCTAATAATTCGCCTCTATTTAACCAGGGAAAATCTTTAATTCCCAACCTCTTAGCCAGGTCAATCATAATTTCTTCATCAGAGCGGGCTTCACCAAGGGGTCCAATTATTTTGGGGCAGTAGTAAACCCATGGACTCCAGGAACTAACTCGCACCCCCTCCTCCTCGAAAAAGGAAGTACAGGGGAGGACCAGATCCGCTTCTTTTGCAGTATCAGTCAGGAAAAGGTCAACAACCACGAGAAATTCAAGACTGCGCAGGGCTTTTTGCATTTCTTCGGAATCCGGAACATTAACCACCGGATTGGCCGCGTTGATAAAGCCCATTTTTAAAGTCGGGTTTTCTGCATTTTGGATTTCTCTGGCCAGGTGGGCCATATCTAAATTCCTGCGGAAGGGATTTGTATCTCCCTGGAGGTGCTTCCCCAAAAACCAAAAACGATCGGAACAATAAGAAACTCCTGCTCCTGCTTCCCCGATATTTCCGGTGATGGCAGCAAGGGCGTCAATAGCCCGAATAATATTCCCTCCGCCTCTATATCTTGTTAAACCATATCCCAAAAGGGTAGTTACGGGTTTATGTTTTTTGTAAAACAAGGCCAGGTTAACGATATTCTCCTCTTCTACACCGGTGATTTCACTGGTTTTTTCCAGGTCATATTCTTCAGCAACTTCCCGGAAGGATTGAAAACCGTGTACATGTTCAAAAATAAAATCTCTATCAATTAGTTCTTTTTGGATAAGGTAATTGGCGGCCCCCAGGGCCAGGGCAGCATCCGTTCCGGGCCGGGGTCGCACAATCAAATCAGACATATCCTCGATCCCGGTGGAAAGGGGGTTGATTGTTGCAAGGCTCATTCCCTGCTCTCTCCCTTCCCGGATAAAAGGCAGGGCATGAGGATGGGTTACGCGAACGTTTCTACCCCAGATAACGCAACCTCCGGCATTGGGCAGGTCGGTTAAATCGCTTTGCTCCAGGCCCCCAAAATCATATTTTTGGGCGGAAACTCCGGCCTGCATGCAAAGATCACCGGTTACTCCTGTCGCTCCCAGGCGATCAAAGAGACGCATGGTAACTTTTTTGGTTATGGTTTCTGACCCGCTGTAGTGGTAGTTAAAAATTGATTCGGGCCCATAAGTATCCATATAACCCCTTATTTTTTCCTCTACCAGGTCCAGGGCTTCCTTCCAGGAAATTTCTTCCCAGTTGCCTTCTTTTTTTAATAATGGTTTAAGAATTCTTTCTGAATTGTAAACCAGTTCCGGGTAAGATCGCCCTCTGGGGCAGGCAAAACCCCTGGTGACCGGGTGATTTTTATCCCCGTCAACCCGGATGATTTTCCCCTCCTCAACCTCAACTTCCAGTGAACAGCAATCCTGACAGTCCCGGGGACAGGCAGTTATTATTTTTTCCGCAGGCATTACCACCATCTCCAATCTTTATGAAAAATGAATAGAGCAAAAGTAGTTCTTCCGCGTAAAGTTTTATTAGTACAAAGTTATCTTACCATAATAAACTCCAATCAGTCAAAGAAAACAAAATAGAGGAGCTTTTGCTCCTCTATAAAAGGGTTTGTGCGAGGGTAAAATTTTTAAAAATTTTCTTCTAATAATTCTTTGGCTTCTTCTTGGGACCTCTTCCACTCAAAAGAAGCATCAGGGGAAAGGTCAGTATTAACGATTTCTTCAAGGACCTGCTGGGCTCTTTCTCTTTCTTTATTTTCAATTAAACTTAAAGCCAATTCATATTTCCATTCAAGGTCATCGGGGCGATAAGAAAGGGCTTTTTCCAGATATTCCACGCTCTTTTTGTCATCTCCAATACTCAGGGGCCAGCCGGGAACCTCCCGGTAGAGGATGCCCAGGACAAAATAGGCAGAAGCATAGTCCGGGTCCAGTTCTATTGTTTTTTCTAATGCTTCCTTCATCGGGCTAACCATAAAAAGGCTCTGTAAAACTCCCCTGGTTTGACCCCTCATTCCCGTTAAGGAAGCCTTCCAGTAAAAAACATCAGGGTTTTGATCGTCCAGTTCTTCAGCGGTTTCTATTAGTTCCAAGCCTCGCTCGAAATTTTCCAGCTTATAGTCCCGATCTTGGGCAATGTTGTCCCCGTAAAAGTAATAAAGACGGGCTTTTTTCCAGAGAAACTCTGGATTGTCCATTTCCTCGGGCATTGATTGGGCTTTTTCCAAAGCCTGAATTACTGGATCCATCTCACCCCTATTTTCCCAGGCTTCATCCAAAAAATCCAGGTTAGCAGCCTGCAGGGAAAAAGAGAAGACAAATAAAAATATTAAACCAAGTAACAGAATGCTTCTTTGCAAATTAATTCCCTCCCAATTTAGGTTTTCAGGGCCTTTTCTATCATTTGAAAGTCTTCCCATACCGAAACTTTCTTTCGAGGGTCCCTCAATAAAGCTGCGGGATGAAAGGTAGGCATTATAAGGAGATCTTTTTTTTCAATCCATTTACCGCGGTCCCTGGTTATTTTCCCCTGGGGATCAATTAGTCCCTTGTAGGCAGTGGCGCCTAAAAGAACAAGCACTTTTGGCCTGATCAAACGAAATTCCTCTTTTAACCAGGGCATGCAAACTTCCATTTCCTGGGAAGAGGGCGGCCGGTTATTGGGAGGTCTGCATTTAACAATATTACTTATGTACACTTTTTCCCGCTCGAGATTAATGGCTTCAAGAATTTTAGTTAGGAGCTGACCCGCTTTTCCGACAAAGGGTTCTCCCAGTTCATCCTCTCTGGCACCAGGTCCTTCCCCGACCAGTATTAAAGAACTATTCGGGTTCCCGACACCAAAAACAACCTGCTGGGCCCCTTCCCTTAAATGGCAGCGGCGGCAGGTTAAGGCCTCCTTTTTTACTTCAGGATAGGTCTTTTTTTTCTGACTGGAAAAGAGTGAAGTAGGCTCGGATGTTTCTTCCCAGAACAATTAATCCACCTCCGGTCGGAATGACTGCCTGATTGATAGTAATAAGGAACCGGTTTGCAGGAAATGCCTCCAGGCCCGGATATATTTACCTTCCACCCAGTAAAACTGGCCTAAAAGGGCATGGGTGTAATTATTATCTTTAATATCGAGGGATTTATGGAGAGTAGACCGGGCCTCTTCCGTTTTTATCTGAGCAAATTGAGTTAGGGCGAGGAAATTGTAAAGCCAGTGATTTTCCCGGTCTTTTTGGATCAGTTCCTGAAAAATATCTTCTGCTTCTTCATTTCTTTGCAGGGAAAAGAGCAGAAAACCCTTTTGATTTAACATCAAAAAATTGTCTGGAGTTTCTTCCAGTTCCCGCTGGGTTTTATTTAACATCTTTTGAGATTGCTCGGGATTATGGGTGTTATCGAAACGAGAAAAAGATTCCATTGCTTCTTCCACAAAACCCAGATTGGCCTGGGCTACTGCCAGTTGAAAACGGGCTTCAGGGTTATCCGAATCCTCGTCCAGGACCATCTGATTTGCAGCCAGAAAAGCCAGCCAGTCCTCCTCATATAATGATTGGGCATTGGCCTGGCAGTTAAAAGCAAGGGTTAAAAGAATAAAAACCAGGGGAATAATTTTAATACGCAAGGGTTTCCCTCCAGATCAAAACAATTGAAAAATTTTCAAAAACCTGTTGTGCTAAAAAACTTTTTCCTTATTCCTCTTCTTCCTCCTCCTCGCCCCGTTCTTCCTTGGCCTTTAAGTGCATCATGAAAACCCAGAGCAAAAGGATAAAGCCGATAAGGCCGCCTATAGCGAATCCCCATAGCTCTCCAAAACCCATAGCACGACCCAGAAAAACTCCCAGGAAAGGAATCAGGAAAAGCCCAACAAAAAGACCGATTGCAATAACCTTAACTTTATTCTCCATAGTCAACCTCCAAAGTTTCCTGCCTGTTAAATTAGTTTGTCCTGTCCCTGCAAAATCGAGAGGTTGATTTTTCCCAGGTTCCAGGATTAAAAATCCTATTTATAATTCGACTTCTCCTGAAAAAACAAACTCAGAATCCCCGATCATGGTCGCGGGTGTTCCAGGCCCGTCCCATTCTATTTCCAGGGTTCCCCCCGGTAACTCAATCCTGGCTTTTTGCTCCAGTTTGCCCAGCTGCTGGCCAATAACAGCTACTGCAGCAGCGCCTGTCCCACAGGCCTGGGTTAGCCCTACTCCCCGTTCCCAGACAATAACCCGGGCTCTTTCAGGTGAAAGGATCTGGGTGAAATTAATGTTGGCCTTGCGGGGAAAAACCGGGTTTTTTTCCAGGATCGGTCCCCAGTAATCACATGGGAATTGATCCAGGTTATCGAGGAAAATAACTGCGTGGGGAGGGCCGGTTTTTACAGCCGAAACGGAAAATTCCCTGTCCTCTACTTTTATCTTTTCTTCCAGGAACTTATCTCCTGCAAAGGCTACGGGAATTTTTTCCGGTTCAAAAGCAGGAATTCCCAGAATATTGGCGACCCTTACCTTTTTTCCGTTATCTTCAAGTAGCCTGGCCTGGAGCCAGCCATTTCCAGTATGGACTTCAAATTCCTCGCCAGAAAATTTATTATTGTGCCAGAGGTGGTGAACAAAGCAGCGCAGTCCATTGCCGCACATTTCGGCCTCACTACCATCGGAGTTAAAAATTCGCATAAAGGGTTTTTTATCCCTGATGGTACAGGTCATTATACCGTCTGCACCAACCCCAAATCTGCGCTGACAGAGTATTTTAGCAATAGAACTCCAGTTAATTTCTTCATCCTGTGTATCAAAAATAAGGAAATCATTACCCAGACCGTGATATTTTTGAAATTTTAACATTTATATTATTTTTCCTCTCCAGACTGCTCTTCCAGCATGTTAATTGGGGTTTGTGGGGTTATCGTGGATACGGCGTGCTTGTAAACCATGTGCTGCTTACCCTCGCTCGCCAGCAAAATAGTAAAATTATCAAAACCCTTAACCGTTCCCCTAAGGGGTAATCCATTGACCAGATAAATAGTTACAAAAGCACTGTCCCGGCGAATTGCATTTAGCATTGCGTCCTGCTGGTTTTGTTGGGGTTTCAAAATAATCAACCTCCTCTTTCTCTATTTATATATATTCCTAATTCGACAACCAATATTCTTATCCTGCACTCTGGGTTGGAAGGGTTTTTGTTTTGCGAAATAAATATGGAAAACCCACCCAATTTTACCGCTGCAGGCTTAAATCCTTTTTTACTGTTTCCAGCATTTCTGGGAAAAAGTTTTCTTCTTTTTTAACCTGGATCCAGGAAAAATCAAATTGGTTGCGGAACCAGGTTAGCTGTCTTTTTGCAAATCGGCGGGTATTTTTTTTAATCAGATCAATTGCTTCCTCCTTTGTGATGCTGCCCTCCTGCAAATGATAATAAAATTCCCGGTAACCAAGGCCCTGCATCGAGGTATGGGTTAAGTTGCAGCCCATTTCAATTAATTTTTGCACTTCCTTTTCCAGGCCTGCTTCAATCATCTGGTCCACCCGGCGATCAATTAAACTGTATAATTCCTCCCGGGGGCGGAACAGAACGTATCCCGTTACCTGATAGGGAAGTTTGATTGTCCGCGCTTTTTTCTGAAGTTCGGATAGGGGTTGGCCGGTCATTTTGTAAACTTCGAGCCCGCGGATAGTTCGCTGGATATCATTGGGGTGGATTCGAGAGGCCAGTTGGGGATCGCATTGCCGCAATTTTTTATGCAGGGATTCCCTCCCCTCCCGCTCCGCAATTTCTTTTAATCTCTTCCGGAGGTTGGGGTCCTTTTTATCAAACGCTGGTGGCAGGCCATTTAGCACCGCCTGAATATAAAGACCAGTACCCCCAACCACCTGGGGGAGGTGTTTCTTTTTTAAAATATCCTCAATACAATGTCGAGCATCCCGCTGGAAATCACCCGCGGAATAGGTTTCCCGGGGATCCAAAAAATCCAGGAGGTGATGAGAAACTTTTTTCCTTTCAGTTGGGGTTGGTTTCGCCGTTCCAATATCCATCTTTTTGTAAATCTGCATGGAATCCGCAGAGATTATTTCCCCATTTAAATTTTTGGCCAGGTAAATAGCAAGGTCAGTTTTACCCACTGCTGTGGGGCCAGTTAAAACTAGTATTTTCCCCATCCCGCCCACCTCCTCCTTAACGGGCAAACATTCTTTCAAGTTCAGACCAGTTAAAAACCTTGAAAACCGGTCTTCCATGCGGGCAGGTGCTGTTTTGCTCGGAAGAAAACAACTCCTCAACCAGGCGCTTGCTTTCTTCGGGGGAAAGTTCTCCGCCAAACTTTACTGCCCTGTGGCAGGCCATTGTTTTCAAGGCCTGTTTTTGTAAGGAAAGCAGATCTGTTCTTTTTTGTTCTTCAGAAAAAATATCAATTAAATCCCTGAGAAGCCCTGCTGCATTTCCCTTGAGGTAGCGCTTTATACTGAGTGGAACGCTCCTCAGTAAAAGCTCTTTTGTTCCAAATTCTTCAATAGTAAAATTCAAACCTTCCAGGTAAGAAATAATTTCTTTTTTCTGTTCTACCTGGGCAGGATCCAGGGAGATGGGAATGGGCGTTAAAAGGTTTTCCCGGGGGGAATTTTTCTCTTTTACCTCTTTTTGCAACTGGTTGTAAAGAAGGCGTTCGTGGGCCGCATGCTGGTCAATTATATATATGCCGTCGGGACATTCAACAAAAAGATAGGCCTGCCGAACCTGAAAGATCTTGTAGACAGGATCATAGGCGGTTTCGGATTTTTCTTCCACCCCTGAATCTTTCTTACCCCCAACCTTTTCGGCGGTGGTTTGAGAGGGAAAAAGATGTGTTTTCTCAGCAGGTTTTTGTATTTTCTCTTCCGGGGAGGCCTGCTGGCCCTGGTTTTTCCCACCCCCAACCTTTTGAGGGAGGTTTTCTCTGATCAGGCTGGTTAAATTTTGCGCCAGGGTTTCCAACTGGCTGAAGCTGACCTCTCTCTTGGTTGGGTGAACATTAATATCGAGGTGGATGGGATTGACCCGGAAAAAAATTAAAGCCTGAGGTACTTTACCGGGAGGCAGCATTTCTTCATATCCATCGACAACGGCCTGGATCAACCGCCGGTTATAAAAGGGGCGGTTGTTTACAAAAAGGTAAATCCCTCTCCGGGTAGAGCGAGCGATAGGGGGCAGCCCCAGAAATCCTTCTATTTCAACGTAATTTTTCTCCACCGGTTTTAGTTCCAGGAAACTTTCTTTTTCTTCATGGTTGAAAATATCACCCCAGGCAGTTAAAACGTTTCCCCTGCCTCCTGTTCTGATCACCTGTTTATTATTATTCAATACTTTAACCCTGATCCCGGGATGGGCCAGGGCCAGGGGGATGGCCTGTTGTAAAATGTAACCGGTTTCCCGCCGGGGATCACTTAAAAATTTTTTCCTGGCCGGGGTATTATAAAAAAGGTCCTGGACCTCGATGCTTGTTCCCTGCGGAGCCCCTACAGGCTTGATTTCTCCTCTTTTCCCTCCCTCGACCGCTACCCGCATTCCTTTTGCACTGTCTCGGGTTCGAGAGGTAATACTTACCCGGGCAATACTTACTATGGAAGCAAGAGCTTCTCCCCTGAACCCCAGGGAAGTAAGCCGCCATAAATCGTCTATGCCTTCAAGCTTGCTCGTTGTATGGCTCTGAACAGCCAGCTGGAGATCTTCTGCAGTCATCCCCTCGCCATCATCAGTGATCTGGATCCTATCCCTGCCACCGTCAGTAAAGCTTACCTGGATATTTTTTGCTCCAGCATCTATGCTATTTTCCAGGAGTTCTTTTACCACAGAAGCAGGTCGTTCGATTCCCTCTCCTGCCGCAATTTTATCTATTACCTCTGGAGGCAGGGCTTTAATTTTGGCCATTTTTACCATCCCCGTTAATCAGTTTTTGAACCTTTTTCTGCAATTTATGGACCTGATTTAAAGATTCCAGGGGGGACTGTTCCATAAAATCTATAGCCGAGAGTTCCTTGAGTAGTTTTTTCATATTTTCCTTGTCGGAATCGGGAAAAAGAGGAACACGCCTGGGTGGTGGTGGTTGAACCCTGTGGTCCTTTTTTTCCAGGGAATTAAGAATCTCCCTGGCCCGGAAAAGGACTTCTGGGGGAATTCCAGCCAGGCGAGCCACGTGGATCCCATAGCTTTCATCGGTGCTGCCTTCTTTGATTGTATGCAAAAAGATTACTTCCTCACCCTGTTCTTCCACAGCAACATTGTAATTGCGCAGGCCCTTTTCCTTTTTGTCCAGGACCGTCAGTTCGTGGTAATGGGTGGCGAAAAGGGTGCGGGCTCCAATTCTACTGGGATTGTTAATATACTCTGTTACGGCCCAGGCTATACTGAGCCCGTCATAGGTTGAAGTCCCCCGCCCTACTTCGTCAAGCAGAATCAGGGAACGAGAGGAAGCAGAATTAATTATCTGGGCTACCTCATTCATCTCAACCAGGAAGGTGCTCTTACCCCTGGTTAAATCGTCTGTTGCCCCCACCCGGGTAAATATTCGATCAACAAGACCTATCCTGGCCTCCTCAGCGGGGACGAAACAGCCGATCTGAGCCATCAAAACTATTAAAGCGACCTGGCGCAGGTAAGTTGATTTCCCGGCCATATTTGGGCCTGTAATCAAGTGAAAGCGGTTTTCCTGCCCATCCATGGTCGTATCATTGGGAACAAAGCCATCCTCACCCATTGCTGCTTCCACTACCGGATGGCGCCCTTTTGTTATCTTAATCTCCCTGGAATTATTTAGCCCTGGTCGGGAATAATTGCGGTCTAAAGCGACTCTGCTAAAAGAAAGGAGAACATCCAGGGCTCCCAGGATCGAAGCAACCCTCTGGATTCGGCTCATTTCTCTTTCAACCTGGTCGCGGAGTCCTGTAAAAATTTCATATTCCAGGGCATTGATTTTTTCCTCCGCACCGAGGATCTGGTTTTCTTTTTCTTTTAATTCTGGAGTGAAATAGCGTTCGGCGTTGGCCAGGGTTTGTTTGCGGACGTACTCCTCCGGAACCAGATGCAAATTGGCCCTGGTAGCTTCCAGGTAATAACCGAAAACTTTATTGTAACCGACCTTGAGAGACTTTATTCCTGTCCTTTTCCTCTCCGAGTTTTCCAGGTTGGCTATCCAGACCCGGGCTTTTTGGGCCTCGTCCCGGAGCTTATCGAGCTCTTCATTGAACCCCTCACAGATCAGCCCTCCCTCAGTTAAGGTTAAAGGAGGTTCTGCTGCCAGGGCCTGGGACAGGAGGGCTTCCAGGTCGCTCAGGTCATCAAGTTCTTTTCCCTCGAGCAGATACTCTCCACTGTCCAGAGAATTCAGGATATTTTTAATCTCGGGAAGATGAACCAGGGATTTCTGCAGGGCCACCAGGTCCCGGGCGTTAGCGGTTCCGTAGCCAACCTTGGTTAAAAGCCTTTCCAGGTCGTACACGTCACCCAGCATTTTAGCCAGTTTGTCCCTGATTTTATCCTTGTTGATTAATTCTTCTACAAAACCAAGCCTTGCATCTATGGTAGAAATATCGAGCAGGGGCTGATTGATCCATTTCTTCATTAACCTGCTGCCCATCGCTGTTTTGGTCCGATCCAGAATACCCACAAGGCTGCCCCTGGTTGACCCGTGGACCAGTCCCCTGTTTAATTCCAGGTTGCGGCGGGTGTGGGGATCCAAAACCATATAGCCCTCAAGGTTGTAGTAATGGATGTTCCGCAAATATTCCAGGGGGCGTTTCTGGCTGTGCAAAAGGTATTCTGCCAGGACTGCAGTTGCTTTACTGGCCGTCGGTTTTTTTTCCAGGCCAAACCCTTCCAGGTTGGCTACTCCGAATTGATCTTTGAGAAATTTCCGGGCCTGGCTTACCGAGATATCTCCTTCAATAGAATTAATCAGGGGATTATTGAGATTCGATGAAATTTCCCGGAAATTTTCATCCCCGAGCAATTCCCGGCAAACATATAGCTCCCGGGGTTGAAGCCGGGCAATTTCCCCCCAGAGAGTACCAGTATTATTAATATCAAGTTCAGTGCTCCCGATTTCTCCCGTAGAAATATCGCTGTAGGCAAGGCCCCAGTGTTCTTCGGTTTTAACGATGGTTAACAGGAAATTATTTTCTCCTGCCGGAAGCAGTTCTTCTTCTACCACCGTTCCCGGGCTAATTACCCGGACTACCTGCCGGGAAACAATACCTTTGGCCTGGCGGGGGTCCTCCATCTGTTCGCAGATCGCAACCCGGTAGCCTTTTTCAATTAACTGGGCTATGTAACCTTCGGCAGCATGGTAGGGAAAACCGGCCATGGCTGCCTTCTCGCCTCCCCCTGCCTGGCGGGAGGTCAGGGTTATCCCCATTTCTCTGGCTGCAGTTTCCGCGTCTTCAAAAAACATTTCGTAAAAATCGCCCAGGCGGAAAAAAAGAATACAACCGGGATATTCTTCTTTTAGTTGCAGGTACTGTTTAATCATGGGGGTAGCATTCTCATTCATTGGGCAAAGCCTCCTGCAGTTCACCATAAAGGGTATGGGTATTACAATCGGTTAACTTTACCTGTTGCAGGCTACCCGGAGTTGCCTGACCGGGAAAAACAACAGGGCGGTTGGTTCTGGTCCTACCCATATAAATTTCGCTGTCCTTCTTGCTGGGACCTTCTACCATAATCTGGGCCAAAGTCCCGATTAAAGCACGGTTATAATTCAGGCTGATTTTATTCTGCCGCTCCATTAAATAGTTAAGCCGCTTTTTTTTAATCTCCCGGGGAACCTGGTCCGATAAAATTGCAGCGGGGGTTCCTTCGCGCGGGGAATAGAGGAAGGTAAAGGCGGAAGCAAACCTGGCCTTTTCTACCACATCCATGGTAAGGGCAAAATCCTCCTCTGTTTCACCGGGAAAGCCCACTATGATATCAGTGGTAATGCTTGCGCCGGGAATTTTTTCCCGGATATACTCAACCAGGCGGAGATAATCCTCCCGGGTATAACCCCGGTTCATTTTTTTCAGGATCCGGTTGCTGCCGGCCTGGATGGGGAGGTGTAAGTGTTCACAGACCCTGGGCATTTTACTGATAGCATCCACCAGTTCCAGGGAAAAATCCCGGGGATGACTGGTCATAAAACGCAATCTTTCCAGCCCGGGAACTTCATCAACGTTCTTTAAAAGCCGGCTAAAATCCACCTTGCCTGTATCCCGACCGTAAGCATTTACATTCTGGCCCAGGAGAACTACTTCTTTAACTCCGGAAGCAATGTGTTCTTCTACTTCAGACACAATTTCCCCGAGAGGCCTGCTAACTTCTTTCCCTCGCACGTAGGGAACAATACAGTACGAACAGAAATTCTCGCAACCTTTTATAATCGATACCCAGGCCCGGAAACTGCTTTCCCTTTTAATGGGTAACCTGGGCACATCAAAACGGTCGTCTTCCAGCTCCAGGACTCTACCGGTACAGCTTTTTTCTACAATTTCGTTGAGCCGGTCCATGGTATGGGGACCAAAGATGAAATCGACAAAGGGAAACTGCTGCAAAAACTTTTCCCCTACATTATCCTGCTGCATCATGCAGCCCCCAATACCTATTAAGAGGCGTGGTTTGGCCAGTTTTAATTTTTTTAACTGGCCGAGCTTCCCTTTAACCTTGTCTTCGGCCTTGGCCCGGACACAACAGGTGTTCAGGATTACTAGATCAGCATTTTCTAAGTTTTCTGCAGAATCCCAGCCGTTTTCTTCCAGGATTCCGGCCATTTTTTCGCTATCAAGTTCGTTCATCTGACAACCGTAGGTTAAAAGATAGTATCTTTTCATTTTATCATCTCCCGTTGGAGCGGGTCTCCAATCAATTTTCCTTCCCTTATGATAACACAAAAAAAGTGTTTTTTGCAGATATTTATAAGGGATTAAGTAGCAAATTCATTTAATGGCCCAGCCAGGGGAGACTCCTTATTTAAATAAGAACAAAAAATACCTCCCGCAGGAGGTATTAAGGTTGATAAAAAGGCCTGGTAGGGGGTGACCCCTGAATTACAAAAATAAACTGGAAAAAATCCGTGGAGGCTCCTCCGGTTTGCTCCCGGAGAAAATACTGGCCTCTGGAAAAAGGCGATCCAGATGCGTTCAACTGGAAAAGGGAAACTTCTGCAGGAGATATTTCGACCAGTTCATTTAAATTTTCCATTATATAGCCACTATCAAATTCTACTTCCTCTCCCGGGGAGAAAGGTTGCATCTGAAGGGAATCGTGATAAACGTACCATAGGGACAGTACTTTGCCAGAAAACGGGGAATTCCGGCCAGCAAGTTTGGCCCCGAGCCATTCAACTTCCCGGTAGGGCTTTTGCAAAACATTAAGTTCTTCCCACTGACCAAAAAATTTTTCTCTTTCCAATCCTTCCAGGAGGTTAAGTAGATTGGAGAAAGCCTTTTCGCTGCGAAATTGGTGGCTGGCTTCCATCCCTTCTTTCAATTTTTCCTCCATGGCAAAAGCATCTTTAATATTATTTAATACAAAGAAAAATTCCTCGGGGTCATTTAAAAATTCGTGGTAGTGATCGGGGGCTTCTTCCCAGTGTTCAAGGATATCCCTGGTTATTTCCCTTGTATCCTCGATCATTTCTTCCGGAATACCGGCTGTATATTCTGTCTGAGCCAGGCGGGAATGTTCGGGATCGAGCCGGAGTTCCATAAAATCCTGGGCCAGAGCAACCAGGGGTAAAAGATAGTATTCCAGTTCAAGGGGAATATGAGTTTGCATTAGAAGGTCTCCCAGGTAATTTATAGAAATCAGTGTTCGAGGAGGACCTTGCACATCAAAGCCTATAACCCGGATCTGTTCTTCATCGGGAAACTGGAGATTGTATTCCCGCAACCACTGGAAAAACTCAAATTCGTCCTGGCTGCGGCGCCAGTAGGAAATAACAAGTTCCAGGTATTCTTCTTCTCCTGTCTGGAGGTAGCGGTTCAAAAACTCCCCGCTGGCATAGGTAGCTTCAACCAGAAGATTCTTTACTCCAGCCTCCTGGTGGAAAAATTCCAACAAATCCTTCTGCAATTCTTTATTGTATTCCAGGCCCTGGTTTTTCCCTGCCAGGAAAACTGAATTCCCCTCAAGCTGGTTTTTCAGGAGAGGAAACTCAACTTCGCCCAGGCGAACTTCCTGAGAATTGGACCTCAGATATTCAATTTCCTGGTCCCCCAGGGGAGCAGCCTGGCCAGAAAAGCCCAGGAAAAGAATAATTATAATGGCAATCCCTTTTTTAAGCAAGTTTTTCCCTCCCCCATTTTACCTTTACTCTAATTAATTTCCTCCCTCTTATTTAATTAGGTTTTTCCAGCTCCTTTCCTGCTTTTTAGCAGTCCTTTCTCCGGAGTATTTAGCGAGGTGAATAAAAAATGAAGTTTTTATTAACTGGAAAACCCGGAACAGGCAAAACAACAGTGGTAGAGAAACTGAGGTTCTATTCCCCCTTCCCGGTTTGCGGTTTTTGGACAGGGGAAATCCGGGAAGAAGGACGGCGGAAAGGTTTTTCCATTGAACCTTTAGGTCTGCCAATGGAAAAAGCCATTCTCGCCCATAAAGATCTTCCCAGCCCAAATCGGGTCGGGAGTTATGGAGTTTTTCCTGAAGGTTTGGATCCTTTTATTACAGAAATCCAGAATAAGTTAAACTCAAGAGAAGCTGTTCAAACCCTTTTTCTTCTAGATGAAATCGGGAAAATGGAATTATTAAACCCGGGCTTTTTTCCCCTGGTTGAAAGGATACTTAAAACACCGAATATCAGGGTTGTGGCAACAATCCTCGCTGCAAAAAACCCAAAGACAGATCCCCTGAAAACTATTCCCGGGGTAAAGGTCATTGAAGTAACCAGGGAAAACAGAAGTGTCCTTCCCGCTCAGATTGCGCAGGAAATGGGTGGTGAAAATATTGGTGGAAGATAGAGAAATTAACCAGCTGGTCGGATTGATTAAAAATTCGGGTTATTCTGTTGTTCTCACCGGGGCAGGAATGTCCACCGAAAGTGGACTACTGGATTTTCGTTCCCCTGCAGGGATATGGAAGGACCAGGATCCCCGTCTTTTAGCTTCTCAAGAGGCTCTGGAGAACAATTACGGGGAGTTTCGAGATTTCTACCTCTGCCGAATTGAGGCGCTAAAAAAAACAGCACCCCACGAGGGGCACCGGGTTCTTTCCCGCTGGGAAAAGGAGGGTTTTTTACAGGCAGTTTTGACCCAGAATGTAGATGGTTTTCACCAGGAAGCCGGGAGCAGGGAAGTAATGGAACTGCACGGGAACCTGCGGAATATTATCTGTGCTGATTGCAATTGTCAAAGTGATTTTAAATTGTTTGAGCAAGGTTTGACCTGCCCCAGGTGCGCGGGGTCACTCCGCCCGGGAGTAGTTCTATTTGGCGAGGGTTTACCTTCCAATCAATGGGAAAGGGCCCTGGCTCACTTAGAAAGAGCTGAAATCCTGATTATCATTGGCACCAGTCTGGAAGTAGCGCCGGTTAACCAGATCCCGCTATTTTTCCGGGATAAAGGACCCCAGGTTTTAATCAACAAAAACCCCACAGCCCTGAACAACCTTTTTGACCTGTTCATCCAGGGTTCCTGCGGGGAAGTATTGAGTCGGGCCGATGAAATTTTAAAAAAGGATTTTTAATTTTCCCCCAGGGCTTTTTTCCAGTCCCGTGTGCATTTCTCCAGGCAACCCATCATCCAGGGAGACATTCTCTTCCCGGCTTTTTGATTTCGCCGAGCAGCTTTTAAAATCACCGGGAGAAAAATGGCACCGTTAAAAAGCCGGCAGTAGAAGAACTTTTCCCCGAAAGTTTCCGGGGAAATTTTTTTGCCCAGGAGTCGGGATATTTCACTGGTGTAAAATTCAAGCCAGTTTTGATCCCAGGAAATATCCATCTGGGCCAGATCGATAGGTGCCGGACCGCTACTGGCCAGTTGCCAGTCTAAAATCACTGCCCTTTTCTCTCCGCTTAAGGGCAGACCAATATTTCCGGGGAAAAAATCGTTGTGCAAAATTGTTTTTTTCATTTCCAGAACTTCATTTTTCACTCTCTCCACCAGGTTAAAAAAAGCTCCGGAAAAAACAATTTCCCCCGCTATTTCTTGAGTTAAGAAATGGCGACTTAGCTCCTCCCAGGTTGCAATAATTTCCTCCAGGCAATACTTTTCCTCCAGGGGAGGGTTCAGCCAGGAGGGTATTTCCTGCTTTTGGAAAAACAACTCGCAAAAAGAGTGGAAAACAGCGTAACTTCTTAAAATTTTTTCCCAGCCTGCTCTTTTTAAATATTTGGTCTGGCTGGGGATGGAAAAGGACTCGGAAATATCGGAAAAAAATATATAATTGCCTCCATCGGGGAAGAGGCCATTTTCCAGGACCTCCGGGCCGGGTAAATCCAGGGCAGGGAAAAATTCCCGGTAAAAATAATACTCGGTTTCTGCAATCTTCGGGTACTGTTCGATTAAATAATGAGGTATATCTTCAGGGCGGGTGGTTTTTAGAATTAAGCTCTCGCCACCTTCTCTTTTTATGCGGTACAATCTGCTGCCGCTCTCCCCTGCGGTGATTGGTTCGAAGGAAATAAAACCAGGAACAAGCTCCCGGGTTAGGTTTTTATCTTCCAGCATCGGTCAAATCCTTTCATCCATTTTTTTGATTAAATATAGCCGGTTTTTGGGAGCATTTTCTCCCTGTTCAATTTCTTTTTCTGCTTCAATCTGGAGTTCTGGTGCAATCAGGTCTTTCAGTTTTTCCGAAGAAATATTCCAGAAATAAAGTCCGCTTTGTTCAAGGAAAAGGTTGTTTTCCAGTGGCACTGAATTGGGGAGGTTTTCCGAAATTTCCTGGGGGGACATGAAGGGATTTAGTTTCAACAAAAACTTTCCCCCCAAAGAAAGTAAGCGTTTAGTTTCCTCGATTAGCAATTCCCCATGGTCAGGCAGCAGATTATCCAGAACATTAAAGATAATTATTCCCTGGAAATAACCGTCCTTAAACTTTTTTAATTCTGGAATTCCTCCCTGGATGAATTCGAACCTGTTATTCAGGTCAAAACTTTCTGCGATATTCTTCCCCTTCTCCACTGCTTCTTTGGAAATATCAACCCCCACTCCCTCCCTGACCCCGTGGTTATTGGAACGGAGCAGGACCTTGCCGTGGCCGCAGCCAAAATCTAAAACCCGGGGGTTTTCTTCCCCGAGCCATTGCAGTGCTTTTTCCAATTCCAGAACCCCCAGGGGTTTTTCCGGGTCAAATTCAGGAACCCGGTAAAAAGCCTGATCCCAAAATGCTGCAGTTTTTTTGTACGGGTTGGTATAATCTTCCATGACTTAAAATCCCCCCACTTGGATAAAAATCGGAGAATAAAGGTTTTGATTAAAGTTTTAAACAAAATTTAAAGAGTCGGTTCAAGGCTGGTTTTTGGCCATTTGTCACGTGCTTCTGCATAGGTCAAAAGTAGTTTTTTTCTTCTTTCTTCTAAATTGGTTTGTTCTTTTTCTGGCCCTAGGGCAAGGGAAAATAAAAGGGTGTAATACTTGTAGAATTCTTCGTGCTCGAGGTAAATGGAAGGCAGGGGTTTAAATCTGCTGTATCCCTCGTAAAAGGGTGTTGGAGAGATATTTTCATTCGGGATTTTTAATTCCAGAATAAAATCGGCCAGATCTAAAAATGGAGGTGCTGCTCTGGCCTTTTCCCAGCCCACAATTCCCCTGATCCGATCCTTGTCTGCAAAAAGGTTGCCAGGAGTATAATTCCCATGGCAGAGGACATTGGATTTATCACCAAAAAAGAAGTCCAGATCGACCCGCAACAAATCCGGGAGAAGACGGTCCGGAATTATTCTCGTTTCCGCCAGATCTCCTAAGGTTTTCTGGTATTCCTGCTGGGGGAAAAGCCGTATTTTTCTGATACCTAGGTCTGGTTTTAAAAGCCCCTGCTGATGCAGTTCAATACTATGCAGGACCCCCAGTAACTGCCCGGCGGAAAAAAGAACGTCCTCCCAGCTTTCCCCTGATTCTAATAAATCCTGCAAGGTAGGCCCAGAAAAGGTTGAATAAATTAAATAGGAGAGGGTGCCCCACCTTCCCTTCCCCAAAACCTCTGGAGCAGGAAGGCTGGTTTCCCTATTAATGAACCGGTACAGGGAAGCCTCGGTATCGATAAGCTGAGTTTCCTCTTTTTGGGCAATTTTGAGCCCGCAGACAACCCCGTTTTTCCGGGTAAAAAAGAAAGTGTTTTTGCTTTTAGAGATTTTGGGCTCCTCTCCCATAACCTCATATATTATTTCTTTTATGAGACCAGTTTTTTCCGCCAATTTCAATTTCTCCTTTCCGGAGTATGGCGTTTTTCCAGGGCCAATAGCTTTCTTTCCATGATGATCCGCGGTTTTCTTATCCTGTTATTCCCGAAGGGTTCGGTTACTTCCCCGCAGAAAGAGAAACCATTTCTCCGGAAGAATTTCTGAGCCCACCCGTTTTCCTTGCTGACCCGCAACCGGATTTTCTTCTTCCCTTCCCGGGAACCTAATCTAAAAAGAGAAGCCATTGCCGAACTGGCCTTTCCCGAACCCCACATACTGGGGGTAAAAGCGATTAACTCCAGCCAGATTAATTCGGGGTCAACGGAATCCTCTTTGATTACCATAATCCCCTGTTTTTTTGCTGGACCGCTTTTATTCTCAATAATATAGGGGTAGGTTTTTTTATCATCCAGCCACTGCTTTAGAGTTTCCGTCCACCGGGAAGATGTTGAGGGTCGGAGGGCAAAAATATCCATGATGATCGGGGTATTAAATAGTTCTCTTAAAAAGTTAACATCACGGGAATGGGCATTCCTCAGTCTGATTTCCTCCCTGGTTTTTTCCATATCCAGCACTCCCGTTTTCAAAATTTCCTCTTCTTTCTAGAATTCGTAAAATACCCTTTAATCCCTGCATCTACTAAAAAAAATAGCCCTGCAAAAAAGCAGGGCCTCCGGGGTGGAATATATGTTATTTGGGGTGTCTGTTTCTATTTCTGCCTTAATTATATGCACAAAAATATAATTTGTCAAGCTTTAATTAAAATTTTTAACCCCAATGAATCTATTTTTTAGTAATTTTATTTGATTATTAAATAATTACTGCTTTTTTGTTTTAAAACCAAAGATTATTTTTTCAGTTACCCTCGCTTTTTTTATTCTTGGTTTGGGCTCGCTGCAAAAAACTTTCCGCGGGAACCATGACCCGATAATGCTCGCCCCGGGCTATTAGTTCGGTTTGATCCCCTGCTTCAACCTGGAAATGAAGTCTTTGTCCTTCAACTCCTGTTAGTTTCGCCCGCGCTTTTACTTCCATCCCGATAGGGGTTGGAGCAAGGTGATGGATATCAACCCTGATGCCCACAGTTGTCTGGCCCTCGGGGAGGTGCTCGGCTATGGCTTTAGTTGCAGCTTTTTCCATTAAGGCTACCAGGGCAGGAGTAGCCAGGACTGCAAGGCTTCCACTCCCCATTTTTTGCGCAGTATTCTCTTCGCTAACTATCAAACTTGCTTCTCCATGCAAACCAGGTTTTAAACTCATTTCCTTTCACCTCCATTTTGTTTTAATCAAGAAAGTTTAAAATTCTTTTCCAGGCTTCCATCTTTTCCCGCCGGGTTATAGTATGCGCGGGACTGGATGAGGGAAGATAAAAACTTTTTACATCAGGAGGCAGGGGTTTATTAAATCTACCAAAAAGCTCCCCTGCCTTTTTTCCGTTGAAAAAAACCGCCCTGAGTCCAGGGTATTGGGTAAATAATTTAGCAAAACCATTGGATTTTCCTTGCCTGATTGCATTATCCGAACTGCCCTCTCGCCTGCAGCTTTGGAGGACATCCCACAGAGCAATACCTTTTCCCAGAATCAGGTCTAACCTCTGGTCGTAACTTTCCGGGAGGGACATTTGCAGCAAAGAAAAAATAATGGGCCAGAAATCATTGCGGGCATTGGCATAGTACTGTCTTTTTTCCAGGGATATTTTTCCTGGCATTGATCCCAGAATTAAAACCCGGGAAAAACTATTAATAACTGGAGGAAAACCAACCTGTTTATCCATCCCTGTTTCCTCTCCTTTGAAAGAAAGTGAAGCTTTTTAAGCCAGGGCTTTCCTCAAATCATAGTCCGGGGCCCCTTTTTTTAAAATACCTTCCAGGAATTCGGTTTTAGCTTCTGTATAACCAATTCGGTCAAAACCGAAATTTTCGGAAAAGATCTTTTTTAATTCCCCGTACTCTTCTGCTTTTTTCGGATGGTTTCGCAGGTATTCCCGCAGAAAGAGATGTCTTTTTAACTCCCTGCTTTCCCGGGGGCAAACGTAAAGGTGGTGGTCCCTCCAGGTTCTATTCCCTCCATCCTTGGGGGTCTTTTCATCTTTTCTTCCAAAGGCCCAGCGCCGGGGAATACCCTTTTCTCCCTCAAAAAAATACCCGAGTTGGACCAGTTTATCCCTGACCAGTGGGAATTTCTCCTCAGCCGAAATGACAATATCAATATCCAGGATAGGTTTGGCAGCAAGTCCGGGAACAGCCGTGCTTCCCACGTGTTCTATTGCCTCATGGGAATCCCCGAGGAATCCATTTAAAACCCGGGCAAGCCGGGTAAATTCAACTGGCCATTGGGGATCGTATTGCATAATTAATACCCGCTCATTTTTATTCAGGGGCATCTTTCAATTCCTCCAGGTTGAGTATTTCCCCGTTGTTCTCCTTCTCCAGGCGTTGAATGAACTGATTTAAAAAGTCCATCCTTTCGGCGAATATTTTTCTGGCCTGTGCATAATTCAAGCGATCTCTCCATTTTATTAGCTTTTTCTGGTAAAAATCACTCTTCCAGTAGCCCAGGGTATCTTCAATACTTTCCCCCCGGCGGGAACTATAGCAGAACTTCAGCCAGATTTCCAGGGTTCCCATATGGTCCAGGAGATCCGCGTCCTGAATTAATTTAACATAAAAGGGGTGTTCGTTGCCAGGAATAATTTTATTGTGTTTTTCAATTATTTCCAGGACAATTTCCAGATCTTTTTCTGTTAAATGGTCCTTTAGAACTTCCCGGGCCAAAAGCACGCCTGCACGGGCGTGGGGTTCAATCCCCTTCCCTATGTCATGGTATAAACCGCCCAGGAAAATCAGGTCGTCAAAGGAAGAACAATCCGGAACAACAAGGGGGCGAAGATTGCGGGCAAGAAGGCCGGTTCTTCGCCCGTGGTTAAAAATATGTCCTTTTTCCCTGCTGTTATGAGTTTGTCTATTACCCATGAGTTCACGGGCCAGTTTCTCCAGTTTTACTAAATCCATTTTCTCCCCCTACCTTTGATTATTTAAAAAGTCCCAGATTATCCTGGAAAAATCCTTTTTGCGTTCTTCAAACCCTCCATGTCCTACTCCTTTTAAAAGAACGTATTCCCCCCTGGGGAGCCTTTTGCTCAATTCCAGACCCAGCCCGGGGGGAGTAATCTGATCTTTTTCTCCGCTAATAACCAGGGCCGGGGATTGAATTTTATCCAGGCTGTCCCACCCGTTATGTTCTAAGCAGGCCCCGGCCTGGGCCAAAAAGTTGGAAAAACTCCGGGGGCGCATAAAACGAGCCCCCAGGGAACCCAGGCGGGCGTAACGGCTGGCTTTGGGTTCCTGGAAGGTTTTTCGAGTTGTATCAATTATGAGATTTTTGAAATCATTTTTGCGGGCCATTTCCAACCAGCTGGTAATAATGCCTCTTCCCTGTTGATCCAGTTCGGGAACCGTGACTGCGAATACAGTTTTTTCTACACTGTCGGGAAAATCCGAAGCAAGATACTGGGCAATCATCCCTCCCATGGAAATCCCCAGAACATTAAAGCGGGTAAACCCCAGGTTTTGCATTAAGGCAGCGTAATCTTGGGCCATGGTTTTGGTGGTTGAATTTTCGGGTACCGGATCGGGCCTGCTGGCAATAATGATCCGGGCTTTCTTTCCATAAGACCGGTAATAGAAATAGAGCTGTAGGGCGCTTTTCCCCACAGATGCAAGCCCATCACCCAGACCGGGGATAATTAAAAGAGGGTCTCCCTTGCCGAAGGCAATGTACTCCATTTGCCCCTCGCTCTGAGCAAAATTTCCTTTTTCGAAAAGTCCCATTTAACTTCCTCTTTTCTCTCTACCTTTTTTATCGGTCAATTGCTTGCTCATAATAATCTTTATTTCACCCCGCCGGTCGAGCTGGCAACCTATAATATCAAACCCAAAAGAAAGATTCAGCATCAGCATCGCCCGCCAGCGGTTTTGAGTTTTGGTCAGGACCTCCAGGTAGCCCTTTTCCCTGCATATTTGGTGTTGATTGCGCATTAACTCCCGGGCAATGCCCTGACCACGGTAATCGGGGTCAACCCCTCCCATCCAGCTGTAAAAGGTAACAGCATCCTCGGGGTAACCAATTTTGTAGCCCACAACTTTATCCCCATCGAGTGCTACCAGGGTAAGGACTCCGTCCTTTTCAACCGCTTTTTGCAGAACAGATTGAGGGCCAAATATTTTTTTATTGAGTTCAACAATGTTTTCCCAGTGGAAAAATTCCACCGGAGATCCCTGATGAAAAATATATTCAATCCCCATGGTTTGCACCCCCAATTCTTTTTTTCTACCCCGAAGGTTTTTCTCCTTTTCCGTGTAAATAAAGGGCAATTTTAAAAATTCTTTCTAGTTTCTCCAGAAAAAAATGATTAAAAACTTGACATTCAGTTTTAATTGTAATAAGATACCCTCAATATTAAAATTAAATACCTCTTATCAAGAGTGGCGGAGGGACTGGCCCTATGAAGCCCGGCAACCGGCAGAAAGCCTGCACGGTGCTAATTCCAGCAGAACGATAGTTCTGGCAGATGAGATTATTTTACCTCTTCTTGGTCAGAAGAGGTTTTTTGTTTTTTAGGAGGGGGAAAATGATTGAAATTCGCAATCTAAATAAAACTTTTTTTACTGCAAAAGAACAATTTCAGGTTCTAAAAAATGTAAATCTTAATGTCCGCGAGAAGGAAATCCTGGGAATCATTGGCCCCAGCGGGGCGGGAAAAAGCACCCTTTTGCGCTGCATGAATTTTCTGGAAAAACCCTGTCGGGGCACTGTCAGGCTGGATGGAGCGCTTCTTAACCACCTTGCTCCCCGGGACCTGCGCCGGATCAGGCAAAAGACGGGAATGATTTTCCAGGAATTCAACCTTTATCAATTTCAAACCGCCGCGGAAAATATTGCCTTTCCCCTGAAAATCAAAAAAGTTTCCCGGGGGCAAATAAAAAACCGGGTGATAGAACTTCTTGAACTGGTCGGTATCGCTGATAAGGCAGATGCCTATCCAGCTCAACTCTCGGGAGGACAAAAACAGCGAGTGGGCATTGCCAGGGCTTTAGCCTGCCAGCCCAAAATTCTTTTTTGTGATGAAGCAACTTCTTCCCTCGACGAAAAAAATTCCCTGGCTATTCTGGACTTAATGAAAAAAATTAACAGAGCCCTGGGCTTGACCATAGTTCTGATTACCCATGAAAAAGAAGTGGTCCAAAATATTTGCACCCGGGTTGTGAGCCTGGAAAAAGGTAAACTAATAGAACCACTCTTCCCTCTAACTTCTCAACTTCCTGCAGAAGTTGAGGAAATAAAAAAAGAATTTCCCCATTCCGATTTTCTGTATATAAAAAGTCCTCAAGAATTTTCCAAAGCCTTCCAAATTAAGGGAGAGCTGGTCTGGACTAATGGGATAAGCAGTCTCTGGCTCATCCGGGCAAAAGGGAGAGAAAAGGTGTTTTCTAAATCAGGGTTGGAACTGAAAGGAGTATTTTTATAATGGATTTGCTTTTAAGCGCCACCGTGGAAACTATTATAATGGTTTTTGCTGCCCTGGGGATATCCACACTGATAGGTTTGCCTTTAGGAATTGTAGTTGTTTTAACCGCAACACCCCACCTTCACTTAAATAAATATATTTCCCGCTTTCTGAACTGGATTATTAATATCACCAGATCCATACCTTTTGTGATTTTACTGATCGTGCTGATCCCACTGACCAGGTTAATAACTGGAACTGCTATCGGGACAACTGCAGCAATTGTTCCTCTTTCCATTGCTGCAATTCCCTTTGTTGCCCGGCAAACTGAAGCAGCCTTAAAGGAGGTTGACCTTCGTTTAATAGAAACCGCGCAGGCCATGGGGGCTACAACTCCCCAGATTGTTTGCAATGTTCTCCTGGGGGAAGCCCGAACAGGAATTCTCGCGGGTATAACAATCACTGCAGTCAATTTAATCAGCTATTCTGCCATGGCCGGTGTTATCGGAGGGGGTGGTTTAGGTGATCTCGCCGTCCGCTATGGTTATCAACGCTTCCGTCCGGATATTATGGCCCAGACAATTGTAATCCTGGTTTTATTGGTCCAGGGCACTCAGCTTTTTGGGGATTTTATCATAAATAGGATGCAAAAAGTAAAAACGGGAAATTAAAAACGAGGAGGCCTAAAAATGAAGAGGATTTCGATCCTTTTGTTGGTTTTGTTTCTACTGGTTGGCGGGGGTTGCACCTTAAAAAAAAGCGATGAACAGATTATTAGAGTAGGCGCAACTCCTGTCCCCCATGCAGAAATTCTGGAGGAGATAAAACCCCTGCTTGAAGAAAAGGGGATTGAGCTGGAAATTGTTGAGTTCACAGATTATGTTCAACCTAATCTCCAACTTGGAGATGGTGAAATTGATGCTAATTTCTTTCAACACATCCCCTACCTGGAAGCATTCAGTTCAGACCATAATCTTGATTTAACCTACCTAGCCAAGGTTCACATCGAACCTATGGGAATTTATTCGCACCATATTAATGACCTTGCAGAAATCCCAATTGGGGCCAGGGTAGCCATCCCCAACGATGCAACTAATGGGGGTCGAGCTTTGTTGCTTCTGGAAAAAAGCGGTCTGATTGGATTGGGCAAGAAAACTCTGCCAAGCCCCGGGGATATTTCAGATAATCCCAAAAACCTGGAAATAATTGAACTGGAAGCAGCGGCTTTGCCAAGGACCTTGGTGGATGTGGGCATTGGAGTAATCAATACAAATTATGCCCTCGAGGCAGGGCTGGACCCCTTAAATGATTCTCTTTTTATCGAGGATTCTTCATCCCCCTATGTTAATGTTCTCGCGATAAGAAAAGAGGATCAAAACAATGAAAAACTCATCCAGCTTGCTGAAGTTCTAAATCATGATAGAGTCCGAAATTTTATTGAGGAAAAATACGGGCAATCGATAGTCCCCGCTTTTTAGATAAGAAACCTCCGGTTTCCCCGGAGGTTTCTTGATTTTAGCTATGTTCTTTTTATAGTTCATTCTTGTAGAGTTTATCCCATTTCATCTTTTCCGCTTTGTTGGCGCCTCTTTTCTTTTTCATTTCTATAAAAGCAAGTTCTCTCTTTAATTTGCGGTAGCTTCTCAACCGGTCGCTGGTAATTTCCCCTTCATCAATAGCCTTTTTTACTGCGCAACCCGGTTCGGTGTCGTGGGCACAGTCATTAAAACGGCATTTTGCTGCCAGCTCTTCTATATCGGTAAAAGTTACTTCAATTCCCTCTTCACCTTCCCATAATTGAAGCTCCCGGAGTCCGGGGGTATCAATAAGCATTCCACCCCGGGGCAGGAAAAAGAGCCGGGAATGGGTGGTTGTGTGGCGCCCCCACCCATCGTGCTCGCGGATTTCCTGAACATCCATTATTTCTTCTCCCACCAGGGAATTGATCAGGGTGGATTTGCCCACTCCAGAAGAACCAATTACAGCAACGGTCTTTCCAGTTTGCAGGTAAGGATAAATTTTTTCCTGCCCCTCACCGGTCAGGGCACTTAAAACCAGAACATCCCCTCCCGGGGCAATAGCTTCAACCTCTGCCTGCTTTTTTTCGGCTTCATCTTCAAGGTCAGCCTTGCTGAGCAAGATAACGGGCTGGGCCCCACTATTCCAGATTACGGTGAGGTACCTTTCCAGTCGGCGTAAATTCAGATCCTGATTGAGGGAGGTCATCAGGAAAACTGTATCAATATTTGCTGCTACAACCTGTTCAGAAGTTACTTCACCGGCCTCTTTACGGGAAAATTTGCTCATCCGGGGCAGTATTTCCTGGATAATTGCCGGTCGGTCCTGGGCTGGAAGTGGAATTGTTACCCAGTCTCCAACTGCAGGGAAGACCCTTTTATGTTTCAAGCGTCCTGTGATATCAGCATTGTACTCCCCATTTTCACATAGAACCTGATAAATACTTTTGTGCCTGGCTATAACCCGGGCAGGAATCATCGGTCCTTCAGGCTTTAACTTTTTAAATTCATTCTCGAAATGTGTTTGCCAACCCATTTCTTGCAGTTGCAATCGATTAACCTCCTCGGTTTTGGAAATTTGTTATCCCGCTAAATGTTTTTCCAGTTCGGCAACTTTTTCACTTAATCTGGCAACTTCTTTTTTAAGGAGAGTTGCCTGGGCAATGGCGCTCAGGCTAAAAACAAATGCTACAGGTGCTAATAGTCCTATTATTTCCATACAAACCACGCCCTCTCTTTTTCTTATTACTGAAAAAATTATTAATTAACGGAAAAACCCGAAAAGGAAATCATTCAATATTTTTTTTACCGGGGGTTTTGAATTATCCAGGAAATCTATTTGAGAATTGGTTGTTCCAGAATTATATTATCCTATTTTCGCTTTTTTGGCAATATTGAGGTTATAAGTTTTGCCAGGCAGGAAAAACCCCCAACCACGGGAAATTAAATAATAAAAGAAAAACAGGAGGCCATAACTATGATAAATTTTAATCCCCATTACAACCCCTATCCCTCCCGCAGGAGCCTTGTTTACGCCAAAAATGGTCTGGTAGCTACCTCCCAACCTTTTGCTGCCCAGGCTGGCCTGGAAATGCTGCAGGCCGGGGGCAATGCAATTGATGCGGCGCTGGCAGCGGCGATAGCTTTAACTGTTGTGGAACCAACTTCCAACGGAATTGGCAGCGATGCCTTTGCCCTGATCTGGGCTGGAGATAAGCTCCACGGCTTAAACGCCAGCGGCCCCTCTCCCCGTTCTATCTCCATTGATAAAGTAGTCCAGGCGGGCCACGAAAAAATTCCGGCCTGGGGCTGGCTCCCGGTGACTGTTCCCGGGGCCGTAGCAGGCTGGGCAGCTGCTTCGGAAAGATTCGGCCGACTCCCCTTCCCGAGGCTTTTTGAACCTGCTCACCGTTACGCTGAGGAAGGCTACCCCCTTTCCCCTGTTCTGGCCAGAAACTGGGCCAGGGCTTACCAGATCTACTCGGAAAAATTAAAAAACGAGGAATTTAAAGAATGGTTTTCAACCTTTGCTCCTGGGGGTAGAGCGCCTAATCCCGGAGAAATCTGGAGTTCGAAAAATATGGCCGATACCCTGGGGGCTATTGCCGAGACCAATGGGAAATCTTTTTATCAGGGATCCCTTGCAGAAAAAATTGTAGCCGCTGCTCAAGAATATGGTGGGTTTTTAACTCAGGAAGACCTGGAAAATTATAAAGCCCAGTGGGTACAACCCCTGGGGATGGAATACGGACGCTATAAGGTCTGGGAAATCCCCCCGAACGGCCAGGGGTTGGCTGCCCTAATGGCGCTGGGTATTTTAACCAAATTTTCCTCTGAAGGTGGTCCCCCGGAGGAATTTTATCACCGGGAAATCGAAGCTTTGAAGCTGGCCTTAACGGATGGAATGGCCCAGATTACCGACCCGGAAGAAATGAAGGTATCTCCAGAAAAACTCCTTTCCCCCGAATATCTCGAGGAAAGAGCGCGGCTAATCGGGAAAAGAGCTTTGACTCCCGAACCCGGCCAACCTCCCTCCGGGGGAACGGTTTATCTTGCTGCTGCTGACGGAGAAGGAAACATGGTTTCTTTTATCCAGAGCAATTTTATGGGTTTTGGTTCCGGAGTTGTTGTCCCGGGGACGGGCATCAGCATGCAAAACCGGGGTTTTTCTTTCCAGATGGATCCAAAACATCCCAACGCCCTGGCCGGGGGCAAAAAAACCTACCACACCATTATTCCCGGCTTTTTGACCAGGGACGATAATGCGGTAGGACCTTTCGGAGTTATGGGCGGTTACATGCAGACCCAGGGCCACCTGCAGGTAATCCGGAAAATGATTGACCAGAATCTTAGTCCCCAGGCTGCCCTGGATGCTCCCCGCTGGCAGTGGTTAGAGGGGCGGAAGGTCGCTGTTGAAAAAAGCTTCCCCGAACATATCGCCTCCTCTCTGTCTGACCGGGGACATCAGATTGATGTCAGGCTGGAATCTGGTTCTTTTGGCCGGGGGCAGATTATCCTAAGAGAAAGAAATGGCGTCCTGGTAGGGGGAACTGAACCCCGCACGGACAGTCATATAGCTTCCTTTTAAAAACAAAGCCGGTCAACTTTTGACCGGCTTTGTTCATTCCTCTACAAATTTATAGCCCGCAAATAGGCGGCCTCCGAACCTTTTTAACTCCCGTTCGATAAAGGCCAGGAGCCTTTTTTTGTTACCCTCGGCATAAAAGGCCTTTAAAACTCCCATAAGTTCCTGATAGAGGTCTTCATCGAGGTTTTTTAAACTACGGGCCATCCATTTCCCTTTGGCCTGCCACTCCCCGTTACCAACTAAAAGCAGGTTCCCCATTTCATGGACAAGTTCATTAATAATAAAAAAATCCTGATCGGGGCTTGCAGACCCAATTAAATCATCTAAAAGATCTGTAATCCGGTAACGACAATTTTTAAGTTCCTGTTGGGAATAAGGTCGGACACCTCTTTGCAGCATCCGCAGGGCTTCATCTTTCAAAAAACCGGCTAATCCCTTTTCATCCTTGAGGACAAGCCCTTCGGATATCATCAATGGCAAACTGGGCCTGCGCCTATCCAGATCACCATTAGCGAATTTAAAAAAAGTTTCTTCTGTATGGACAAAAGCCTCTATGGGCCAGCCGTACCGGTACAGGCTTTCCCGGTAGGGAGGCTTAGAGCTATAGGTAATAATAATTATATCTAGGTCAGAAGTAGCAGTTGCCTCTCCGCGGACCACACTTCCAGCAAGAACTGCAGCCCGGCAATCGGGATAATATTCTTCTATGTACTTTTGAGCTGCTTCACTTGCTGGAATCATTTTTTTCCCTCCGGTTTAAAAATAGAAAACAAGAATTAAAAAGGCAGTAAAATTGGTTAAGGCGTGGGCTATCCAGTTGGGGAAAATACTCCCTCCCCCGGCCAGCATTTGTAGATAACCCATGATATATCCAGCCAGGGAAGAACCCAGGAAAATTGCAGCCAGAAAAAGTGTAGGAATTTCAGGGACTGCAGGAGCAAATTGAAACAGAACAACATGAGCCATTCCGAAAAGAACAGCCTGAATTGCATTTCCGCTGGCAAAACCCAGGCGGTCAATCAGCTCCCGGGCAAGAAAAGCACGGAAAAGGATTTCTTCAGCAAGGGCCGTTTTAAATACCGCTGCCACGAAAATACTTAAAACAACAATAATTCCCGGTTCATATTCATTAAAACCTCCCACAACAGAACCCGGACCAACCATGATCTCTCGGAAATCCGGCCACAGGGCAGCACTAAAACCAAAAATAACTAAAAGTGGAGCACTCATTACTCCCATCTGCAGTCCAAAACCAGGGGCCTTGAAAAAGCCAAGATAACCCAAAAACCCTTTGGGCGTCCTTTTTCTCGCCAGGTAAAAGATAAAAGGTAAAATGGTAAATAAACCGACCTGTAGGATTGAAGATGTAAGCGTATTTATAAAAAGCATAATTTTAACCCCTGTTTGAATTTTCTCTCCTGATTTCTCGACCATAAAACACAATAACAATCCCTAAAGGAAGGGTAAGAAAACCGCTGATTGTTGTAGCCATATTTAAAGTGTTATTACTTAAAATTAAACCTAAAAAAGCTAAAAAAGAAAAAACCCCGGATATAAATAGTAAAACACCAATCCACCTGGCCAGTCCCCCGGCCAATAAATAGCGGGTTCCAAATAACCAGGCAGCAAGTCCGAAGAAAAAATAACCTGTTTGATTGGAAAAATAAACAAAAGAATCAGGATTGTAAAAATAAAAAAAGAGAGCCTGTTCTGTTAGACCTTCCTTTAAAAGCCTGGGTAAAAACGCAAACTGGCTGGTATAACTAAAAGTAACAAAAATCAGGTATAACATTAAAAAAAAGCGCCGAATAGGTTGAAAATTGGAGTTTCTTTTTTTAGAGGAGCCCAGAAACCTAAAACCCAGACCAGAAAGCTAATTACGGGGGCAATTAAAGAAGCAATGACAAAGTTTATTTTAAATAATCCTGGTTTATGTAAAATACTTTCCAACTGGGTGGAAATATCCCCGCTGGGAGAAGTTAAAACCATAAAAATAACCCAGAGCAGGATCAGAATTAGGAAAAACAAACCTCCTCGAAATAATGTTGACCCGATCTCCCTTTTGGTCATTCTATCTCCCTCTTCATTCTTTTTCAATTTCCAAAAAATTATGAAGAATTATCCGGTCAACAGGATTTATTTCCCGGGGCAATTCATTTTTTGCAAACCATTTTGCTTTGCTGGCTTCTTTTCCATCGGCCTTGGGGATCCCCTTGAAATCGCAGCAGGTAAAAATAGCAACAATATTATAAACCTGATCGCCATTGGGGTACTTATAATAAAAATCGGGCCCGGAAAAAACCTTGAACATTTCCAGTTTTTCTGCAATTATTCCCGTTTCTTCTTTTATCTCTCTTCGGGCAGTTTCCGCCAGATATTCTCCTGGTTCAAGAGACCCTCCCGGAATACCCCAAAAAGTATTATCAGTTCTTAAAATCAAAAGAATTCTATCCTGGCTGTCCAGCAAGAGGACCCCCGCGCCAACTATTATCAGGGGACAAGAACCTACGTAGTGCCGCAGTTGTTTAATATAATCAGGCAAGAATTTCCTCCTTAATCCGTTTCGGAGAATTTCCCGATCAGCGCAGATCCGACTTCCCGGAAGCCAATTTCTTCATAGATCTTGTTGGAAGTCGGGTTTTTTGCGTCGGTAAAAAGGGTGCAAAAGCTAAATCCCTCTTCCAAAAGTTTTTGGCTTAAAGCACTAACACAACCGGTAGCATAACCTTTTTTGCGATATTCTTGGGGGGTGTAAACCATTGTTATGGCAACACCATTTGGAGTGGGCCGGGCTTTTTTTGCCATTGCAACGGGTTTTTCTTCTTCCCAGAGGAAAAATTCCCTCTGTTTAATGCCTCCCTCCGCTTTTTCCCGGGCCAGGGCGGGTGGAATCTCACCACCGGGATCAGCTTCTTTGGAGAACAATTCAACCCATTCGGTAACCTGTTCAATATCTTTTTCTACTGCCGGCCTTAATTTCTCCGGACTAGCAGGTTCAATCTGGGGCTGATCCAACCGAAAGATCCTTTGCTCCATGATTTCCTGCCAGGAAACGGGGAAAATTTTTTTCCAGCTGCCAATAAACGCTTTGACCTGTTCCCTGGGTCCAAAAAGACCCGGGATGCTGATGTTTTCCAGGTTAGCGAAATTCGCAAAAATTTCAACTCCCTGGGAGAGGTGTCCTTCTTCCCCGGAAATTATCAGGGGTCCAACATTTTTTATTAAAACCAACACGGGCTTGTTGTCTTTTTCAACTGTTGCCAGCAAATAATCATTTGGCACCGGGTCGCGAATAAGCTCCCCAATTACTCCCAGGGGAAGGTTATTCTGAGCTTCTTTTTCCAGGAGAAAATTTTCAGTGGCTTTCAAAAAGGCTTTGGGATCAGAAAATATCTTAATTTCCATTTTCACCCCTCCTCCCATTTGGTTACAGCCTCCCGGGGTTTGCGGGGAGTTGTTTGGGGTTCTTCGTCAGGATAACCCAGAGCTACAGCCGCTACAAGTTCATCCTTGCGCCCTAACCAGGCTGTTATTTCTTCATCTGCAAAAAAGACATCACAAATCCAGAGCGAACCAATGCCTCTGGCTGTAGCTTCCAATAGCATGTTCTGGATTGCAGCTCCAATGGATTGGATATCAACTGACCACCGGTAACGAGCAGATCCCCGGGGAGGTTTCTGGGGATTGCCCCGGGTATTATAAATCAGGATCAAAACCGGGGCTTCATCCATGGCCCGGGCGGAGCCCAGACAACTTCCGGTATTGACTCCTTGGCCTATCAATTTTTTCGTGGTTTTGACCAGTAACTCCACCAGGGCGTCTTTTTTCTCCCCGGTAACAACAGTAAAATGCCAGGGTTGGAGATTTTTCCCTGATGGAGCAGCAATTGCAGATTCAATAATTGCCGCAATTTCTTCCCGGGGAATGGTTTTGTTTTTAAATTTCCTTACGCTTCGTCTTTTTTTTATTGCTTCCCTTAGATCCATACTTACCCTCCTAACTGCGGACAGCGGTTAAAACCAGGAAAAAATGAAAAATACCACCAAGGAGAATAAAAATATGGAATATTTCGTGGAAACCAAACCGGGGAGAGAATACCGGTTTTTTCAACATGTAAAAAACTGCTCCAGTGGTAAAGGACAACCCCCCCAAAATTAAAAGGGCAATAGCAGCGGGGGACATCGCGGGGAAAAGAGTTCCTACTGAAACAATCCCGACCCATCCCATTACCAGGTAAATCAGGGTATACAAAAACCTGGGAGTTTTCAGGGCAAAAAACTTGAAAAAGAAACCTGCAATCACCAGGGTCCACTGGGTAATTATTAATGACCAGCCCCAAACCCCTCCCAGATAAATATAACTAATAGGCGTATAGGTCCCTGCAATCATAACGAAGATGGCAAAATGGTCCAGCCGCCGCCAGATTGATATTTCTCCTTCCCTTTTTTTAAACGCATGATAAAGAGAACTGGAGAGAAAAAGAAAGCTTATGGAAAGCCCGTATATTAAAGAAACCAGAAACCTGTCCAAAGATCCCCAGGTTACAAAAACCAATAAAACCGTCCCAATAAGGGCAAGAACAAAACCCCCGAGATGAGTATAAAAAGAAACATATTCAGCTTTTTGCACCGAACCCACCCCCTCAAATTAAAGCAGGAAAAGAGTCTCCAGAAAAAAATAAGACAAGCAAAGTTTTTTTGGATATTACTTTTTAATTCTGCAGCGACTAGCTTAACCCTGCAGATTTAGAAATTATTCTTAAAAATTTTTCCCAGACCTTCCAGCCATTGTTTTAAAAAATAAAAACCCTGCCCGAATTATCCCGGGGCAGAGTTTGCTGAAAATCTGTTGATATTTAAACTTAACGTCGCGTTTCGCCTGCCAGTACTTTTAATTCAAAAACAGGCCAGAAAACAAAATCAGCCCTTCCTGAAATCTGTTCCAACCCAATAAAGCCCAAAGACGGGGAACGGCTATCCAGGCTATTATTACGGTTATCTCCCATAACGAAAACCTTGTTTTCCGGAACTGGATAGGGCCCGTATTCCCCCACCATTCGTTCTTTCAGGTAGGGTTCGTTTATAATTTCACCATTAATATAGGTGAGTCCCCTCCTGATCTCAACTTTTTCACCGGGAAGTCCTACTATCCTTTTCAGGTATTCAGGATTATTATTGCCTGTTTTTAAAACTACAATATCGCCTCTTTGCGGAGAGGCGAAGCGATAGACCAGTTTATTTACCAGCAGCCGTTCTCCATTGGAAACCACCGGTTCCATGGAGTTCCCTTCAACTATTGTGGGTTGGACAACGAATTGAACAGTTAAAAGGGCTATTAAAGCTGCCAGAGCTATTGTTTTTACCAAGACCCAGATTTCCCTCAGCATCTTTTCACCCCGGCAAATAGCGATATAATTTAGCTATTCGCCTCAGCCCTTTAAATTCCTGCATAATTAAGGTTTGTCCAGTAAAAAACCGCCGGAGCGGCGGAAAGAGCTGGGACTGATGGCGGTCGAATACATGCCAGCCAGGACAACCATCCGGGTTACCATAATTCTCGATACCTTTCAGCCGCGCTCTTTTTTTACTTTCTATTATATTTACAATTTTTCACCTGTCGATAATTTGCCCTGGAAAATCCATATACTCTCTGGATAAATGAGAAATAAGGGTTTTAACAAGCAAAAAAGAGTCGAGCTTTTTCTATTAGTACAGGGAAGAATGGAATTAATTTTCTTATAATTTCCCGTAGTTTTCAATAATTTTTAGAATTTCAGGGATTTTTTCTTCTGCTGCTTTCCGGCCCTGTTCAATAATTAAATCATAAGAACCCATCTGCGCTCCGCTAAAACCAGTGACATTGGGAGTAATTACCACATCAGCATTCACTTCCATGATTCGGCCCCGTTGCATAAGGTTGTAGGTCCTGACTGCAACATCGATATAGCTATCAGGAGCCCCGTGAAAACTGAAGTTCTCATTTAAACTAACGGCGATAACAATGTCAGCTCCCAGTTCCCAGGCCAGGTCATCAGGCAGATTCATCAAAACTCCCCCGTCAACCAAAAGCATCCCTTCATAGCGAACGGGGTTGAAAATAATGGGCTGGGCTGAACTGGCGGCAACGGCAGTGCTGACCGAACCTTCTTTGAAAATAAAGATTTCCCCTTCAATTAAATCTACGGCAACAACCCCAAACTTTTTTTCTAACTGGGAAAAATCATCGTGAGGTATATATTTTTTTACCTGGTTCATTATTCCCCGGGGGCTGAAAAAACCCAGGTCGGGAATTGCAGGAATGAGAAAATCCCAGTAACTGATGTTGTCCGCAACTTTTCTAATTTCTTTTGCAGTCATCCCATTGGCGTAAAGGGAACCTACAATACTTCCGGCACTGGTTCCCGTAATTATATCAACTTCAATTCCGTGTTTTTCCAGGACCTCAATAACACCAATATGGGAAAAACCCCAGGATGCCCCACCGCTGAGAGCCAGACCAATTACAGGTTTTTTTGCTTCTTCCTGGGCGATAAGGAGCCCGGGCCAGGAAAAAAGAAGAAAGGTTATTAAGAAAAACAACAGAGTTTTCTTGGTGGGAGTCAATTTTTTTCCTCCTATTCTGGAAAATAATATCTGCTATTTCTTTTTTTTAAAACCCTGCAGCTGTTGTAAAAAAACCATGGTAACCTCCCGGACCAGCAAGACCGGAGAGGTTATTTGCCCCTGCAGAGCAACCCGGAAAGAAACATCGTAACCGAAACAGTCTGCAAGGATCAGGTCGCATTTTTGCAGTAGTTTAACCTGATCGGAGGTGAGTTGCTCTCTTCCGTAAGGCGGATGAGGGTTAAAGATAATTGTTCTTCCCCCTGTTTCCCAGTTGGCCCTCATCATATTTTCCTGTCTGGGATCTGGGGCTATCAGGCCCATGGTTCCCCCGGGAAGCATCCGGTCGACCAAACTTCGGATAAGATTATGTGGCAAAAGCAGGGGAACTTCACTTTTAAAGCGGGGAAGCGGAGCAGAGCAAAGGACAACAAGGGTCTGGGCTCCTTTGGCGATAAGCTGAGTTCCAGCAAGTTCCAGGTAAGGCTCTATTTTTTTTACCGATAACTTGATTTCTTTTTCATGGGCCCTGGTGTACAAAAAGTCCTCCCCTTCTTCAGGAGAAAGCCCCCGCCATTTGTCTTCGGGAACCTGGTTGAGAACACCATTTTCCATTACGCTAAATTCATCGGGAACCCAGTTAACAAGTTCCGGCCGGGGAGCCAAACCGATAGTTATCAAACCTAGTTTTGTTTTCAAGTCGTATCCCCTTTCTTCAACTCTATTTTCCTCCCCAGTTCATGGGTTAAAATGTTTTGCAAATCTTTTATTAAATCTGGGTCTTTGCTCCCGGCCCCCAGGAGCAGGTTTTCTGCAGGAACTGTAATAACAACAACTTCCTGTCCTTTTTCAATTTCTCCGGCAGCAACAGGCCAGCCAGTTTTTTTATCAAACATTGTTATAAGATCGGGAAAAACTGCCCTGAAATTATCCCCCTGGCCCAGTGTAATAAATTCATTGCAAAAGATTGCTTCAGCTTCAAGGCCAGAAATCCTGACATAACCAAGGTCAAGTCCATCTTTAGGATTTCTTTCAAGTTCTTCTATTCTCCCGGGGCCAATAAAGTTTCCTCTTAAAAAGCGAACGGCAACTTTTGCGGCTTCCATTCCCCCGAGGGGAACTCCCTCGGTCACTTCATACCCGAGTTTATAGGCCATTTCCAAAGCCCCAGGAGCTCCATTGGCGCGGGCATAACTCAATTCAACGGGATTTCGGGCTACTGCAATCATTGCATTCTGGGATTCGGCCATTTCAACAACCATTTTATTTCCTCTTTTTAAATTACCCCGGAAGGATAGTTCTTTATCGTTCGGACCAACAGCCGCCTGCCAGGATAAGAAGTCTTCCTGTAAATGAAGGCCCATGCCTCCCATCAAACCCAGGGGATGAGCGCGCCCATTACAGGGACAGTCAACCAGGTGAAGTCCATAGGCCATGGCCTGAGAGAAACCATTAATACTGGCATAACCTCCGTTTTCATTGGTTATAACCCCGGAAATTTCTTCCGGATAATTGGCCTGAAGCTTTTGAAAAGCCCTGGCGAAAATTTCAGGCCTGGGGTAACTCTGCTTGGTTGAAGGGGGTCCAACAAGGGCCACGGTAGCAACAATTGTATCCCCGGGAAGTTTGTGTGGGGGAACTATTGTAATCGGGCCTACTTCCAGGGCCCATTGGAGAGCTTTTCTGCCCTCTTCAAATGACCCACCTCCCCCTCCTCCCAGGATCGAACCACCGAGGAGCAGGTATTCTCCCTGTCTCTGGTTATTTATTTTAAGCATCCTTACCCCTCCTGTTTTTGGTTGAATAGTTCAGCATAAAGGGAAAATTCCATCCCCTGTTTTTTATTATATCACCGGTTTAAATGGTTGTCTTCAAGAAATTGAAAAACAGGTCCGAAAAGGATCTTTTAACCGGCCTGTTCCGCCAGTATTTCCATAAAACTTTCTACCCTTGGCCTGATTTGCCCTGCAGGAAAGCTGCCCCGGTCAATATAGTCCCCCTGCAGGGCCAGAAAGGAGCTTTCTTTTTTCCTCAGTTCCCTCCTGATAAAGGGTTGGGAGTTGGTGAACTGGCGGCAACCCCAGGGAGAAAAATGGATTACACAATCGGCAGCAAATTCCCGGTAAGCTTGTTCTATTTTTTTAATTCTCCGCTTAACAGGGCCAGCGCCCGGGTGACTTGGTATTTTTCGGGCCAGACTCTGATAGGTGTGGTCGGGGTTCG